>Ga0209640_10001813_pt1 | contig 18433 bp, 18 predicted proteins | sample RifCSP10_1_FD_184018 | JGI IMG/M metagenome (GOLD analysis project Ga0209640, IMG submission 184018) | Soil microbial communities from Rifle, Colorado - Rifle CSP2_sed 10_1 (SPAdes) (version 2) | ecosystem: Environmental > Terrestrial > Deep subsurface > Rock core/Sediment | place: Rifle... | reverse complement strand
TCCGCCTCGTACGAGACAAGCGTGTTTTCGTAGCGGGGCAGCGTGCGCAGGATCGCAATGAGGAAGCTCATCCGCCCGCCGAGGATCTTCGTCGTGCGGTTCACGCGGTCCACGACTGCGCCGCCGGATCCGAACTCCGCGACGTTCACGAAGTAGCGAGCCCGCGGCACGCCTGGGTCGACGAACTCGCAGAGGCCCACGTCGATCGTGCGCGTCTCGCCCACGACGATCCGCTTCGCCGTCTCGACCGCGTCGCGCGGCACGGGGAACGTCTTGACGAAGTCCGCTCCCGTACCGACGGGGAAGATGGCGAGCCTCGCGGTCGGGTTCCACGATCGGCCCGTGCCATCCAGGAATCCGTTCGCAACCTCGTTCAGGGTCCCGTCACCTCCGACCGCAACGACCGTCGTGGCTCCGGCTTGCACGGCGGCTTTCGTCAGTTCCGTCGCGTGTCCGGGCCTCTCCGTCATCCGGAAATCGGTTCGCTCTCCGAGGATCCGCCGGAAGATCAGTTCGTCCCTCGGCCACCGGCGACGCGTGCGGCCGTTCGCCGACGCGGGGTTAACGATGAAGACGGTCTCAGCGACCATGGTCCCCCTTGAACGCTCGGTGCGCCGCGACGAGGTCCCGGTACGCGTCCACTTCGCGCTCGACGCGTGGGACGTCCCAGCCGAGTTCAGGTGCCATCCGCTCCGCGATTGGGACGGCCACGGAGAGCCCTTGGTCCGAGGCCTCGTAGAAAAGACCGAGCCTCCGCACCATCGTGTCCTCGAGGCTCGTCGCCATCTCCTGCCGCAATGCGAGGGCAACCTCGGCCCAGACGTGAGGCATTCCTTCTGCAATGCGTTCGCGAGCTACGGGCGTCTCGAGCACGCTCCGCACGTCTGCCGCGGAGTGGCGGCCTTGGAGATGCAACGCGGTCTCCTCGTCGAAACCGAGTTCCATGAAGGTTTCGAGCGGGTCCAGGGACGGACCGAGGGCTTCCGCCACGGTCCTGGTCGGCACGTGGCGGCGTAGGCGAGCGCACACGAGATCGACGACCTGCTCCGCCATGGCGCGATGCGTCGTGAGCTTGCCGCCCGCCACGGAGATGAGGCCGTCGGTGTCCTCGAAGATCGAGTGTTCGCGGGAGATGTCCGATTCGGACGCATCGGCCGTGCCGCGACGCAAGAGGGGTCTCAGGCCCGCATACGCGCTCACGACGTCCTCCGGCCCGGCGTGCGACTCGGGGAACGCGTCGTTCACCGCGTCGAGGAGGTACGCGACGTCGTCCCGATCCGGGAGGACTCGGTCCGGATCCCCATGGAAATCCGTGTCCGTCGTCCCGACGAGCGTAAGGTTGCCCCACGGAAGGACGAAGACCACGCGGCCGTCCCGTCGCGCGGTCAGGGCGAGGGCATGGCGGTTCCCGATCTTCTTTCGAGGAAGGAAGATGTGGATGCCTTTCGTCGGCCGAAGGGTCGGCACGTCGCGAAGCCAACGAAGGCGATCGAGCCAGACCCCCGTCGCGTTCACGACGACTGACGCGCGGACCTCCATGGACCGATCTCCCAGTCGGTCCCGGATCTCGGCTCCCGAGACGCGGCCTCCCTCGCGGCGGACGCCGACGACTTCGGCATGGTTCGCCACGACCGCGCCGGCGCGGGCCGCATCCCGGACGACCGCGAGGACGAGGCGCGCATCGTCCGCCCATGCGTCGTAGTAGATCGCCGCGCCCTCGAGGCCGCCGGGATTCAACCTCGGCTCGCGTGCGCGCGTCTCCGCGGAGGAGAGCCACACGCGACGCGGCAGTTTCTTGTCCTTCGAGAGGAAATCGTACAGGAAGAGGCCGAATCGCATCACCCGCTTCGACGGGCCCCGGTCGCGGTAGGCCGGCAGGACGAACGGGAGGGGATGGACGAGCCCGGGCGCGCGGGCGACCAGGAGGTCCCGTTCTCGCACGGCTTGCCGGACCAACCCAACCTTGAACTTGCGAAGGTACCGCAGGCCGCCGTGGATGAGGCGCGAGGTCTTCCCGCTCGTCCCGCTCCCGAAGTCCGCTCGCTCCACGAGGGCGGTGCGCAGGCCGCGGGACGCGGCATCCCGCGCGACGCCCGCACCGACGATGCCCCCGCCGACGACGAGGACGTCGAGTGCCTCGCGCGCGATCCGATCGAGGTTCTCCGCCCGCGTGCGAAACGAGAACTCCTCGCTCACGGGGACACCGCCACGAGCTTCCCCGGGTTCATGATGCCGTCCGGATCCAGCTCCCGCTTCAGCGCGCGCAGGACGACGAGGCCGTCCTCGCCGATCACCTGCGGCAGGTAGGGTGCGTGGTCCAGCCCGATCCCGTGGTGGTGACTGAGCGCGCCGCCGGAGTCGACGAAGGCGCGCGTGACGGCTGCCTTGATCGTTTCCCATTGCGCGATCATGTCCCGTTCCCGCTGTCGCGCGAGGAACGTGTAGTAGAGGGACGCGCCGTCCGTGTACGCGTGGGAGACGTGGCAGAGGACGAGTCCCCGGGAGCCATCCTTCCACATGGCTTCCTGGAGGGCCTTCTTCCCCGCCTCGTACAGAGACGGGAGCGAGGACCACGGCGCAGCCGTCTCGACCGTGTCGACGAGGACACCATGGTCCAGGAGCGAATCCCGAAGGTAGGGAAGCTCGAATCGCTCCGCGTACCATCGCTCCGCGGGTCTCTTGCCGATGTTCGACGAGCCTCGCGCATGCCGCACAGCGCTCCGGCGTCGGTGGCTGACGTCCGCCCGGGTGCCCTCGAAGCCCATCAGCAGGAGGCTGCCGTTCGTCAGGCGTCGTCGGATCGGGCCTCCTCCTTCGAGCGACATCCCTGCGCTCGCCGCGGCGAACCGTGTCTCGTCCTCGTCGCTCAGGTAGGCCATGTCGGGGAGCGCTCGGTCCCGGGCCATGCCCTGGAGGACCGCCATCCCCTCGGAGAAGGAGCGGAAGAGGCGCGATGCGAACCGCCGCGCAGAAGGTCGCGGATGGGCGCGGAGCGTCGCCTGCGTGATCACGCCGAGCGCCCCCTCCGATCCGAGGATTAACTCGCGGAGGTCGGGGCCATGGGACCGCCCGGGTAGGGGTCTCACGTCGATCGTGCGCGTCGGCGCCACGAGCCGCACGCCGACGAGGAGGTCCTCGATCCGACCGTATCGGTTCGAGAGGCCCCCCGCTGCCCGGGTCGCGATCCACCCGCCGAGCGTGGAGAACTCCCACGATTGCGGGAAATGGCCAAGCGTGAGGCCATGGGAGTCCAGGGCCTCTTCGAGCTGCGGACCGCGGATTCCCGCTTCGGCCGTCACGAGGCTCGCGTGGTCATCGACGTTCAGCACGGAGCGCATGCGTCGCAGATCGAGGGCGATTGTCGCAGCGAAGCCCTCCGGGGTCTCCGTTCCGCCGACGACACCGGTCCCGCCGCCGAACGGGACGACGGCGTACACGCGACGGCGGGCGAACTCCAAGAGCCGCCGGACGGAGTCCTCGTCCTCCGGGAAAACGACCACATCTGGGGCGCGCTCGATCCGTCCCGTACGCAGCCTTACGAGGTCCTTGTACCCCTTGCCCACCGCATGCGTCACGCGGTCGTAGTCGTCCCCGGAAACGTTCTCCTCCCCGACGATCCGACGAAGCTGCGAGATCTCGTCGGGTGACACGAGGCACGGAGGCGGCAGGATCTCGTCGATCGGGACGACCTTCCTCACGATGGCCGGATCGAGTTCGAGTCGCTCTTGTAGATGCCGCCAGAGCGCGGGGCGGCTCTCGACCGGGAGGGTCCGGTCCTCCCAGCCCCAGCCCCACCACTTGACCGCTCGCGCCTCCATGCGGCGCGGCGAACCGACTCGGTCGATAAAGACGTTGCCTCCCCTTCCCGTCGTCCCAAAGGATTAAACAAGGCCGGTACATGCGACCCGCAACGGCGGGAGCATGATCGACCGGGAGGCGATCGTCGAGGTGCTCGAGGCGTATGATTCCTCGAACATCCAGGTCGCGACGATCGGGTCGCACTCCGCGCTGGACGTGTGCGACGGCGCGGTCGAGGAAGGCTTCCGCACAATCGCCGTGTGCGAGAGGGGTCGTGAGGCTCCGTACTCCCGGTACTTCCGCGCCGTGCGGGATTCTGACGGCCGAGCGACACGCGGCTTCGTCGACGACGCGATTGTCGTCCCGAAGTTCAGGGATGTCCTCGCGGAGAAGATCCAGGACCACCTACGCGCGCAGAATGCGATCTTCATCCCGAACCGCTCTTTCACGTCGTACTGCGACCTGACGGAGATCGAGGACCGTTTCATGGTGCCCCTGCTCGGCAGCCGCAACCTCCTGCGGACGGAAGAGCGGGAGGAGGCGCGCAGCTATTATTGGATTCTGGAGAAGGCGAAGCTCCCCGCTCCGGAGAAGATCGAGGACCCGAAGGACATCGATGGACTTGTGATCGTGAAGCTTCACCACAAGGTCAAGAAGCTCGAGCGCGGATTCTTCACGGCGGCGAGCTACCCGGAGTACACGGAGAAGTCGGATTCCCTTCTCAGGCAGGGCGTGATCGCAAAGGAAGATCTCGCTGCGGCCCGGATCGAGCGGTACATCATCGGACCGATCTTCAATTTCGACTTCTTCTACTCACCGATCGAGGACCGGGCGGAGAAGCTCGAGCTCCTCGGGATCGACTGGCGCTTCGAGACATCCCTCGATGGCCACGTGCGTCTGCCGGCGGAGCAGCAGCTCGCGTTGACCGAGGCGCAACGCATCCCAGAATACGTCGTCGTGGGGCACAACAGCGCGACGTTACGGGAGTCGAGCCTCAAGGACGTTTTCGACATCGCGGAGAAGTACGTGAAGGCGACGCAGGAATACTTCTCGCCCGGGATCATCGGTCCGTTCACGCTGCAGACCGCGGTGGACAAAGACCTGCGGTTCTGGGTGTACGACGTCGCCCCGCGGATAGGCGGCGGGACGAACGTCCACGTGTCCGTCGGCCATCCGTATGGGAACAGCCTGTGGCGTCGGCCGATGAGCTCGGGTCGCCGGATTGCGGTCGAGGTCCGTCGCGGGATCGAAACCGGGCGACTCGCAGAGCTCGTCACCTGATCCGCGAAGCGTCCGGCGACTCGGAGATCGCGTTTGTCAATCCGTGGGATGGCCGCGCCGAATCTTCATATTGTTCGAAAGGGCTCCCGGCCACCGTCCGGAGGGAATCACGGCGGATGCTCGACCTTGTGTTCTTCGGATGGATCGCGGCCATCGCGGTGGGCTTCCTCCTCCTGAACCAGGGTGCGAAGTTCCTAACAGACAACGCGACGCGCGTCGCGGGCAAAATCGGGCGTAGCCGCTTCGTCGTCGGCGCGCTGTTCGTCTCCACGCTCTCCGCCCTCCCGGAGCTGCTCGTGAGCGGCCTTGCCATCGAGGCGGGGAGCCCGGAGATCGCCTTGGGCAACGCGCTCGCGTCGACGGTCGTGACGATCGCCTTCGTGATCGGAGTGAGCGCGCTCCTGAGGCCCATCAAGGCCACGCGGGAGATCGTCCTCCGAGACGCCGTCTTCCTCGCGGTCGTGACTCTCGTGGCGGCGACCCTCCTCCTCGACGGGAACCTGACCCGCTACGAGGGCATTGCGCTCATCGCGCTCTTCGTGCCGTACGTCCTGAATCTTGCGATCACTCAGCGGACGGGCCCGCAGGACGAGATCGACGGGCAAGTGCAGGACATGCGGATCGGCCTCGAGTTCACGGGTTGGATCTTCGGTCGGACGATCGAGGTCCGCGCGGGACTGAAGTGGCTCGTGTTCGGCATCCTGTGGACCGTGATGGGCGCCCAGTTCCTCGTTCGAGGTGCGATCGGCGTGTCGAATGCGGCCGGCTTGAACCCGTGGCTCATCGGCATCACGGTCGTCGCCCTCGGCACCTCGCTCCCGGACATCGCCGCGGCGTACCATGCGTCCCGTCGCGGTTACATGGATCTCGTCCTCGGCGAGGGAATCGGGGCGAGCGTCGTGACGACGCTGCTGACCCTCGGGATGATCGGAATCGTGCGGCCCGCGACGCACTCCGTGGGCCTTCTGCTTCCCGTTGTCGGAGCGATGGTCCTGTCGACGTTCCTGCTCCTCGCGCTCATGCTCAGAGGGTGGCGCATTACGTCTCGGGCGGGCGCCGTGTTGACGTCAAGCTACTTCGCGATGATCCTGTTCAGCGTCCTATGGTTCCCGCGCGGACTTGCATGATCAATAGACCGCGCCGCACCGGACGCACGTGAGCTTCCCGTCGCCTCGGGCGACGAGCTGCCCGCCGCACGCCGTGCAGAACTTCATCTCCCGCACGAGCTGGCCCTGTTCGTCCCACTGGTGCTGGGGCCACCCGCTCGGTGCGGGGGTCTGGCCCGGCCAGCCGCCCGTCGGGGGTGCCGTCTGGCCGCCGGATTGCGGTGGAGGCGGGGACTGCGCGGGTGGCGGCGATCCCGGATACGTGCCCCGAGGCGTCATCGGGAACGGCGGGGCGTGCTGCATCATCCGGAACTGCTCTTCCATGTACGCGCCCTGGTCGACCCGGGTGACGGTCGTCCGAGCGATCCGATCCAGGTAGCGCTGCCTCGGGTCCCCCTGGGTCGCCGCGCCGACGAGCACGTCAAGCAGGACGAAGATCGGGAAGATCTTCGTGATGTTGCGGATCAACGCATGCATGATGTCCATGTTTCCGTCGATCGCAACGACGCGGAGCGAGACGAGTTTCTTCCCGATTGTCGCGCCGAGGACCAGCTCCAGGAACATCGAGTAGATGAACCAGAGCAGCCCGAACACGAAGCTCGGGATCCACCACGGTGCGATGAACAGGGCGAACGGGATCGAGAAGAACAAGGTGACGACCGAGATGATGATCGCGTCGATCAAGAACGCGAACAACCGACGGATCCAGTGCTCCTGCAAGGCCGGATTGTGGCCAATCATGTCGAAAGCGGTTGGCATAGTCACCCGTCCGGACGCGACGATATCCTGAAGGCCTTCATAAACATATTGGCATTAATATTTCGATGTCCGATTGAAAATGCGTGGCGTCAGTCCGGCGAGTCCGCAGGGGCTTCGGACGGCAGCTCCTCTTCGACGAGCTTCGAGCGCTTCAGGAATTCGCCGGGCACTTCCTTCGTCGTGTAGACCGTCTTCCCGGCCTTCTGGATGACGACGCCCGACGTACGCGCGGTCTTCGCATCGATCTCGAGGATCACCGGCTGCTGGATGCGCACGCGGCCCGCCTCGAGCGCGGCCTGGTAGGTCGCGCTGAGGTGGACCATCTTGCGATCCGACGGCCGCAGGCCGGCCTCGAAGAGGATGTGACTCTCCTCCTCCGTCGTCGGATAGAAGAGCACGTCCGGGATGCCTTCCGTCGGCAGGTCCAGGTCGACGTCGATCGAGTGCCCGTACGTCGCGCGGATCTTTCCGTCCTCAAACTGGTAGCGGCCTTTCGGGTCCGTCTCGATCAGCCCCACGGCGTGGTGCTGGCGGAGGAAGCGGAAGCGGCGGTTGCGGATCTGCGCGGCGGTCAGGAAGTCGCGGAGGTCCACCCAGCCGTGGGCGTCCATCTCCAGGCCATATCGTTGCGGGAAGTGCCGCAACACACCGGCCATCGTCCGCCCGAGGATCTCGACTTCTTCGTCGTTCAGGAGGAACTTCCCTTCGCTCCCGCAGTGCGGGCAGAATTCGTCCCGAAAGTAGCCGTGAGAACGACATTCCTTGAGCACAGGCCCCTCCCTGGTTCGCTTGATATTGGTTGACCCTTTATGAAGTTTCGTCTCCCGGTTCCAGAGGAAGGTCCGCCTCGCGGACGACCCGCACGCCCAGGGATTCAAGCCGTTCTTCGATTGCTCGGACCTGCGTCTTGCTGAGGGTCTTCCGATGCACGTACGCCAGGACGGCGCCTTCCGTGCGCTCGACCGCCTGATCGATGATCGACGCCGGCGCACGCTCCAGCGCGTAGGCGGGAAGGAGATGCCCGAACGCGATATGGCGCTCGAACGCGAGATCCCGATGCCGCGGCACATAGTGGCCGCCACCCATCCCGACCGCCACGGACGCATCGAGCGGCTCGAGGTCCAGAAGGGAGCGCGCAATCGCGCGCGAGGCGTCTAGGTCCGCCCATTCCCGCTCCGTGCTTCCCTGCTCGATGAAGAACGTCGGCGCTTCGAGGAACGGCCCGTGGTGGGTCGCTTCGAACGTGACCTCGTACGCGAGGGATCGGGCCTCTCGACGCAGAGCGCGCAGGGCGGCCGTCATCCAGCGCGCGGCGGCGGGCACGAGGACGCCCGGTTGGCCACCGAAGTCTGCGCTCGCCGGGTTGCCGATCGGATGGACAGTGAGGCTGGGCGTCTCGCTCTCCGACTTGTGCTTCGAGAGGTACACGACGAGCTCGGGCGCGCCGTACGCGGTCGAGAGGTCGCGGTCCAGGTGGTCGCGGTACAGGTGGTGCTCGCGAATCGTCACGAGGATCGTGTCGCGGAGCCGCCACGCCGGGCGGCCATCGAAGGGTTCCTCCGCGGACCAGGACGCAAGGGCGAGGAGCGCCTCCCGCTGGTTGCGGCTCGCTTCGTCTTGGTCGGACGCAACGAGGACGCGCACGCAGCCGCAACGAGGTCCTTCGCCATGGTCTTTCCCTCCGCCCTAGCGCACAAACTTTATGTCCGATGCTCCGGTACGGCGACCCAAGCCATGACGGACGTCACGTTCGTGTCGTCGATCCAAGGATACCAGGACGCCCGTGTGGCCGAGATCGTGGACCGGCTGAAGACGGACCATCCGGAGTGGAGGGTGGAGGTCCTGCCGCCGGACCAGAGCGCTCCTGTCCTTCAGAGGTACAAGCTGAAATTCGGGCCCGCGATCCTCGTGGACGGGCGCGTGGAGTTCGTCGGCATCCCACGGTACCGCATGCTCGTCGAACGGCTCGCGATGGTCGCGTCGAGGCGCCCGAACCCCCGGAGCGCCGCGCCGCCGACGCCAACGCCCGTGGCGGCCCCAGCCGCGAAGCCCGCACCCGCAGAGAAGCCGCCGTCGCCCTCGCCGCCGAGCGGCTAGGGGCTGGCGCCCCCAAGAACGATCGATCCGGGTGGCACGGGAACGCGTTCCACCGGAATTTCCCCGGCCTCTCGAAAACTATATGAAACGTCCATCCCATTGATTCCCCTGGGTTGACGGAAGGGGACCGCGAGCCAATTGGCGCCGGTCTGGCGTGGAAGGAGCGTTGATTCTCGCATGAGCATCGAGGAGGAGTTCGAAGAAACCCGCCGCGCGATACACCGGATGCTCAAGGACGCGTTCGAGGGGAAGCTGGGGGTGTTCCGCGAACCATTCATCTACGGATTCACGACGCGGACGCGGGAGTCGAAGTTCGAGACCCCACGTCCCGCGCTCGAAGAGGAGATCAGGACGCGGGACCCGCTCGTCGACGTCATCCTGACGGAGAGCGTGATCTTCCTCACGGCGGAGATGCCCGGTGTCGCGAAGGACCGCGTGCGCGTCCGGCTCGAGGACGGACGTCTCGCAATCCAAGGCGAAGGGGACCGGACGTATTCGACGGCGGTCGATCTCCCGGCCAACGTGGACCGCGACACACTGAAGTACACGTTCACGAATGGAGTGCTCGACATCGTCATCGCTCGGAAACGGTCCGCGACGCCCGCGTGACGCGGCCGCACCGGGCGGTCCCGGGGGTATGAGGGATCCCGTCCGCAGAGAAGCTCGACCGGAACCTGAAGCGTTTCCGCCGGATCGAGGCCGGATACCGAGCGGAGATCCGCCGCGCGAAGGAGGCGATGCAGGCGGAGACGTTCGACCGGTCGAAGGCGGAGAAACGGTATCTCCGGCTGCGCGCGAAACTCGAGTCGAAGATCGAACGCCTGCAGCCGAAGATCAAGGAGCTCACGAATCTGAAGGCCGGGCGCAAGTCGTGAGGCGCGAAGGCTAAGTGGGCCGGCGCCCCTTTCCGTGGCGTGGGTCTGCCGGAGAAGACGGAGCGGACGATTCTCGACGAAACGGCCGCGCAGGTCCGTGTGTGCACGAAGTGCCGACTCCACGAGGGTCGCGCGCATGCAGTCCCCGGGGAGGGCCCGATCGATGCGGCGATCCTCCTCATCGGCGAAGCGCCCGGACGGGACGAGGACTCAGCCGGACGGCCGTTCGTCGGGGCCGCGGGCCGGATCCTCGACAAGGCGCTGAAGACGGCGAAGCTCTCCCGCGGGGATGTCTTCATCACGAACGTGGTCAAGTGCAGGCCGCCGTCGAACCGCGCCCCGAAGGTGGACGAGGTGGCCGCGTGCCACGCATACCTCGCGACCCAGATCGCGACGATCCGGCCGAAGGTCATCGTCACGCTCGGCTCGACGGCGTTGCGGGCCGTGGCCGGGCCCGGGATCGAGCTGAAGGAGGCCCGCTCGAAGGTCCTGCGGTTCGAGGATGCGGTCCTCGTGCCGACGTTCCATCCGGCCGCTGTGCTGTACAATCGAGGGCTCGAGGCGAATCTCGCGGATGATCTGCGGAAGGCCGCCCGGCGCGTCCGCACGAAACGGAGGAGGATTCGCAGCGCGCCCCCGCGGAAAGGCCCCCCGACGAAGCCAACCGCGTCGAGCGGGGCCGTGGTCGTGAACCCGGAGGGCCGGATCCTGCTCTTGCGTCGTGCGGACGAGGAGATCTGGGGACTGCCGAAGGGGACCGTGGAGGAGGGCGAGTCCCTCGAGGCGACCGCGATCCGAGAGGTCCACGAGGAGTGTGGTTTCCGGGTCAAGCTCCTTCATCCGCTGATGCACGTGCAGTACTCGTTCTATTGGCCCCCCGAGGGCGTGAACTACGACAAGAAGGTCGCTTACTTCCTCGCGGAGCCGGTCGGGGGCCGCCTGCGGCTCGAGGTGGGCTTCGAGGAGGGCCGCTGGGTCGACCGTGATGAAGCCCTCCGGCTCCTCCACTGGCAGAACGACCGGGCCGTCGTCGCGAAGGCGTTCGAGATCCTTGACGCTTCGAGCTAGGCGAAGAACGCCTTCACGCGCTCCATGGATCCCGTGTTCAGGATGTCGTCTTTCGTGAGCCACGCACGGCGCGCGGTCCCGACCCCGAAGCGCATCCAACCAAGACCGGCGCTCGCGTGCGCGTCCGTGTCGACGGAGATCGTACAGCCGGCCTTCCGCGCCGCCCGCGCCTGCGCCCCATTCAGATCCATGCGCCTTGGATGCGCGTCGATCTCGATCGCCGTGCCCGCCTTCGCGCACGCGGCGAACACCTCCTCGAGGTCGATCTGGATCGGCCCCCTCCAGCCGAACTGACGCGTCGTCGGATGGGCGAGCAGGTCGACGTGCGGATTTCGGACCGCTGCGGCGACGCGCTCCGTCTGCTCCTTCTCCGGCAGGGTGAACTTCGAGTGCACCGCTGCGATGACGTAGTCGAATTCCTTCAGGACCTCGTCGGTGTAGTCCATCGCGCCGCCGTCCAGGATGTCGCACTCCGTGCCGAGCAGGACCGCGATGCCTTTCCCTTCGCGATTCAGCGCGCGCACCCGGTCCCGCCGCTCGAGTGCCTGCTCGGCGGTCAGTCCCCTCGCGATGGTCGCGGACACGGAGTGGTCCGAGATGCCGACGAACGCGTAGCCACGCCGCCGGGCCGCATCGACCATCGCCTCGAGGGGCTCCGTGCCATCCGTCGCGTCCGTGTGCACGTGGAAGTCCCCGCGGATGTCCTCGAGTTCGACGAGCTTCGGCAGCCGTCCCGCCATCGCGAGATCGACCTCTCCCAGGTCCTCCCGCATCTCCGGGGGAATCCAGGCGAGGTCGAGGGCGGCGTAGACGCTCTCCTCCGTCTTCCCCGCCACCCTCGCCTCGTCCCGGAACACGCCGTATTCGTTCAGCTTGAGCCCGCGGCGCTCCGCCATCGTCCGCAGGCGGATGTTGTGGTCTTTCGACCCGGTGAAGTACTGGAGCCCCGCTCCCCAGCTGTCCGCATCGAGGATCCGCAGGTCCACCTGGATCGTCCGTCGCGCCCCTTCGTAGTCGTGAAACGCGAGCAGGACGGTCGCCTTCGTCTCCCCGGCGGCGATGACCTCGATCACGCCGGGAAGGCGTGTGAAGGCCGCGCTCGCCCCGGTGCGGTCCTCCGCGACCGCGAGGAGGTCCAGGTCCCCGACGTTCTCCCGCATCCGCCGGAAGGAGCCCGCGGCCTCGACCCGTTCCATCGTCCCGCTCGCCCGGAGGGCCGCGAGGACGTCGTCCAGTACGCGGGCCGCATCCGCAAGAAGGGCCCGAGCCTGGCCTTCCTTCATGAGCTCGATCCCGCGGAGGATGTTCTCCTCGGTCCTCTCCCCGAAGCCTTTGACCCGCCTCAGGAGGTGTTTCTGGGCGGCGGTGCGCAGCGTCTCGATGTCCGTGATCCCGAGCTCCTGCCAGAGAACCTTCACCTTCTTGGGCCCGAGGCCACGGACCTTCAGGAGATCGAGGACGCCGGACGGCAGCTTCGCCCGCAGCTCCTCGTGGGAGGCAATCTTGCCCGTCGTCACGTACTCCTCGATTTTCTGCGCGAGGTTCGGGCCGACGCCCTCGATCCGCGCGACCCGGCCCTCGCGAACGAAGTCCTCCAGCGCCTCCGTGAGGGACTCGATCTGCCGCGCGGCCCGGCGATACGAGAGCACTCGGAACGTCCCCTCGCCGAGGATGTCCATCATGTCCGCGATCTCGTTGAAGAGCGCGACGACTTCCTCGTTCTGCACGTCCCCGACGATGCCCTGCAACGGCCTTTATAGTTTCGCGGACGCCTTCGCCCCGCCGTGATTTGGGTCGGCACGTGCGGTTTCGGCCGTCGCCGGGCGGACGTCGTCCGCTCCCTCCACGCGGTCGAGATCCAGGAGACGTTCTACCGTAGCGTGACGGCAGACCGGGCGGCGAAGTGGAGGGGCCTCGCCCCGCCCGATTTCCGGTTCGTGGTGAAGGCCTCCCAGTTCATCACGCACGAGGCCTCGTACCCTACATACCGCAGGGCCGACCGGACGATCCCGGAAGCAGAGCGGGCTACGTACGGGCGGTTCCAGGACACGCCTGCGGTCCGCGAGGGTTGGGAGGCCACCCGAGCGACGGCGGACGTCCTCGACGCGAAGGCGATTGTGTTCCAGACCCCAGCCACCTTCGGACCGGCGGACGAGAACCGCGCGGCCCTGTACCGCTTCTTCGACTCCGTCCACACGGACGCCGTGAAGGCGATTGAGCTCCGCGGTCCGTGGGCCACGCATGTCGTCGAGCGCATCTGCGAGGACCTCGGACTCGTCCACGCGGTCGATCCGTTTGCGAAGGAGCCGGCCACGTACGGGCTCGCGTACTTCCGTCTCCACGGCCGCCCGCCGGGCTCGACGATGCACCGCTACACGTTCACGGACGGAGACCTCGCGAAGCTCAAGGCGACATGCGACGAATATGACGACGCGTACGTGATGTTCAACAACCTGACGATGCACGAGGACGCGAGGCGGTTCCGTGCCCTCCTCGACGCGTGATCCTTCCGGGCGTTCGTCCTCACGCGCGAACGTTCGGGTAGAAACCTTTCTATAGCCCCCGTCTCTGTTTCGAACGGGTCGGTCCATGCGCACGGGTCGGATTCCGAAGGAGATCGTCTCGTTCTTCCACGCGCCCGGCGGCCATTCCCTCATCGTGAAAGGTCCCGCGGGGACCGGGAAGACGACGTTCGCCCTGCAGCTCACGGAGGAACTGGACCAGGTCGCAGCGTCCCACTACCTCAGCGCCCGCGTGTCCGACGAATCCCTGTACAACCAGTTCTCCTGGCTCCGGGACCGGCTCAAGCCGGCGAACCTCGAGACGGGCGTGTCGAAGAAGGCGGATGTCGGCAAGGTCGTCCGGAACGCCCTGGACCAGTTCGAGGGCCGGCTTGTTGAAGGCGAGGAGGGGGAGACCGAGGAACAGGAATCCATCGCCTCCGGGAAGGTGAAGGACGGCATCATCGACGTCCCGATCGGGATCGACCTGCCGGAGATCGAGCGGGCCTACGACTTCGTCGAGAGCCAGCTCCCGAAGCGGTCCCTCGTCCTGATCGACTCGATCGACGCCCTTGCCGAGCACTACGGCGTACCGGCGAGCCGGCTGATCAACGTCCTCCAGAGGGACCTCGTCGAAGGGAGCAAGCAGAACGTGCTGTACGTCCTGGAGGGTAGCGGCGAGACGCGGCTGGACTACCTCGGGGACGGGATCATCAGCCTGGCGGCGATGGAGTACCAGGGCCGCAGGTTGCGCGTCCTGACGATCGAGAAGCTGCGGGGCCTCCAGGTCCTGCAGCACCGCTACCTGTACACCCTCGACGGCGGCCGACTCATCGCGTTCGAGGTCTCCGAGGAGGTCCGCCGGACCGCGCCCCAGCGGTGGAAGCCCGTGAAGGACCTCTCGGCGGACGCGGTGAGCACGGGCCTCGAGCCGCTGGACCGGCTCAGCAGCGGGCTCGCCCGCGGCCGGGTCGTCGCCTTCGAGATCTCGAACGCCGTGCCCGCGGACTACGTCGACTGGCTGCGCACCTCGATCATCTGCAACTTCGTGTCCCAGGGCCGCGGCGTCGCCCACGTTCCGCCCCGCAAGGGGAGCGCGGAGTTCCTTCGGGAGCTCGTGAGCCCGCACCTCCCGGACGGGGCGTTCGACGTGCATGTGCGCGTCTTCGAGGCCGCGACCCTCGGATCCGCCGACGTCTCGAAGACCGTCCTTCACATGGAGGGGACGAACCCGGATGCGGACCTGAAGTGGTCGAACATCGAGTTCCAGCTCCCGAAGTCGGACCGTCCGTTCCTCGCCCTCATGGCGTTCGATACCCTCGAGTCCGTGTACAACGACAGGGTCCTCGAGCAGATGTCCGGCGTCCTCGCGGCCGTCCGTCGTTCGAACGACGTCTTCGTGGGCTTCGTGACCCCGCAGAGCGCGTCCGCCGCGAAGCTCGAGAACATCGCGCATGTGGTCCTGCACCTGGACAGCGTGAACGGGTCGGTCGTCCTCTATGGAGAGAAGCCGTACACGGAGCTGTTCAACCTTTCCTGGGACTGGTCGTCCGGCGTTCCGAAGGCGGTCCTGCGTCCGATCGTGTAGCCGCGCCCGGCCCCGCGGGCGGAGATCCTCGCGTCGGTCCGGTCGCGACCCCCGCGAGGGAACGGGTCGCATCCGGGCGAGCTCGGCGAGTATCAAAATCGAGAACCGGATAGATAGACGAATTAACATCTACTCCGCATCGAGAGACAATGCGAGAAAAGGACGTCTCGCGATTGCTTACGGACGAGTACGCGGAGAGGATTCTTGTCGCCACTCAGCAAACTCCGCGGTCCGTGCAAGAGATCAGCGACAAGTACGACATCCCGATTGCCGCGTGCTACCGCAAGATCCACGAGCTCGAGGAGGCGGGATTCCTCATCGTCGCGGAGATTGTCACGACACCGAAGGGGAAGACGATGAAGCTTTATCGCTCCCTCCTCAGGTCCGCGCAGCTCCTGTACCAGGACGGCATCTTCAAGGTCAAGTTCGAGTTCGACGTCGACAAAGAGATCAATGGCGTGTGGATCGAGCTGAACGCCGCGCTCGACTCGTAGTCGCGCGCGCCCGCGCGTTTCCGCGCGCGTTGATAATCACGCGCGAGAGCCACTTTCTTGTCTGATAATCAAGCGCGATAGCTTAAATATCCCTGGGAGGCATCGACGCCGCACAACGGCAGCGGGGTAGTGACCGTGGAGGAAACGAACCTAAACAACGGCGACTTCCAAGGCCCGACGAAGATGCTCTCGCCCCTCGAGGCGTCCCAGCTTTTGACCGACGAATACAGCGCGAAAATCCTCCTTGCGACGTACAAACGCAAGATTAGCGCCCAGGAGATCAGCCAGAGATATGGGATCCCGATCGCGGCGTGCTACCGCAAGATCCGGATCCTCGAAGAGGTCGGCCTGATCCAATGCGTCGAGCGGATCCTCACGCAGAAGGGGAAGCGCAAGAACCTCTACACATCCTGCCTGCGCAACGCGTACATCTTTTTCGAGAACGGGAAGCTCCGGGCTCGGTTCCAGCTGGCCACGGGCCAGGTCAAGGACTTCGGCGGGGACTGGAACGGCCTCGACATGCTGAAGCAGTAGGCCGTCCGCCCCGTTCCCACTTATCCCATCCCTCTCTTTTTCTGCGTCGTCCGGTCAGCGGGAACGCTCGTCGAAGGCGTGACCAACGTTATCATGTATCGCACCCGAGAACCACGCCGCTGCGTTTCTTAAAGTCGGTCCGCGGTTCGCTAGTCGGGGGACCGTGCGGATCCAGTTCCACAAGATCCTGTCGGAAGGCCGGAGCGTACGGTTCGACCCGGATCCGGAAGAAAGCGTCCTCCATCTCAGCGTGATTGTCACGGAAGACGAGGTCCGCAAAAGCCGGGCAAGGCGCCAGACCTGACGCCCGCATAGGCGCGACGTCTTGTCGCCGCTGCGGCCCGAGTTTTTTCCGTCCGCCCCCTGTATGTCGTGTTCATCTCGGACCGATCCGTCCGAGTGCGCATCGACAGATCGGCTCATCGACGCCGCGGGATTCGACTACCGCAGGCGGTCGCTCAGGACTTTAATACCGCGAGTCCGTTCCGGTTCGCGATGGCCGCGGCGGGCACCGAGGCGTTGTTCCAGCAGCTCGCCTTGCTCCTTGCCCTCGCGACCCTGAGCCACTTCACGATCAAACGGTTCCATCAGCCGACGATCGTCGGCGAGATTGCGCTCGGGATTGTCTTGGGGCCAAGTGTGCTCGGGTTCTACTTCCAGATCTTCCCATTCGACCCCGGGCTCGTGGAGAGCTTCGCGGCCCTGGGCGCGATCTTCCTCCTGTTCCTGATCGGCCTGGAGAGCGACTTCCGCGCGATCTACACCCGGAAGAACGTCTCGGTGGCGTTCGGCGGCGTCGTGTTCCCGTTCGCGTTCGGCTTCCTGGTCGCCTTCTTCCTCGTCCCGCCGGGCGTGGCGGCGGATCAGTTCGTCATGGCGCTGTTCGTCGGGGCGACGCTCACCGCGACGAGCACGGCGATCGCGGCCTCCGTCCTCCTCGACCTCGGTTTGATGAAGGAAGACGTGGCCCAGACGATCATGGGGGCCGCCATCGTCGACGACATCCTCGGGCTCCTCGTCCTGTCCATCGTCGTGGGCATGAGCCGCGGCGTGGTGGATCCCGTGTCGATCGCAATCCTCACGGTGACCGCCCTGGCGTTCCTCGTCGTTGGCATCGCCGTCGGGATCTTCTTCTTCCGGCGGGTCGTCGTCCGCATCCAGGTGGAGGGGATGAAGCTCGGGCTGAAGCACGGCGGCTTCATCATCGCGATGTCCGTGGCCTTTCTCTATGCCTTCGTCTCGGAGTCGATCGGTCTGTCGGCGATCATCGGCGCGTTCCTCGCGGGCTCCCTCTTCTCGACTACGCCGCTCCGGGAGGATTTCACGGAAGGAGCGGGATACCTCGGTGCCGTCTTCACGCCGATCTTCTTCATCTCCCTGGGTCTCCAGGTGAACCTCCCGGCCGCCGCGGGCGTTCCGGAGCTGTTCCTGTTCGCGATTGTCCTGACGGTCGCGGCGATCCTGACGAAGGTCGTCGGATGCGCGATTCCCGCGATCCTGTCGCACATGACGAAGAACGAATCCGTGGCCGTGGGCTGGGGGATGACGCCTCGCGGGGAGGTCGGGCTGATCGTCGCCCTGACCGCGCTGACGGCCGGGGTGATCGACAACGCCCTGTTCTCGATCGTCGTCGTCGTGATGATCGTCGTCTCGGTCCTTCCGGCGCCGTTCTTGAAGCGGGCCCTCGTGGCGGTCGACGACGAACGACGAAGGATGCAGGAGGTCGCGTCCGCGGAGACGGGCGAGAGTGCCTAGGCGCGCTCCACGAGCCGGCCGGAGACTACCTCGACGGGCAAGAGCGTCTTGATGCGTAGGCCGAGTTCTTTCTCCATGCGGCCCCGCTCGCGCGTCTTCTCGAAGACGATCAGGACGTCAACGACCTCCGCGCCGATCGCCCGGAGGCCCTTCACGATCGCGTAAAGCGTGCCCCCCGTCGAGATCACGTCGTCCACGAAGACGACCCGGTCCCCGCGGTGCACGTTGTTGATGAACATGTCCGTCTTCGAATAGCCCGTCGTCTGACGGAGGGAGACCTCGCCGGGCAGGTTATACTGCTTCTTCCGGATGAACACATACGGCCGGTGTACCCGGAGGGAGAGCCCGGCAGCGAGGGGGAAGCCCATCGATTCCGCCGTGACGATCTTGTCGCAGCGGGACCAGTCCCCGACCCGCGCAAGCTCCGCCAAGACCTCCTCCAGCAACTCGGGCCGGCCGAGCGGGATGCCATCCGTGATCGGATGCACGAAGTACTCGTAGTCCCCGAAACGGACGACGGGGCAGTCCGCGAGGCTCGCGCGGAGCTTCTCGAGGGCCATCCTCACTCCTTCGAGAC
>Ga0209640_10001812_pt1 | contig 18435 bp, 21 predicted proteins | sample RifCSP10_1_FD_184018 | JGI IMG/M metagenome (GOLD analysis project Ga0209640, IMG submission 184018) | Soil microbial communities from Rifle, Colorado - Rifle CSP2_sed 10_1 (SPAdes) (version 2) | ecosystem: Environmental > Terrestrial > Deep subsurface > Rock core/Sediment | place: Rifle... | reverse complement strand
ATCGATTTAAACGGATTTATATGCTATTGCCGCCCTTAAACAAGACGGTCATCAAGTGACGACACAGGAGACACATGAAACGAGTTCTGATTTTCGCCGCCGCCGTTTTAACTATTTTTCAAGCCACCGCGCATGCCCAGAATAAGCGCATCCCAGTCGCCTACAGTGCGGTGAGCGCAACCCAGTCGCCGTTCTATCTGACGAAAGAAGCGGGCTACTTCGAAAAGCATGGTTTGTTCATCGACCCGGTTTACGTCGCGTCGGGAACCAAAGTCGCTCAGGCAATGATCGCCGGAGAATTTCCCATCGCGTTGGCCGGCGGAACCGTGGTGAACGCAAATTTAGCCGGCGGCGACATCGCCATTTTCGGCGGGCTGGTGAACGTGCCGTCGTTTTACATCTTCGTCCACCCCTCGATTAAACAGCCGGCGGACCTCAAAGGTAAAACCGTCGGTATCACGACCTTCGGCTCGTCGACCGATTTTTCGATCCGATATCTAGTCAAAAAGTTGGGCATGGAGCCGGACCGGGACGTGAAAATTTTGCAGATGGGCGGCCAGCCGCAAATCGTCGCCGGCATGGTCGCGGGCGCCGTTCAGGCCGGCGTGTTGTCGTCCCCCGCGAACTACAATGCGACCAAGGCCGGATTTCAAATGCTGGTGGATTTTAAAACCGTCGGCCTCGACTATCCGACCGTGAGCCTGGTCTCGACCCGCTCGTATATCAAAAAAGATCCTCAAACCGTGCGACGCTTTCTTATGGCGTACAGTGAGGGAGTCGAACGCTTGTTTCGCGACAAAGAGCTCGCCATGAAAGTGATCGGCAAGTATACCAAGACCACCGACCGTGACGCCCAGGATGCGGCGTATGGCTTTGCCACGACTTTTGTCGAACGGCCGCCGCGTTTGCCGTATAAGGCGGTGGAAACCATACTGGCGCAAATCGGCGAGAAAGACCCGCGGGCCAAGGCCCACAAGCCCGACGATTTTATCGATCCGACTTTCTACAACGAGCTGGAAAAAAGCGGCTTCTTCAAAAGCGCGAGTCCATAAACTCCGGGCGCGGTTACGCAAACGAAAACAATCAACGCAGCCTGGTGTGAGGCGCCTGGGGCTTCATCCATGCGGCATCTTCGTGCCGGTCCATGGATCAACCTGCTGCTAAAAACCGCGCCGGGAAATCTTCTGCAACAACATGAAAGCGGTCGTCATGGCACAATTCGGCGGGCCGGAGGTCCTGCAGTACACGGATGTCCCCGAGCCCAAAGCCGGCGTGGGGGAGATCGTTATCAAAGTTCATTCCGTGTCGGTCAACCGCACGCTCGATTGCGATGTGCGCGCGGGCAAATACCCGGTCATGATTCAACTGCCTCACGTGCTCGGCGTCGACCCGGCCGGTGAAGTGATCGAAGTCGGACACGGGGTCGATCGATTCAAACTCGGCGACCGCGTGGCGACGATCTCGATCATTCCCTGTTTGAGCTGCAAGCAATGCCGCAAAGGCCTGGAGGCCAACTGCGTGGCGAGCCAACATATCGGCCTGCACCGCTGGGGCGGCTACGCGGAACAGGTTGCGGTGCCGGCGCGCAATGCTTTCAAAATTTCCGACAACCTGAGCTTCGCCGAGGGCACCGTCATCACTCGGCACTTTCCCATGGCGTTCAATCTCCTGACGAGCAAGACGACGGTCAAGCCTGGTGAATGGGTTCTGGTCATGGGCGCCGCCGGCGCGCTCGGCAGTTGCTGCGTGCAAGTGGCGAAACTTGCCGGCGCCAAAGTCATCGGTGCCGCCGGCGCCGACGACCGAGTTGCTCTCGCCAAAAGCTACGGCGCCGATTTCGCCATCAACTACCGGACTCACGATCTTGCCGAAGAAGTCATGAAGCTGACCGACAACGAGGGCGTGGAGATCGTATGCGAAAATATCGCCGATCCGACGCTTTGGCACGGCGCATGGCGCAGCCTTGCGATCGGCGGGCGCTTGGTCACCGCCGGTGCGCACGGCGGCGGAGCCGTGACGCTGGATGTGAAATCACTTTACCTGCGCCGCCTCAGCATTCTCGGTGCCGCCGGCACCAATCCGCCCGACGTCGAAAAAGCCCTCGCCGCGGCTCGGATCGGAAAAATTCGCGCTATGACTCACCGCATCCTGCCGCTGCGCGCAGCGGCCGATGCCCATCGCAGCGTCGAGCGCAATGAGATCGCCGGAAAGATTATTCTCGCGCCAAGGCAGGACTGACGGTTCCAATCACTGAGAAGGTGGATGACCCCTCTCCGCAAAATCGATCTCATAGTGATGTCGTCCTGAGCGATTCGCGAAGCATCTGCTTTTTCTTCTGTGCTCGTATCGATCGGCTCCGCCGAAAAGATCAGGCTGAAGCCGATTCGTCGTCGTCTCCGCCTGCTCTCACAATGACAGCAGGACATGAAAGACTCGCCATTTACAGTTTTAAACCGGCCGTGATAGAAACCCGATTAACGAACTTGAGGAGGTCAGCTATGGCAGAGATCGTTTCGATCATCGGCATCACGCATAATCCGTTCATGCCGCGCCTGTTCAAACAACCGCAGCAGCCGCCCGGCGCCGCAAAAGTCAAAGAACGAATCGCCATGATGCGCCAAAAGCTCGCGGCAGCAAACCCGGACGTGCTCGTCTGCATCGGCAACGATCACCTGCATCAATTTTTCATGGACAACATGCCGGCGTTTATGATCGGCAAGATGGATCAGTACGACGGCACGTTTTACGACGAGATGCGCGAGTTCGATTTGCCGCAATGCAAACTTCCCGGCGATGTCGACGTGTCCGACGCGATCATGGAAGGCGCTTTCGACCGCGGCGTCGATTTCGCCTACTCCAACGAACTGACCATCGATCATTCGATCATCGTGCCGATGATGTTCGTCCGTCCCGAAATGGACATTCCGATCGTGCCGATCTTGACCAACTGCATCGCGCCGCCGATGCCGAGGCCAAAACGCTACTTCGAAGTCGGCAAAGCGATCCGCGCCGCGATCGACAGTCTGCCGACCAACAAACGGATCGGCGTGCTCGTCAGCGGCCACTTGTCGCTCGAAGTCGGCGGACCGAAGCAATTCGAGCGCCATCTCACCGACCCCAACTTCGATGCCGCCGCCGTCGGCTGGATCGTCAACGGCGATATAGAAGGCGCCGCCGTAGGCTGCACTCCCGAGAAGATGATCCAGTCGGGCAACATGACCAGCGGCTACCTGAATTTTTTGATGATGATGGGCGTGGCGAACTCCACGAAACCGTCCTACGCCGAGGGACTCGACGCGGGATTTCCGGCGATCCCATTTTTTAGCTGGGATCAACACGCTTAGGAGAAGGCATCCGAATTCTTGAAGCGAAAAGGACCCGTTGATGGATTTCAAGGTGCTTGCGACGGTTTTCATGTCTGTGTTCGTCGCCGAGCTCGGCGACAAAACCCAGCTCGCCACCCTGCTGTTCGCCGCCGACAAAGGTGCGAGCAAGCTCGCCGTATTTATCGGCGCCGCGCTCGCTTTGGTCGTGACATCGGCGATCGGCGTTTTGGCCGGTTCAGCGGTCTCGCAATACGTCAGTCCGAAAACCTTGCAATACCTGGCGGGTATTGGGTTCATCGCGATTGGCCTCTGGACGTTGGCAAAGACTTAGAAAGGAAGTTTCATGAGCAAATACCTGATGAACAAGCTTATTCACTTGGTCAACATGAACGAAGAGGCGGAAAAACAATACACGGCCCGACCGCGCGAGTTTGTCGAGAGATGGGAGAAAACGCAAAAACTGAAACTCGAGCCGGAAGAGCGCGAAGCGCTCGCGACCAAAGACTACGGCAAACTTTACGCTCTCGGCGCCCATCCGTTCACGCTCTGGAGTTTCACCGAGGCCGTGTGGGTGCACGAGAAGCCGCGCGAAGAGTTAGTCGCGGATTACAAAGCGAAAGCGGCAAAGGCAGGCTACCCCGATTTCAAGACGTGACCAGAGGGCCGAGCAAAAACAAAACTAGTTTTTCAATCCTTCTCAAACCGCTGGGTATCACCGGTGCGGTGAGCCATCGCACCACAAGCGCTGAAAAATCCTCACACCCGGCCCAGCAACGAGTCTCGAATCATTCTCGAATAAATCTTCTGCCCGGGAATGCGACTCGACGGCTCCGTACGACCCCCAAAGCGTGATCTGCATCCAACATACTCGCCCGGCAGTGTCGCGCCAGCTCGGCAAGTCGGAAATCGATTTGCGATGATTCACTCGAAACATTTGCATCGCCGGCGGCGTTCTTGTATCGTTCGCGGGTTCTCTTTAACTCGCTATGTGGGCGGTCACTGTTAGTTTTGTCCTTTTCTTGTCAGTCGCAGGCAATTTTGGTTGCGCCTCGACCGCGCGCCTGAATCATCGCAGCGCGCCGTCGGCCGACGAAGTTGCACCGGCAAGCTCCCCCTCCGACGATCATTCTCGTCCGCCGCTTGATATTCCCGCTCCGGAATTAGCCCCGAACGCTGCGGCGGAAGCGTCGCTGCCGCAGACCACGGGGCCAATGATTGCGCATGACCTCGATCCGACAAGCGTACCGGAGCCCGTGCTGGAGACGACACAGCAGCCCGCCGCAAGTCGAGAGGAAAGCAGCCCATCGGCGGACTCGTCGCGCGGTCAAGCCATCGCCGACAATCGCTTGTTGGAATTGCTCGATCGGGAGCTTGATAAAGCCGTCGAACAGCCGAGCGAGTCACGCCGCCTGCAGTTTTCGCAAGAAGTCATCGATCATCCAAAAGTGCGCCATTTCGTTAAATACTACTCGATCACCGCAAAAAACGCTTTTCATGAATTGTTGGAACGCTCCGGTAAATATATGCCGATGATCGCCAAAGTGCTCAAGCAGGAGGGCCTGCCGGAAGAGCTTGGCTATCTTGCTTTGCTCGAAAGTCAATTCATCGTGAACGCGAAATCGCGGAACGGCGCGGTGGGCTTGTGGCAATTTATTGCGTCGACGGCGCGCCGATATGGGTTGCGGATCGATCGATGGGTTGACGAGCGGCACGACCCGGTCAAGTCGACTCGCGCCGCGGCCGCCTATCTCAAGGATCTGCACGATTACTATGGGCGCTGGTTTCTCGCGACCGCCGCATACAATGCAGGGCCCGGCAAGGTCGACAAAGCCTTGCGCCAGACCCGCGCGAAAGACTTTTGGAGCATCAGAGCCAAAGCCCGGCTCAGCGAGGAAACGCGCAATTTCGTGCCCAAATTCATCGCGATTGCTCTGATTGCGAGCGACCCGCAGAAATATGGTTTTCACGAGCTGGTTTACCAGCCGCCGTTGGACTATGAAGAGGTTGAGATTGCGGCGCCGATGAAGCTCGAATCGCTGGCCAAGCTGGCGGAAACCAGCGTGTCGACGATACGAGATTTGAATCCCGCGCTCCTGAGCCATGTCACGCCGCCCGGCGAACCCGTCTATCGTCTGAACGTACCGGTCGGGCAAGCGTCGACGTTTCTCGCCAAGCTCAACGACGACTTGTTGGAGAAGAACCGAGAGCCGGTCAAAGTCGTCACTCACCAAGTGAAAAGAGGAGAGACCCTGTTGTCGATCGCGCGGCGTTACGGTCTGACGGTGCGCGCGCTGATGGAATTCAACGGACTTAAAACCGCGCAGATAAGGATCGGCCAGAAATTAGCAATCCTGTTGGAAGGATTTCGCGGCGCGTTCCCGAGGACTCAGTCGCGCTTCTCGATCGGCAGGTAATCTCGCGGCTCCGCGCCCAGATAGACTTGTTTCGGACGCGCCAGCTTCTGATCCGGATCGGTCAACATCTCTTCCCATTGGGCAATCCAGCCGCTGGTGCGTGGAATCGCAAACAAGACGGGAAACATGTCCATCGGCAGGCCCATCGACTGATAAATCAGGCCGGAATAAAAATCCACGTTGGGATAAAGCTTTCGCCGGATGAAATACTCGTCCTCGAGCGCGATCCGCTCGAGTTCCAAGGCGATTTCAAGCAGCGGATTGCGGCCTTTGACTTCGAAAACTTGGTCGGCGATTTCTTTGATGATCTTGGCGCGCGGATCGTAATTCTTATAGACCCGATGACCGAATCCCATGAGGCGGCCCTCGCCGCCTTTGACCTTCTTGATAAATTCGACAACCTTGCTCTTAGCGCCGATCTCCATCAGCATCCGGAGCACGGCTTCGTTGGCGCCGCCGTGTAGCGGTCCGTAGAGCGCCGCGGCGGCGGCGGCCACGGCCGAGTAAGGGTCGACCTGCGAGCTTCCTACGCTGCGCATGGCGTTCGCGCTGCAGTTCTGCTCGTGATCGGCGTGCAAAATAAACAGGATGTCGAGAGCGCGCTCGAGCACGGGATGCGGTTTATACTTGAGATCGGTCATCTTGAAAAGCATGTTAAGAAAATTTCCGGTGTAGCTCAGGTCGTTGTCCGGATAGGAATAGGGCAACCCGAGACTGTGCCGATAGGCGAACGCCGCCAAGGTGGGCATCTTGCTGATCAAACGGTAGGTTTGATCGTGGCGCGACTTGACGTCGAAAATCCTCTTGGCCTCGGGATAAAAGGTGGAGAGCGCGCCTACCGTGCTCACTAAAATTCCCATCGGGTGGGCATCATGGTGGAAGCCGTCGATCAGCTTTTTAATATTTTCGTGAATGATCGAGTGATAGGTGATGTTGTGCGTCCATTCTTCAAGCTGTGATTGGGTCGGCAGCTCGCCGTAAAGAATCAAGTACGAGGTTTCCAGATAGGTGCTCTTCTCGGCGAGCTGTTCAATCGGATAGCCGCGGTAGCGCAGGATGCCACGGTCGCCGTCAATATAGGTGATCTTGCTCTGGCAGGAGGCGGTATTCATGAAACCGGGGTCGTAGCTGACAAGTCCGTCATCTTCGTTGACTTTGATCTGAAATAAATCGGTCGCCTTGATGGCGCCGTTCTTGATCGGAATGTCGTACTTCTTGCCGGTTCGGTTATCGATAACGGTCAATGTGTCTGAAGCCATCGTATCAACCTTTCACCTCAACCTTGGCACGATTCTTTTTAGACTATCCCCCTGCCTCGGTCAACTCCGTGTCAGCCGGGCTAAGGCACGATGCGCCAACTGATTTTCCACTGTGCCGCCGACTTGTCGAAGCACACCATCGTCGCCGGAAAAAACTCCACGACGGCCTGTTCGGGGTCGCCGCTGACAAGCAACCCGGCGAGCCGGCTCATAAAAGGCAGGTGACCGACCAGCAGAATCGGGTCTATTGCAAGGTCGATCTCAGCTTGGACTGCCGCCGGATCGTCCTCGGGAAGTAAGCCGGAGAGTTGCGCCGTGCCCGAACGAGGGTTGACGTGCTCGGCCAAAATTTCCGCGGTTTCTTGCGCTCGCAAGATCCCGGAATGGTAAATCGCCGAGACCTGAACCTTGCGCTCCAGTGCCAACCGGGCGGTCTGTTCGACGCGCCGCCGGCCTTCCGAAGACAGCGGCCGCTGCGGATTTTCAACCGCGGAAACGGCGGCGCCGTGCCGCACTAGATAAAGATTCACATTAACTATGACCTCGCGATCGGTGTCGGTGGAATTCAGATGCGAACCGCGGCGAGTGGCATCCGCAACTTGCGGCCATCGATGAGCGCGATCCCTCGCGCAACGACTTCGTTTCATCGTGGTTGCAAAAGACCATCGTTCATATAGTATGCCGATCAGAAATTTGCAATCTCGTCAGGCACGCGCGTCCGGTAGCCGTGATCGAATTTCGCAAGGTCAACAAATGGTTCGGCTCGCTTCACGTCCTCAAGGACATCGACCTCCTCATCGAAGCGGGAAATGTCGTCGTGGTCTGCGGCCCGAGCGGCGGCGGTAAAAGCACTCTGATCCGCTGCATCAATCGGCTCGAAACGATTCAATCCGGGGACATCATCGTCGATGGGCGATCGCTTTGCGACGCGCGCCTGGACGCGGTGAGCTTGCGCGCGGACGTGGGCATGGTCTTCCAGTCTTTTAACTTGTATCCGCATATGACCGTAATGCAGAATATCACTCTCGCGCCGACCAAGGTGAAAGGCTTGTCCGGCGCGGAGGCGGAAAAAATCGCCGCTCAACTGCTCGAACGAGTCGGTATTCCAGACAAAGCCGGCGCGTATCCCGCCAATCTTTCCGGCGGCCAGCAGCAACGGGTCGCCATCGCGCGCGCGCTGGCGATGAAACCGAAGATTATGCTGTTCGACGAACCGACCTCGGCGCTCGATCCGGAAATGATCAATGAAGTTTTGGAGGTCATGACGGACCTCGCTCGCGACGGCATGACGATGGTCGTGGTGACGCACGAGATGGGCTTTGCTCGCCGGGTTTCCCACAGAGTGGTTTTCATGGATCAGGGGCAAATCATCGAAGCCAACGATCCGGAGAAATTTTTTGCCGCACCGGAATCGCCTCGCGCTCAGCAGTTCCTAAGCAAAATTCTGTCACATTGAGGAGAGACCGATCATGAAGCGCCCTCTGATTTTCATCTGGCTCGCCGTGATTTTCTGCGTTGGCAACGTCCCCCTTGCCGGGGCGGAGAACACTTTAGCGAAGATCGACAAAAGCGGCACCCTGACCATCGGCACCCGCCGGGGATCGCCGCCTTTCGCCTACGTCAATTCGAGCAATGAATGGGTCGGATTCTCGATCGACTTGGTCGAAAAGGCGATCATCCCTGCGCTGAACAAAAAACTAAACAAGCAAATAAAACTTGAGAGAAAGGAATCGACGCCGCAGACGCGCATTCCGCTGCTGAGCGCGAATGCCGTCGATCTCATCGCCGAAACCATGACCGATACTCAGTCGCGCCGCGAAAGCGTCGACTTCAGTTTGACCTTTTTCGTTACCGGCGCGCAGTTTCTGGTTAAAAAAGGCAGCCCGATCAAAGGCATTCAATCGATCGCAAACCGGCGTATCGCCGCTCAGCAAGGCTCGACCAACGCGAAGATCATCCGCGCGCGAGTGCCTAACGCCAAGTTGCTTGAATTCCCCGATCAACCGGCGGCCTTTCAAGCACTGGCTCAGGGACAGGTGCAGGCCTATACCAATGATGGCATCCAGCTCGCGGGCTTGCGCGCCAAGGCGCCAAAGCCGGATGATTGGGCCATCGTCGGCGAATTTTTCTCCTATGAACCTTACGGCATGGCGATGCGCAAAAACGATTCGGATTTTCGTCACGTGATCGACGTCGGTCTGATGGACGCCATTGAATCGGGCCTTTATTTTCAGCTTTATGAAAAATGGTTTGGGCCCAAAGGGGAAGTGCCCTATCCGTTACCCGCCGAGACCAAGCGCTTCCTGCAGATGCAAGTCGTTCCGAAATGAAAAGAAGGCCGGCGGCGATAGGCACGAGAGAATTGTCGACGTTGTAACCCCTTTCAGGCCTTTGCCCTTCGCCACAGGCCTCACTGCCGCCTTCGCTGAATGAATTACCAGTTCAACTGGAGCGTTCTGTGGAGCGGCCAGACCGGCGAATGGCTGCTCCAGGGCCTGCTTGTCACCCTGGAGATTTCCACCCTCGGCTGGCTGCTGGCGGTGATGCTCGGCCTTTTCTCCGGCGCGCTGCGCACCGTGCCGATCGCGCCGATGCGCTGGCTGGCCGCCGCATACGTGGAATTCTTCCGCAACGTTCCTTTGCTGGTGTGGATGTTTTTCTGGTACTTCGGTATTTCGCCGCTGTTGCCGCAAGTTTTGCGAGATTGGTTGTTCGAGCACGGCGCTGAGTTCTGGGCGGGCGTGTGTGCTCTAGGTTTTTATCACGGCGCGCGATTCTCCGAGGTGATCCGCGCCGGCATCCGCTCGATTCCGCAAACCCAGTTTGAAGCCGCGCTGTCGACGGGACTGACGATGGCGCAAACCTACCGGCTGATCATCCTGCCCATCGCGTTGCGCTTAATTGTTCCACCGGCGACCAATGAGACGCTCAATCTGCTCAAGAATTCTTCGGTCGCCTTGACGATCGGCGTAGCGGAATTGACCTTTCAAACCCGCCAGATCGAAACCTACACGGCAAAAGCATTCGAAGCCCTGGCTGCCGGCACGGTGATCTATTTGGCGCTCTGCCTGGCAATCGCCGCCGCCACGGCGCGCCTCGAGCGGCGCGTGGCGATACCCGGCTTGATCAGCCGCGGCCGGACCGGCGGGGTTTAAGATGGATTTTCAAGTCATCATCGACAATTTCTCGTTTCTCATGCTCCAGGGCTTCATCGGCTTAGGTCCATTTGCCGGCGGCACGCTGCGGCTGGCGCTGCCGGCTATCGTGCTCGGTTTTGTGCTTGGCACTCTCATCGGGCTTGCGCGGCTGGCCCGTTCACCTTGGGTCAGTTTGCCGGCGAAGATCTACGTGGAGTTCTTTCGCGGCGTGCCGTTAGTCATGGTGATTTTCTGGTTCTGGTTTATCATTCCCGCCCTGCTCGGCCGCTCGCTGCCGGAATACACCGTCGCCCTAACCGCCTTCGTCATCTTCGAAGCCGCCTATTTAGCGGAAATCGTGCGCGCCGGAATTCAGTCCGTGCCGCGCGGCCAACTCGAAGCCGCGACAGCGACCGGTCTTCCGGCCGCGTCGATGATGCGTTATGTCATCTTGCCGCAGGCTCTGCGCAACATGATTCCAGCTTTGGTAACGCAGTTTATTGTGCTCCTCAAAGACACTTCGCTGGCGTCGATTATCGGCTATGTCGACCTGACCAAAGCGGCGCAAATCGTCAATAATCGGGAAATCCGTCCGTTCGAGCTTTACCTCTTCATTGCCATTGTTTACTGGATTTGCAGCTATGCGATGTCACGATATGCCGGGCGGTGGGAACGCAAGCTGGGTACAGATACGGCGTAGTCCTACGGATCCTTTTTAGCTACGGCTTCTTGAAAGCTAAGGCCGCGTGCGGTTGACGCCTTCAGCGCCGTTCGATAAAGCTTTGATGGATACCACAGTTTACGTCGTCGCACCTGATTGTCGCTGCGTCTTCTCCGCGCCACGCTATGCTCTTTGTTAAGAACACGCCCATTAATCAGATTCTTTCGATGACCGAGATGATCGAAGTCATCGAAGACACGCTTAAGGAAGTCGCCCTCGGGCGCGGTTTCGATCTGCCGAGGCGGAGAATCCATCATCCGAACCGGATGATCTTCGGCCTCCTGCCCGGCTCGGTCCATGGCGCCATGGGCGCATACCTTCAAACCGATCTGGACCGGCGCATTCATCACGAAACGGTCATTCTGTATGACACCGAAACGGGTGAGCCGCTGATTCTGTTTCAGGATTGTTCGATCAACGAATCGCGGACCGGCGCCGCCGGCGGACTCGGCGCGAAGCATCTAGCCCGCGCGGGTGCTAGCCGCGTCGCAGTCATCGGCAGCGCGGTTCACGCCCAAACCCAGCTCGCCGCCGTCGCCGCCGTCAGAAATCTGACGCAGGTCAAAGTCTATAGTCCGACCATCGAGCACCGCACGGACTTCGCCCGTAAAATGAGCCATCAACTGGGAAGGGAAGTATCGACCGCGGCCGAGCCGCAGGAAGCCGTCGACGGCGCGGACATTGTGATTGCCGCAACCAACTCCAACAAACCTGTCATCAACGGGAGCTGGCTCACGCCTGGAATGCACGTGACTTCGATCGCCAACGGCGATAAGACCCGCACGCGCCAGGAAATCGACGAGGAAACGTTGCGGCGCGCCGATCCCATCTTCGTCACATCAAAGGAAACCGTTTGTGTCAACGAGAGCGACGTCTTCCGCGCAGTGCGCGATCAGATTATCTCGTGGGAGCGCGTCCACGAAATTTCCAGTCTGCTCCTCGGCGAGACGCCCGGTCGAACCGACGAACGACAAATCACCTTGTTCAAGCTTCAGGGTACCGGGATCATGGATGTAGCCATCGGTCTGCGCGCCTACGAGCGCATCAAAGGCGGCAATCTCGCGCTTAGGCTGTAAACCCCTTCGCCCGGGAACAACTCGTGCCCGCTATGACATGCGAGTGATCGGCGCGCGGCGCGTGCAAAGTCCCTCCGTTAAGAACCTGAGCGCCCCGGCCATGGGCGATCATCCCATTGTGGAAATCTTATCCGGGCGAATCTTGTACATGACGCGCACCTCCCCGGGCGCGCGGAAAGGATAGCGGTCTTTGTCGAGATATTTCTTCGCCAAAGCATCGATATGTTCGTCCGCGCCATCCTGCGTAATTTCGTCCACTTCGCCGCGAATGGCGATGTTGCGATAAGGGTTGTCGGGGTCCTGGATCGACAACGCCACCCGCTTGTCGCGGCGCATGTTCTTGTCCTTCAGTCGCCCTTTCGCTGAATTGATGCGGATGTGAGTTCCGTCGTAATCATACCAAACCGGCGTCACCTGCGGGCTGCCGTCCTTCATCGGCGTCGCCAGATGCGCGAACCCGCGCTTGTTAAGGACGTCTCTGAATCCTTCAGGAATGGTCTGCGCCATAAACTCCTCCTTTTTTGAGCCTCCCGTCAGTAAAAATGATTCGGGAGTTCGCTCAAGTGCTCGATCAGAACATCGGGTTGGGCAGCGATCAACTGACCGCGATCGCCTAGACCGTAGGTCACGCCGCAGGTCATCACAGCCGCGCGCTTTCCCGCCTCCACGTCGATATCACCGTCACCGACCATGAGTGCTCGAGGCGCCGCGACGTTGAAGCGCTTCAGGGTCATAACCAGAAGCGCCGGATGCGGCTTCTTTTCCGTCGCGCTATCGCCGCCGAAAATGGCGTCGAACTGACCTTCCACTCTCAGGCCTCGCAACACGGCTTCGGTCAGTCGATGGATCTTGTTGCTCACGATCACGCGCCGCTTGCCCTGGAAATAAGCGAGTACGTCAAGCACACCGGGATAGAGAACCGTCTTGTCGAGCAAATGTTGCTCGTAATGTTCGAGAAAGACGCGCATGATGTCTCGAAGAGGGTCGCCGTTCCGTTCCGGCAAGGTCTGTTGGAGCAGGTGCTCGACGCCGCGGCCGACATGGGCGTAAACCATCTCCTCCGCCAGCGGCGCCAAATCGAAATTCGCTCGCGTGAAATTGACCGAATCCGCCAGGTCGTGGCCCGTGTCTGCGACCGTTCCGTCGAGATCGAACATGATCAAGTCCACCGGCCGCTTCATAGCCATTGATTGAAATTGAATTCCGGCGCGATGTCAATGTCAGCGGCGCCGCGCTTTGCGCTAACTCGATAAACTGTGTACTTTAGCCAGGTTCTTCGAATCGATCAGCTTACCCGGAGGTTATTCATGCAGCGAAAAACTCGATATCTTGTCTCGATCCTCGCCCCTGCTTTGATTTGTCTACTCGCGCAGCGATCCCCAGGCGCAGACAAGTTGAATACTTCGTATATCTCGACGACGCCCGGTTCCTCTTCAGTTCTGTGGGTCGCGAAAGAAGCCAAAATCTTCGATAAACACGGCATCGACGCCACCGTCATCTTCATTTCCGGTAGCGTGCGCGGCATTCAATCGATATTGGCCGGCGAGATCATGATCGGCGAAGGCGGCGGACCCGGGCTGGCGAGCGCCCGCCTGGCCGGCGGCGACGTGGTTGCCGTCGCCGGCAACGTCAACGTGTTGCCCTACTACCTCGTGTCTCAACCGAGCATCAAGAAACATGAAGAGTTGCGCGGCAAGATCGGCGGCACGCATATTGCGGGCACGACGGCCGAGTTCGCGCTCAAAGTCGGGCTGAAAAGAATCGGCCTCGATCCGCTGAAGGACGTCAATTTGCGCGTCATCGGCGGCGCCATGGAGCGCATGGTGGCGCTGCAGAAAGGCATCGTCAACTTCACCGTGGTCACCGAAGCGGGCAAGGCGATGGCGGAGCGGCTCGGCTATCCGACCGTGGTCGATATGGTCACGCTCAAGATTCCGTTCCCGCAAAACGGCATTTTCACGTCGACAAAATTGATCCGTGAAAATCCGGAGTTCGTCCGTCGCTACCTGCGCGCCTATGTCGAAGCGATTCATTACTTCAAGACCCATAAAGAAACCACGCTCAAGATCATGCAAAAATACTCCCGTCTGAATGACCGCAAGATCCTCGAAGAATCCTGGGACTGGCACGCCAAGTTTATGCCCGAATCCCCCTATCCGCCGGCCGACGGTTATCAATTAATTCTGCAAGACATGGCCGAGAAAAACCCCAAAGCGGCCCAGGCCAACGTCAAGGACTACATCGACACGCGATTTATCAGGGAGCTGGAAGACTCGGGGTTCATCAAAGGGTTGTCTCGCAAGTGAGGTTTGTGGCAATTCGAGTCGTTCAAAAGTTCAAGGTTCAACGTTCAAGGAATGAACCCGAGCCGGTTGAACTTTGAACTTTTGAACTTGAAGGGCTTCAGAATTTCGCTCGCGAAGCTTCGAGCACCTGATGTATTGGCTCGACGTCGATCACCAACGTCGATAGCTGCAATTTTTCCAGGCGCAGTGGCTCCGGCACCGTCGAGAGCACTTCCTCTTCGAGGACGTGATAGACGGGAATTTTAAGCGCCACGCCGGCAAGCGGGCCGGCGTAGCTGGGATCCCCTTCGGTCACCGTCTCGGCGAACACTTCCACACCGTTCGCTTCGCCGTTGCCCAGAACCACCGTCAAATTTTCCGGACCATACTGGTCGGCCAGGCGCTTGATGACTCCCTGATTTTCGAAGTTCATCGCGCCCGCGGCGGTTCAAACAAAGCACTCGGTGACTTGGAAGACGACGTCGTAACCCGCGCTCTCGAGGCACTCGGCGATCACCGGGCCGGGCACGCCGTCGCGCTCGCCGATGGCGATGATTTTTTTTCCTTTCTGCATTCGACCTCCGTTAAGACTCGTTGCGATCGACCAAGAAGGAGCAGCCGTCCGAAAGCTGCGTCATGCGGCCGAGAAAAAGACTGCCCTTGGCGATCAATAACGCATGACGAATTTTGCCGCTGCGCAAGCCGTCGAGCGCGTGGCCCAAGTAGACGATCGCCGAAGGAATATGTCCCTGGGTCGGGGCGTAGCCAAGCATGCCGCGCCCGCGAACGAAATCTTCCATCTGATTCCTCTGAATTTGTCCGCGCATCACCGCCAGCGCGGCGAGCGTCAAATAATTCGTCCGCGGCACGTCGCCGCTCCCGGAAGGCGCCGTAATCTCGGGATTATGCAGCTCGACAGCATAACGATCGACGTCGGTCAATTTCATGCCCAACTTCGCCAACGGCTTTTCCGCCAGAGATTCCGCCAACGCCTGCGGTGATGTGCCGGCGCGCACGGGATGAAAGGCGGCGGAATCGAGACGGATGCAAGGTTGTCCAGGCTTGGCGGGCGCCAGCACCGCGGCGAAGCTGCCGAGCACGTCCTCGAGGATCGGCATGTGCTTTTTTAAATGCGACTCGAATTTCATGCCGAGCTTGGCCAGCGATCCACCGGCGACAACGGCAACTTTTTGCGCCACACCGGCCTGAATCAGACTGGCGCCATGGACCATCGCGTACATCGGCCCGGCGCAGAAGGCCTTGGTATCCGACCCCGAAGCATTTTCGCAGCCGACTTCTTCGGCGATCGCTTTCGCCAAATTGCCACCGCCGCGGTTGTACCGGTCGCCGACGGCTTCCTCGGAGCAACTGATCACATAATCGATTTCGCCCCGATCCAGCTGCAACTCATCTAAAACGGCGCGCAGCGAATGGGCGGCGCCGATTTTCGCCGCGAGATTCTCTAACAAAACCTCGGCGGCGAGATTGACATCTTCGTCATGACCGTGCTCGAAAGCACCGACCAATCGCTCGCCTGAATAGAGCGCCAGAGCGCCCTTGGCGCAGCGTGCCTCGAGGTCTGCCGATGAACTGAGCCGTGCCATGCGGCCGCTTGTAAAATTGATCGCGTGCTCGCGAAACCATCGCTCGTCGAACCGCACCAGATCGAAGCGATCCGCGCCGCCGAGTTGCGCGTAGAATCGATCTTGCTCGACGAGATCGCCGAAGCGGCCGTGCGCAGTGGCGCCCTCGATCAGTTTTTCATACCAGGGCGTGTCGATCTCGCTCAACTTCTCCGGCGCAATGTTGCCGATATAAACCTGGTGCGGTGCATAGGCGGTCGCTGCCGCGAAGCTGCGCAGGTGCATCGCCAGTTGAGCTTCCAGCCCGGGCTGCCGGCGCAGCTCGCGCAACGGCTTGGAGCCGTAGCGCACTAGATCCGGCACATGGGTCAACGAATAGAAAACTCCTTCTATGCCGACACGTACCGGTTTTGCTGAATCAACCATATCGACTTTCAGCGGCTGGGGTGCACGTTCAATCTAAAATCGGCAATCGAAAATCTAAAATAACGTCTTCGCCTTCTTCTATCCGCTAAACGCGTGATGTTGCAAGAACACTTCGGCGTCGGAGGCGCAGAAGAACACCAGACGAACTTCTTCGAGGCGACGATCGCGCTGTAAGAATAATTCGATGGCGCGCGAAGCGACGCTCGCCGCTTCATCCTGCGGATAGCCGTAAACACCCGTCGAGATCGCCGGAAAGGCGATCGTCGCAAGGCCCTGCGTTGCTGCCAACCTCAACGAGTTGCGATAACAGGCCGCCAGCAGCTCGGCCTTCTCGCGTCCGCCGCGGCCGTACACCGGACCCACGGTGTGAATGACATACCTTGCGGTCAGGTTGCCTGCGGTGGTGATGACCGCCTCGCCGGTCGGCAAGCCGTCGGGATACCGGGCGCGGCGAATTTCTTTGCACGCCTCCAGGATCGCGCGCCCGCCGGCGCGATGAATCGCCCCGTCGACGCCGCCCCCGCCCATCAGCGTACCATTCGCCGCGTTCACGATCGCATCGCTGTCTTCTTGGGTGATATCTCCGACCTTGACGCATACGCGACCCTGTAGAAAGTTGCGGGTTGAATCCATGGCGCCTCCCGGTTTTGTCACTCCGAAGAGATCATGCAGTCACCGGCGCCGCAGCACAATCGACTCGGCGCAAATCAAAAGCAGGCGGGAACCGTAACCTCCGCATTTACGATCCCGTTCTTCAAAAATGCCGCTCGGACATTTTCCTTGACTCCGCCAGGGTGTTCAAGTGAAAGTACAAGACCCGGCAGACGGCTGCGAGGCACCCGATGCTCATCAACTGCGTGGCGTATCAGAACGGTCGCAAGCTCGCCGACATATCCATAGCCGATATCAGCTCCTATATCGCCCGCCCCGATTGTTTCGTCTGGGTCGGCCTGAAAGATCCCCAGCCCACCGAGCTTGACGCGATGCGGAACGAATTCGGCCTGCACGAGCTTGCCGTGGAAGATGCGCAGCATGGCCACCAGCGGCCAAAAATCGAAGAATACAATGGTTCCTTATTCGTGGTGCTCCATCTGATCGAGCTTCAGAACGATGAGCTGAACGTCGGCGAGATGGCGATTTTTGCCGGTACCAAATACGTGCTGTCGGTGCGTTCGCGCGCCGAGCGCGGCTTTACCGACGTGCGCGCGCGCTGCGAGCGGGAACCGGAGCTTTTGCGCCATGGCGCCGGCTACGTTCTTTATGCGCTCATGGACGGAGTGGTCGATCGTTATTTTCCAGCGCTCGATAGTATCGAATCCGCCATCGAGGACATCGAAGAGCTTATTTTCGCCGACCAACCCGCGCGTGAACACATCGAAGCGCTCTACTCCGCCAAACGCAAACTCACGGTTCTCAAACATGCGACCGAACCGCTGCTTGAAGCCACCGCTAAGCTTTTCGGCGGCCGCGTGCCCCAGCTCTGCATCGCGTTACACGATTATTTTCGTGACGTTTACGACCATCTGTTGAGGCTCAATCAGGCGATCGACAGCTTGCGCGACATGGTCAACACCGGAATTTCGGTCACCATCTCATTGATCTCGATCCAGGAACACGCCGTGACTAAGCGCTTGGCCTCCTACGGCGCCTTGGTCGCCGTACCGACCCTGATCGCGGGCGTCTACGGCATGAATTTTCACAATATGCCGGAATTGAATTGGATCTGGGGCTATCCTTTGGCGTTGCTGTTGATGGGTGGAATCGACATCTATCTCTTCTACCGTTTTCGCCAAGCCAGGTGGCTCTAGCCGGACTCCACTCCTTCACCGACTTCAGCGGTACTAAGAATTCTGACGACCTCAGCCCACTGGCGCCAACCGCTTTAATGCCGGCAGTAGCTCGTCCAAGCTGTGGATGAGCGCCCTCGGTTTGGCCGCAGCAAGAGTTTCTACATCGTTGTACGAGTAATCGGTCGAAAGCGCGATCGGAATGACTTCCAGACAGGTGTCGCCGACCTTGCAGCCATCGGCGTTGTAACCGGCTTTTAAATAAGTCGCCGTGCCGCTGAGCAAGACGACGCGCATGTACGGCAATCGGTGCTTGCGATAGAGATAGTAAACTCCTTGTTCCTTGGCATAATAGGTTTGATCGCGATCGACGATCTCTTCGAAATAGCCGCCGATGCCCGCCTTCTCCATCGCTTCGTGC
>Ga0209640_10001811_pt1 | contig 18437 bp, 16 predicted proteins | sample RifCSP10_1_FD_184018 | JGI IMG/M metagenome (GOLD analysis project Ga0209640, IMG submission 184018) | Soil microbial communities from Rifle, Colorado - Rifle CSP2_sed 10_1 (SPAdes) (version 2) | ecosystem: Environmental > Terrestrial > Deep subsurface > Rock core/Sediment | place: Rifle... | reverse complement strand
GGCATCGCGCGGCATCGGATCGAGGCGCTCGCCGCCACGCTGCCGCTGCCCGACCCGAGCCGCCCCGCCGTGCGCGACGCGGCGCGGCACGTGCTGCTGCTGCAGCGCGCGGCGCATCCCGAAAATCCGGACGATGTCGCAAGCGGCAAGTTCACGCTGCTGAACCGGCCCTACGATTTCGGCGCGCCTGACAAGGTGCGCTGGCGCGGCGAGTTCCACGAAGGCAACAACCCGCTCCGGCGCATGACGCTCGCCTATATGGGCTATGCGGTGCCGCTGCTGGCGCGCGGACGCGCCGACGACGTGACCACGATCGCGACCCTGGTCGCATCGCTCGAAGCGCAGAACCCGTGGTCGGCGCCCGGCGTGTTGCGCGACGTGTGGAACGCCTACACGGCGAGCCACCGGTCGATCAATCTGCTGGCCGGGCTGGCGCTGTACCGCGCCACTGGCGCGACCCCGCCGGCGGAAGCGGAACGCGCGGTTTTGCAGCACGCGCGGCTGTGCGCCGCGGTCGTGCGCGAAAATCTCGAGCGCGATCTGCAATACAACCACCTGATGAAGGACCATGTCGCGCTCGCGTTGTACGCCGCGGCGTGCCCGGGCGTGCCGCCGGCGCTGAGCCTGATCGAGCACGGCGTGCCGGCGATGATCGCGCAGAACATCCTGCCGGACGGCGGCCATGCCGAACGCTCGCCGATGTATCACGCGCTGGCGCTGGTCGATGTGCGCGTGCTGCGCGCCACGGCGCTGTACCCGGCATGGCAGAACCTGCTCGGCGACACCGAAACCCGCATGCGGCGCGCGCTGTCGGTCATGGCGCACCCGGACGGCGACATCGCGCTGTTCAACGATTCCTGGCTCGGCGAGGCGCCGCGCGCGGCCGAGCTGGACGCGCCGCGCGCCGACGGCCCGACGTCACGGCTGCCCGACACCGGCTATGTGCGCCTGTCCGCCGCGCGCGATGCGGTGATCTTCGATTGCGGCCCGATCGGGCCGGACGGCAACCCGGCGCACGCGCATGCCGACTTTCTGTCGATCGAAGCCTCGGCGCACGGCCGCCGGCTGATCGTCGATCCCGGCGTGCCGACCTACACCGCGGGCGGGTTGCGCGACATCGCGCGCGCGGCGATCAGCCACAACGGCCCGCAGCTCGACGGCATCGAGCCGATCGAGTTCTGGAAGTCGTTCCGCGTCGGGCGGCGCGGCGTCGGCCACGAAATCCGCGACGAGCGGCTGGCCGGTCTGGCGCCGTTGTGGTGCGCCGGCCGCCACACCGGCTATGCGCATCTCGGCGTCGAGGTGCGGCGCTACGTTGGCCTGTGGCCCGGCTTCGCGCTGCTGGTCGCCGATCTGTGGCGCGGCCCCGTGCGCGCGCCGGAAGCGTCGCGCTTCCTGATCCCCGGCACGTGGCTACCGCGGCGCGACGGCGCACCCGGCTTCACGCTGGACAACACCAGCGTCGCCGTCGAATGCCTGTACGGCACGCCGGCGCCGGTGGATGCAGCGCGCATCTGGCCGCGCTTCGGCGTGGCGCAGCCGGCGCATCGGATCGGCGTCCGCGCCGTGCCGGCGCCGGACGGCACGCGCCGCGCCGCGCTGTTCTTCCGCTGGAACGACGATGCGGCGAGCCCGAGCCTCGCCGCGCTGCGCGATCATTTCGACAAGCTGGCCGCTGCTTAGGGCACAATTCAACTCCGTTCGTCCTGAGTAGCGGTCCTGAGCTTGGCGAAGGACCGCGTATCGAAGGTTGGATCGCAACGCGATCCAAGGACGCACGCCCTTCGATACGCCGCTGCGCGGCTACTCAGGGCGAACGGATATTCATCTTCTACTGCCCGACGTCGTCGAAGCTTTCCGATGCCGGCGCGACGACGCGGGTGCCGTTCTGGGCGATCTCGATGACCGCCAGCCCGCGCTGCGTCTCCCCGCTCGGCAACAGCCGGAAGATGCCCGAGGATCCCGCGAACCCGCGCGGCTGGGTGAGCGCGCCGGCGCTGAAATCCGGCCCGCGGTCGCCCCGCGCCAGCACGGCGGCCAGCGCCGCGGCGTCGTAGGCCAATCCCGCCAGCGGATGCGGCGGCGCACCATACAGCGCGGCCATGCGCTTGGCGAAATCCGCCGCGGCATCCGGCGGCGGCGCGGCGAACCAGGCGCCGACCAGCGCCGGCTCGCGCCCCAGCCCCGGCTCGGCCCAGGATGCGATGCCGAGCAGCCGCACCTTGGCCGGATTGATCCCGTAATACGGCAGCAGCGGCGCCACCGCGCGCAGCCGCGCGCCGCTTTCCGGCAGCAGCAGCGCGTCGAACCGCGGCTCGGCCTCGCCGCGCGCCAGCCGGCGCACCGCCGTGCCGATGTCGCTCTGGTCGGTGCCGGCATAGCTCTCATTGCGCACCACCGTGCCGCCGGATGCGGCGGTGGCCTGGCGCAGATCGTCGGCCGCCTGCTGGCCGAACGGGCTTTCCGGCACCAGCGCGGCGAACCGCTCCATGCCGCGCTCGCGCGCATACGCGACCACCCGCCGCACCTGCTGGCGCGGCGACAGGCCGATGACATAGGTGCCCGGTCCGGCGACCGCCAGATTGTTGGAGAACGCGATCAGGTTGATGCCGGCGCCGCGCACCACCGGCGCGGCCTCCGCCACGTCCGACGACAAGAGCGGCCCCAACACCAGCTTCGCGCCATCGGACAGCGCCGACTGTGCCGCCAGCCGGGCGCCGCCCGGCGCCGCGGTGTCGTAGGCCAACAGCTCCAGCGAATTGTCCGCCGCATCGGATATGCCCAGCAGCGCGGCATCCAGCAAGGCGCGGCCGACCCGCCCCTCCTCGCCCGACAGCGGCAGCAGGATGCCGACCCGCACCGCGTTCTGCGGCATCATCGCCGGCGGCCCCCGATCCGTGATTTCGCCCGGCGGCGCCAGCGGTTCGGTGCTGATCGTGGCATCGCGCGGCGCGGGTTGGGCGGGCGGCGGTGCGACGGGGCCCGTCGGCCGGCCAAGCTGCCTTGGTTGCGCCTGGCCGCGCGCATCCACTACGGTGTTGCGCACGCAGCCGTCGAGCATGAGGAGCGCCGCGAGCGGCCATGCCGCAACGCACAGACGAAGACTCCAACGAGTCAGACCAGCACGCATCGTCACCTCGGGAACGGCGGCGCACTTTAGCGCGCGCCCGCGCTTTGAGTCCCGGCCTGTACATCGTCGCGACGCCGATCGGCAATCTCGGCGACATGTCGGACCGCGCGCGCGACACGCTGGCCGCCGCCGACGTGATCGCGTGCGAGGATACGCGGGTCACCGCGCGGCTGCTCACCGCGTTCGGCATCAAGCGGCGCACGCTGCGCTACGACGAGCACACCGCCGAGCGCATCGGCGCGGTGCTGATCGAGCGCCTGAAACACGGCGAAGTCGTGGCTTTGGCATCGGACGCCGGGCTGCCGCTGGTGTCCGACCCCGGCCAGCGGCTGGTGCGCGCGGTGGTCGCGGCCGGCATCCCGGTCACCGTCGTGCCTGGCCCGTCCGCGCCGCTGGCCGCGCTGGTGGTTTCCGGCCTGCCGCCCGAGCCGTTCTTTTTCGCCGGATTCCTGCCGACGAAAGGCGCCGCCCGCCGCGCGGCGCTGGACCGGTTCGCCGGTATCCCGGCGACGCTCGTGTTCCTGGAAGCGCCGCAGCGGCTGGCCGAAAGCCTGGCCGACATCGCGGCGGTGCTGGGGCCGCGCGAGGCCGCGGTGGCGCGCGAACTCACCAAGCTGCACGAGGAGGTGCGCCGCGGCACGCCGGCCGAGCTTGCCGCGCACTATGAAGCCGCGCCGCCCAAGGGCGAGATCGTGATCGTGGTCGGCCCGCCGCAGGCCGATGCGGCCGAGCAGCAGGCCGAGCGGCGCGCCGGGCTGGACGAGCGGCTGCGCGCGGCGCTTGCCACCCGCTCCGTGCGCGATGCCGCGGCCGAGGTGGCGGCCGCCACCGGCCTGCCGCGCCGCGAGGTCTATGCGCGCGCATTGCAGCTGGCGCGCGACGCCGATGGCTGAGCGCCGCACCCGCGATGCGCGCGGCCGGCGTGCCGAAACCCTGTGCGTGTGGCGGCTGCGGCTGTCCGGCTGGCGCATCCTGGCCCGCCGCTTCCGCTCGCCGGCCGGCGAGATCGACATCGTGGCCAGGCGCGGCCGCACGGTGGTGTTCATCGAGGTCAAGGCGCGGGCCGATGCCGGCGCGGCCGCGGAATCGCTGAGCGCCCGCCAGCAGCAGCGCATCTTCCGCGCCGCCGAGCACTTCCTGAAAATCCGCCCGCAGCATGCCGAGGCGGTCTTGCGGTTCGACGTGATGCTGGTCGCGCCGTGGCGGATTCCGGTGCGGCTTACGGATGCGTGGCGCGAATCACGCTAAACCGCTGCGCAAATGGCAAAATGGGGCCAACGGGGGCCTCGGCTTGATAACGAGGAAAATGGCAGCGGCGGCGGCGCTTGGTGCCGCCTGCATCCTTTCGGCGTGCGGGCCGGAAACCGCGATCGGCATCGCGGCAACCGCCGGCACCGCGGCGATGGAGGAGCGCGGCTTCGGCGCCGCGGTCAGCGACGCTACGATCCAGGCGGAGCTGAACGCGCGGTTACTCGGCCAGTCCGCCGACATGTGGACGGGCCTTTCGGTGCAGGTGATCGAAGGCCGCGTGCTGCTGTCGGGCAAGGTGCGCCGGCCGGAGATGCGCTTGAGCGCGGTGCGCATCGCCTGGCAGGTGAATGGCGTCAGGGAAGTGATCAACGAGATCGAGGCCACCAACCGCAGCGTCACCGGCACCATGGCGAGCGACACCTGGATCTCGACCAAGCTGAAAGCGCGCCTGATGATCGACAAGGACGTCTTGGCCATCAACTATTCGGTCGTCACGGTGGGCTCGGTGATCTATCTGATGGGTATTGCGCAAAGCCAGGCGGAGCTCGATCGGGTGGTCAATCATGCGCGCGACATTGTCGACGTGCGGGGCGTCGTGAGCTACGTGCAGCTCAAGGACGATCCGCGCCGCAAAAAGACGTGAGCGCGCGCAACGACGCCGAGCGGTTCCTGCGCGCGCAGGCCGCGAAACCCGATGCGGCGATTCCGATCGGCGAGGCGGCGCTGGCGCTCGCGGTGCTGGACCGCCCCGAGGCCGATCCGGCGCGCTGCCGCGATCACCTTACGGCGCTGGCGGCCGAAACCGGCGCGTCGGCCGGCTCGGATTCCGATCTCGCCGCGCGCATCCACGCGCTCAACAGCATCATCGCGAGCCGCTACGGCTACCAGGGCGATTCGGAAAACTACGACGACCTCGCCAACGCCAACCTGATCCGCGTCATCGAGCGCAAGCGCGGCCTGCCGGTCGCACTCGGCATTCTTTACATGCACGCCGCGCAGGCGAACGGCTGGGAGATCGCCGGGCTCAATTTCCCCGGGCATTTCGTGGTCGCGCTGAACCTGGCCGGCGAGCGCGCGATCATCGATCCGTTCAACGGCGGACGACTGTGCGACGATGCCGTGCTGCGCGGCCTGATCGCCAACCGGCCGCTGCGGCCCGAATTCCTGGAAGCCGTCGGCACCCGCGACGTGCTGGTCCGTTTGCAGAACAACGTGAAGAGCCGGCACCAGCAGGCCGGCCGGCACGAGGCCGCGCTCGCCGTCGTCGACTCGATGCTGATGTTCGCGCCGGAGCGGGTGGATCTGTACCGCGAGCGCGGGCTGATCGGCATCGAGACCGGCAATCTCAAGGCCGCGATCGCGGCGCTGGAGACCTATATCGCCGGCGTGCCGCGCGGCACGGCGCAGACCGAGACGGCGCTGATCGCGCGGCTGCGCGCGCGGCTCAACTAGCGTATTCTCCGGTCCCGCTTCTTCCCGGAATTTTCGCCATGAGCCTCGCCGTCGCGATCCAGATGGACCCGATCGATAAGATCAACATCGACGCCGATTCGACGTTCGTGCTGGCGCTCGAAGGCCAGAAGCGCGGCCACGCGCTGTTCCATTACCTGCCGCAGCACATGGCGCTGGCGCACAATCGGGTGGTCGCCACCGTCCGCCCGCTCACGGTGCGGCGCAAGCGCGGCGACCATTTCACCCTGGGCGAGCCGTGCGAGGTCGACCTTGCGACGATGGACGTGGTGCTGATGCGCCAGGACCCGCCGTTCGACATGGCCTACATCACCGCGACGCATCTGTTGGAGCACGTGCAGCACGAGACGCTGGTGGTGAACGACCCGGTGAGCGTGCGCAACGCGCCGGAGAAGCTGTTCGTCACGCATTTCGCCGACCTGATGCCGCCGACGCTGGTGACGTCCGATCCCAAGCGCGTGCTCGCGTTCCGCAACGAGCACAAGGACATCATCGTGAAGCCGCTGTTCGGCAACGGCGGCGCGGGCGTGTTCCACATCACCCCGGACGACGAGAATCTGAACGCGCTCTTGGAGATGTTCACCCAGATGTACCGCGAGCCGATCATCGTGCAGCGCTACATCCCGGAGATCCGCGAGGGCGACAAGCGCATCATCCTGGTCGACGGCGAGCCGGCCGGCGGGGTCAAGCGCGTGCCGCAGGCCGGCGAGGCGCGCGCCAATTTCCATGCCGGCGGCGCGGCGCAGAAGACCGAGCTCACCGCGCGCGAGAAGGAGATCTGCCGCGCGATCGGACCCGCGCTGAAGGAGCGTGGGCTGGTGTTCGTGGGCATCGACGTGATCGGCGACTACATCACCGAGATCAACGTGACCTCCCCCACCGGCATCCAGGAGATCAACCGGCTGAACGGCAGCGCGATCGAGGCCGACATCTGGGACGCGATCGAACGCCGCCGCAAGGCACGACCGACCAAACGGCCCATGTAGTTCCAACGACATAGCGGGCATTGCCGTGAAAGAGGCAGTCCGTCGTCGCGAGCGTGTGACGGCGCCCACTTGACTTGCTGCACTGCAGCGTCAAATTGCCCACCACCCGCTCATACCCAAACCGATTTCGCATGGCTTCCCGCCTTAAGCGCGGCCTAGTGGCCTCCGCCCTGATTTTTGTCGTCGTGGCGATCTTCATCGTCGCGGCCTTCAACCTCGACGCGTTCGGGGTGCGCTCGACCATCATTCGCCAGGCGATCCAGGCGACGCCGCAGCCGGCGGTGCCGGTGACGACCGAGGTCGCCCGCACCCGGCCATGGCAGCCGGTCATTCCGGCGATCGGCACCGTCGAGGCGGTGCGCGGCGTGGACCTGGCGCCGCAGATCGCGGGCCGCGTGGTCGAGATCTATTTCGAATCCGGCCAGATGGCGAAGCAAGGCACGCCGCTGCTCAAGCTCGACGATTCGATCGAGCAGGCGCAGCTCAAAGAGGCGCAGGCCAATCTGCGGCTGATGGACCGCAACCTCGCGCGCGGCCGCGAGCTGGTGCAGAGCGGCGCCATGTCGCGCGCCAACTACGACACCGCGCTGGCCCAGCGCGAGGTAGCGCAGGCGCAGCACGATCACATCCTGGCGCAGATCGCCCAGAAGACCATCGTTGCGCCGTTCGACGGCAAGCTCGGCATCCGCCAGGTCAATGTCGGCCAATATCTCGCGCCCGGAACGATGATCGTGACGTTGCAGTCGCAGGACCCGATCTACATCAACTTCCGGGTGCCCGAGCGCGAGCTGCCGCGGCTGAAGACCGGCGACAAGGTGGCGGCGACGGTGGACACGATCGAGGCCCGCACGTTCGAAGGCACGATCAGCTCGATCGACGCCAAGGTCGACCAGACCACGCGCAACATCGCCGTGCAGGCGGCGTTCGCAAACAGCGACGGCGCGCTGGTGCCCGGCATGTTCGCCAACGTGCGGGTGAACGTGGGCGCGCCGCGGCCGCTGGTGACCATCCCGGAAACCGCGGTGACCTACAGCCTGTACGGCGATTCCGTCTATGTGGTGAAGGGCGACACGTTCGAGCGGCGCTTCGTCCAGATCGCCGACCGGCGCGACGGGCTGGTTGGGCTGGCCGAGGGCGTGGCCGACGGAGAACAGGCGATCACGTCCGGTCAGATCCGCCTGGTGCCGGGCGCCAAGGTCACCGTCGATAACCGCATCAAGCTCACCCCGCCGCCGGTGCGGCCCAAGTCATGAGCCGCCTTCGCACAAGCGTGCTCCCGCCTTCGCGAAGCCCGCTTCGGCGGGCGAAGGAAGGTCGGCGGCCGGGAGCACGCCGTAGCCTTGGCGAAGGCGTGTCATGAGCGCGGATGCGCTGCACGCGAGCGGCCGCTCGTCGTTCACCGACCTGTTCATCCGCCGGCCGGTGCTGTCGACGGTGCTGAGCCTGCTGATCGTGCTGTTGGGCGCGCAAGCCTACGAGCGGCTGCAGATCCGCCAGTTCCCGGAGCTCACCAACACCACGATCACCATCACCACGACCTATCCCGGCGCCACCGCCGAGCTGATGCAGGGCTTCATCACCGTGCCGATCCAGCAGGCGGTGGCGAGCACCGAAGGCATCGACTACCTCACCTCATCGTCGTCGCAAAGCACCAGCACCATAACGATGGTGCTGAAGCTGAACGCCGACGGCGACCGGGCGCTGACCGAGACGCTGGCCAAGGTGAACCAGGTGCGCAACTTCCTGCCGCCGGAAGCCAACGATCCGGTGGTGCTGAAGGCGACCGGCGAGACCATCTCGCTCATGTATCTGGCGTTCGCCTCCGACACCATGACGCTGCCGCAGATCACCGACTACCTGATCCGGGTGGTGCAGCCGCGGCTGCAGACGATCGATGGCGTCGCCGAAGCGGCGATATTCGGCAACCAGAACTTCGCCATGCGGGTGTGGCTGAATCCCGAACGGATGGCCGGGCTGGGCGTGACCGCCGGCGACGTTCAGACCGCGCTGCGAGCCAACAACTTCACCTCCGCGCCCGGGCAGATCAAAGGCGACTTCGTCCAGATCGGCATCAACGCCAAGACCTCGCCGCAGAATGCCGAGGAATTCGCGCGGCTGGTGGTTGCCGCGCGCAATGGCGCCCTGGTGCGGCTGGGCGATATCGGCGAGGTCGAGTTGGGGCCGGAATCGGTCACCAGCTCCACGATCCTGAACGACAAGAAGGCGGTGTATGTCGGGATCAACGCGACGCCCACTGCGAACCCGTTGAGCCTGATCGATGCGGTTCAGCGCTCGCTGCCGCAGCTCCGCACCGAGCTGCCGCCGGGTCTCGAGGTCGAGATCGCCTACGACGCCACCATCTTCATCCGCGCCTCGATCCGCGAGGTGGTCACCACCATCGGGTTGACCGCGGCGATCGTGATCGTGGTGATCTTCCTGTTCCTGGGCAATCTGCGCTCGACCGCGATCCCGGTCGTCACCATCCCGCTGTCGCTGATCGGGACATTGTTCCTGCTCTACGCGTTGGGCTACTCGATCAACCTGATGACGCTGTTGGCCATGGTGCTGGCCATCGGCCTGGTGGTCGATGACGCGATCGTGGTGGTGGAGAACATCTACCGCCACATGGAGGAAGGGCTGCCGCCGTTCCGCGCCGCGATCGAGGGCGCGCGCGACATCGCCAACCCGGTGATCGCGATGACGCTGACGCTGGCCGCGGTGTACGCGCCGATCGGCTTCACCACCGGGCTGACCGGCGCGCTGTTCCGCGAGTTCGCGTTCGCACTCGCCGGCGCGGTGGTGATCTCCGGCTTCATCGCGCTGACCTTGTCGCCGATGATGTCCTCGCGCCTGCTGCGGCCGCCGCAACTGCACGGTCGCGGCTTCGAGGCGCGCATCGAGCAGCTGTTCGGCGTGCTGCGCCGCGGCTACGAGCGGCGGCTTGCCGGCACGATCGCGCGCCGCGGCTGGGTGGTGGTGTTCGCGGTCACGATCCTGATCTCCTGCCCGCTCCTCTACATGGGCGCGCCGCGCGAGCTGGCGCCGGTCGAGGATCGCGGCGTCATTTTCATCGCGCAGAAGGCGCCGCAATACGCGAATCTCGACTATCTGGAGACCTTCACGGCCGAGATCGGCCGCACGCTGAAGACGTTTCCGGAATACCAGAACGCGTTCCAGGTGAACGGCTATCCGACCGTGACCCAGGCGTTCGGCGGCATGCTGCTGAAGCCGTGGCAGGAGCGGAGCCGCGCGCAAAACGAGATTCTGCCCGAGCTGCAGGCCAAGGTCGCGGCGATTCCGGGCATCCAGAGCTTCGCGTTCCCGGCGGCGCCCTTGCCCGGCTCGCTCGGCGGGCCGCCGGTCAAGTTCGTGATCACCACGCTCGCCGATTACCAGACGCTGCATGACGTGCTCGACCGGCTGCAGACCGATGCGATGAACAGCGGCATGTTCATCTTCGTCGATTCCGACCTGCGGTTCGACAATCCGCAGATCGAGGTCCACATCGACCGCGGCAAGGCGAACGAGCTCGGCATCACCATGCAGGACATCGGCGCCTCGCTCGCCACCATGTTCGGCGGCAACTTCACCAACCGGTTCACCCTGTTCGGCCGCTCCTACCAGGTGATCCCGCAGGTGCCGCGCGTGTTCCGGCTGACCCAGAAGCACATCGAGGACGTCCACCTGCGCACCGCGGGCGGCCGGCTGGTGCCGTTGTCGACCATCGTCGCCATTCGCGAATCGGCGCAACCCAACGCGCTGACCCAGTTCCAGCAGCTCAATTCGGCCACCATCACCGGCGCGCCGTTCCCCGGCCGCACGCTGGGCGAGGCGCTGGAATGGCTGCAGGGCCATGCCGCCGAGATCTTCCCGGAAGGCTTCAGCTACGATTTCCAGGACGAGAGCCGGCAATACGTGCAGGAGGGCGCGACGCTGGCGATCGCGTTCGGCTTCGCGGTGATCGTGATCTTCCTGGTGCTGGCGGCCCAGTTCGAAAGCTTCCGCGATCCGCTTATCATCCTGATCTCGGTGCCGATGTCGGTGTGCGGCGCGCTGTTCCTGATGGGCATCCCCAAGCCGCCGCCGCCGCTGGCCAGCATCAACATCTACACCCAGGTCGGGCTGGTCACGCTGATCGGGCTGATCAGCAAGCACGGCATCCTGATGGTGGAATTCGCCAACCGGCTGCAGGAGCGCGAGGGGCTGGACCGGCGCACGGCGATCCAGAAGGCCGCCGGCATCCGGCTGCGGCCGATCCTGATGACCACGGCGGCGATGGTGGTGGGCGTGGTGCCGCTGCTGTTCGCGACCGGCGCCGGCGCCAAAAGCCGGTTCGACATCGGCCTGGTGATCGCCGCCGGCATGTCGATCGGCACGCTGTTCACGCTGTTCGTGGTGCCGACGTTCTACACGTTCCTGGCCAAGGACCGCCGCAGCCGCGGCGCGCGCGAGGCGATCTGAAGAAATTTCACCGCAGAGACAGTGAGACGCAGAGGAGCACATTCACTGTCATGCCCGCGAAGGCGGGCATCCACACTTTTGTAGCGTGGGTCCCCGCCTTCGCGGGGACGACACTCCTGTACTTCTCTGTGTCCCTGCGTCTCTGCGGTTAAAATTTCTTCTGGATCCCCGCTTGCGCGGGGATGACACGCCAAAGGCGTATCACTCCGCGGCTTCTCTCCGCGCGGCGCGCTTGCGCTCGTGCGGATTGAGGTAGCGCTTCCTGATGCGGATGGATGTCGGCGTGACCTCGACCAGCTCGTCGTCGCCGATGTAGGCGATCGCCTGCTCGAGCGTCATGCGGCGCGGCGGCGTCAGCCGAATCGCTTCGTCCTTCGATGTGGTGCGGATGTTGGTGAGCTGCTTCTCGCGCAGCGGGTTGACCTCGAGGTCCTGGCCCTTGTTGTGCTCGCCGATCACCATGCCGGGATACACCCGCTCGCCCGGGCCGATGAACAGCGGCCCGCGCTCTTCGAGGAACCACAGCGCGTAGGCCACCGCGTTGCCGGTGCCGGTCGAGATCATGGTGCCGACCCGGCGGTTTTCGATCGCGCCCTTGTACGGCGCATAGCCGTGGAACAGCCGGCTCATCACGCCGGTGCCGCGCGTGTCGTTCAAGAATATGCCGTGATAGCCGATCAGCCCGCGGGTCGGCGCGCGGAACGTGACGCGTGTGCGGCCGACGCCCGAGGGGCGCATGTCGGTCATCTCGCCCTTGCGTTGGCCCATCTTCTCGACCACCGCGCCGATATAGGCGTCGTCGACGTCGACCAGCACGTCCTCGATCGGCTCCTCGCGCGCGCCGGTTTCCGGGTTGGCGCGGTAGATCACGCGCGGCCGGGACACCGACAGCTCGAAGCCCTCGCGCCGCATGGTCTCGATCAGCACCCCGAGCTGCAGTTCGCCGCGGCCCCGCACCTCGAACTCGTCCGCGGTCTGGCCCGGCGCGATGATGATCGCGACGTTGCTTTCGCCTTCGCGCCGCAGCCTGGCGCCCAGCTCGCGCGAGGTGACCTTGTCGCCCTCCTCGCCCACGGTCGGCGCATCGTTGATGCTGAACGTCATGGCGAGCGTCGACGGATCGATCGGCAGCGCCGCGATCGGCTCGCTCACCTCCGGCGCGCACACGGTCATCGAGACCGTGGTTTCCTTCATCCCGGCGACGGCGACGATGTCGCCGGCCTGGACCTCCTCCACCGGCACCCGCTCGATGCCGCGGTAGGCGAGCAGCTTGGTCAGCCGGGCGCTTTCCACCTCGACGCCTTCGCGGGTCAGCGCCTTGACCGTCATGTTCTGGCGCGCGGCGCCCGACATGATCCGTCCGGTCAGCACGCGGCCGAGGAACGGGTCGTAGTCGAGCATGCTGACCAGCATGGCGAACGGCTGCTCCGGATCGCCCGCCGCCACCGGCACATGGGCGAGGATCATGTCGAACAGCGGCGCCAAATCCTCGCGTGGATGATCGAGATCGCGCACCGCCCAGCCTTGGCGGGCGGAGGCGAACAGCAGCGGGAAATCGAGCTGCTCGTTGGAGGCGCCGATCGCCGCGAACAGGTCGAACACCGCCTCGTGCGTTTCGTGCGGCTGCGCGTCCTGGCGGTCGACCTTGTTGATGACCACGATGGGCTTGAGCTTCTGCGCCAGCGCCTTCATCACCACGAACTTGGTCTGCGGCAGCGGACCTTCGGCCGCGTCCACCAGCACCAGCGCGCCGTCGACCATGGACAGGATGCGCTCGACCTCGCCGCCGAAATCGGCGTGGCCCGGCGTATCGACGATGTTGATGCGCGTGCCCTTCCATTCGATGGAGGTGCACTTGGCGAGGATGGTGATGCCGCGCTCGCGCTCCTGGTCGTTGGAATCCATCACCCGTTCGGCCACGCGCTGGTTGGCGCGGAACGCACCGCTTTGCTTCAGCAGCTGGTCGACCAGCGTGGTCTTGCCGTGGTCGACGTGGGCGATGATGGCGATGTTGCGGATTTCCATGGCGGCTCAAGGCGGCACTCAAGCCGCAAACTACTCCACATATGGGGACGCGGACGGCTGTCGTCCAGCCGGGATCAGTCTAAAAACTTCTGGCGCACCAAGTCCTTAAGGGGCGTTTCCGGCCGTGCGCCGTAGTGGCTGATGATCTCGGAGGCGCAGATCGCACCGATGCGGGCCGCGCCGGGCAGGTCCTTACCATGGGTGATGCCATAAAGGAACCCTGCCGCGAACAAATCGCCCGCGCCGGTGGTGTCCACCACCTTGGCCACCGGTTCGGCCGGGATCGCGTCGACCTTGGTTTTGGTCACGATCACCGCGCCCTTCTCGCTGCGGGTCAGCGCCGCGATGTCGCAATGGCCGCGCACCTGCCGCGCCGCCGCATCGAAATCCCCGGTCTCGTACAGCGCGGCGATCTCGGCCTCGTTGGCGAACAGGATGTCGATGTGGCCCTGCACCAGGTCCAGGAAATCCGCGCGGTGGCGGCCGACGCAGAACGGATCCGACAGCGTGAGCGCCACCTTGCGTCCCGCGGCGTGCGCGACCTCGGCTGCCTTGACGAACGCCTCCTTCGCCTTGGGCGGATCGAACAGGTAGCCTTCCAGATAGGTGATTTCCGCCGCGCCGATCGCCTCGGGGTCGATGTCGTCGGGCGACAGCTCGCTGGATACGCCCAGGAAGGTCTGCATGGTGCGCTGGGCATCCGCGGTCACGAAGATCAGGCAGCGCGCGGTCGACGCGCCGGCGGCCGAGGGCCGGGTGCGGTACTCCACGCCCGCCGCGCGCAGATCGTGGTTGAACACCTCGCCCAGCTGATCGCCGCGCACCTTGCCGATGTAGGCCGCGCGGCCGCCCAGCGAGGCAACGCCCACCACCGTGTTCGCCGCCGATCCGCCGCTCACCTCGATGCCCGGCGGCATCGCGCCGTACAGCTCGTGCGCGCGCTTTTCGTCGATCAGCGTCATCGTGCCCTTGTTCAGCCGGTGCTTGGCCAGGAACGAATCGTCCGATTGCGCCAACACGTCGACGATGGCGTTGCCCACGCCGCACACATCGAACATCGCAGCCATGATCATGCGTCTCCTTCTTCGGCGGCGCGCAGTATAGTGGCCGCCATCCATGCGCCAAGCATTCTCGGTCTCATGATCGGCGCGCTTACACGCGCGGTCGCCCAGCTCGACGACCCGCGGTTCCGCAGGGTCGCGTGGCTCACGCTTGGCGTCAGCATTGCGACCAGCATCGTGCTGTTCGGCGTGTGCTCGGCCGTTCTCCTGGCGATCCCGAAGTTCGAAATCCGGTGGCTGGAAATCATCGCCAATGCCGCCATCGCGCTCGGCGCGCCGGTGCTCGCGTGGCTGCTGTTTCCCATCGTGGTCAGCGCGGTCGCGACGCTGTGGTTCGAGCGCGCGGCGCGCGCGGTGGAAGCGCGGTATTACCCCGATCTGCCGCCGCCGCGCACGCTGACATTCGCCGAGCAGGCGGTGCCGCCGCTGCGGCTGGCATTGTTCGGTATCGTACTGAATCTCCTCGCGCTCACCATCTTCTGGCTGGTTCCGGTTTATATCTTTGTCTTCTACGGACTGAATGGGTATCTTGTCGGCCGCGAATATTTCGAACTGGTGGCGCTGCGGCGGATGTCGTGGCGGGAAGTGCGGAGTTTACGCCGCCGGCACCGGTTGGGCGCGTTGATCGCGGGGGTAGCGATCGCAGGGATGCTCAGCATTCCCTTGGTGAACTGGGTAACGCCGGTCATCGCGGTCGCGTTCATGGTGCATATCTTCGAACGGCTTCGCCGCAAGGCGGGAGCTTAACCGCGACAAGGAGGATCGATGTTCGGTCGAAAGCAAGAAGGCGAGAACGAAGGGGACAAGAAGCCTGCAACGGCGACCGTTGTGGAGGCAACGCCGCCGCTCGCGCTCAAGCAGCGTGCGCAGGCACAGGCGCCGGGACAGGTGCCGCCGTCGAGCAAGGCGCCGCTGAGCCATCCCGAGGCGATTCGCCGCGCTGACCTGCCCGGCCGCCGCGCCGAGAGCACCGAGAGCAAGATGCTGATCGTGGGCCGCGACATCACGCTGTCGGGCGAGATCAGCGCGTGCGACCGGCTGGTGGTCGAAGGCCGGGTCGAGGCCAAGCTCACCGATTGCCGCGAGATCGAGATCGCGTCCACCGGTGCGTTCGCCGGCGCCGCCAACATCGATATCGCCGATGTCAGCGGCAGTTTCGACGGCACGCTGACCGCGCGCGAATACCTGATCATCCGCGCCACCGGCCGGGTGACCGGCACGGTGCGGTTCCGCCAGCTCGAGGTCGAGCGCGGCGGGCAGGTGTGCGGCGATGTCCAGGTGCTGGATGGCGCGGCGGCGTCCACCAACATCGACACGCTGAAGCTGGACCAGAAGGTCAGATGAGGCTTGCCGGCGCGGCGAACGCCGCGCGCGCTTGCGCCCTGTTGGCGGCGCTGCCGGTGGCGGCGTGCAGCGGCTGGCAGCTGCCGTTCCCATCGCAGCCCGCTGCCGCTGCGCCGCCGAGCGAACCCAAGGTTCAAGCGGCCGGGTTGCGCACGCCTGCCGCGGTGCGCGCCAATCCCAATCGCCTGATCGGCGCCGACCGCGCCGAAGTCAGCGGGCTCCTGGGCCAGCCCGGGTTCGTCCGCCGCGACCGCACGGCGCAGATGTGGCGCTACATCGCCGACAGCTGCGTGCTGGACCTCTACATGTACCCGATCGCCGCCGATTCGCCCGACGCCACTGCGCGCGTGCGCCACTATGACGTGCGCAGCAGGAACCCCGGCTCGATCACGTCGCAGGCGTGCGTGGCCGCTTTGCTGGCGCGCGTGCCTTCGGCGAGCTAGCGCTTTTTTGTGAGACCGCCGGCGGCTCGACCCCGCCGCTCTCTTTCCCCTTGAACCGGCACACCTCGGCCACCACGCAGCGCCAGCATTCCGGCCGCCGCGCCTTGCACACGTAGCGGCCGTGGAGGATCAGCCAGTGGTGCGCGTTGCGCGCGTATGCGGCCGGCGTGATCTTGACCAGCTTGTCCTCGACATCGCGCGGCGTCTTGCCGGGGGCGAGACCGGTGCGGTTCCCCACCCGGAAGATGTGCGTGTCGACCGCGATGGTCGGCTCGCCGAAGGCGATGTTGAGCACCACGTTCGCGGTCTTGCGCCCCACGCCGGGCAGCGCTTCGAGCGCGGCGCGGTCGCGCGGCACCGCACCGCCATGCCGCTCGATCAGGAGCTTCGACAGCGCGATGACGTTCTTCGCCTTGGTGCGGTACAGCCCGATCGATTTGATGTAGCCGCTGAGCGCTGCCTCGCCGAGCGCCGCCATCTTCTGCGGCGTATCGACCAGCTTGAACAGCGGCTCGGTCGCCTTGTTGACGCTCACGTCGGTCGCCTGCGCCGACAGCACCACGGCGACCAGCAGCGTGTAGCGGTTGATGTATTCGAGCTCGCCCTTGGGGATCGGGGTGGCTGCGGCCAACAGCGCATAGAAGCGCTCCACCTCGGCCCTGGTCATCGGCATGGTGGAACTCTATCATTCGCGCATATCGTGCTGCGAGAGGTTCGAATTCGCCAACATGCGGTCGTTCCATGAAGGCCGACTCGCCGCGCTCGGCTGAGGCTATGTTCGAGCCATGAGCGAAACCGTGCCGCGGAGCGATGCCGTGCTGTTCGATGCGCGGCTGTCGCCGCATGCCAGCCTGCCGCCGGCCGGCTTCGTGGTGCTGATGGCGGTTCTGTGCGCGATCAGTTTCGCCGCCGGCAGTGCGTTCGTGAGCATCGGCGCATGGCCGGTGTTCGGATTCTTCGGGCTCGACGTCGCGCTGGTTTATGGCGCGTTCCGCATCAACTACCGCCGCGCGCGGCGCTACGAAACGGTGCAGCTCACCCCGCACCGGCTCGCCGTCGAGCGCGTGAGCCCGCAGGGCCGTGTCGAGCGGTTCGAGTTCCAGCCGTATTGGCTGCGCGTGCTGATGGACGATCCGCCGCGCCACGAAAGCCGGCTGATCTTGCGCTCGCACGGGAAGGCGCTGGTGATCGGCGCGTTCCTGAGCCCGCCCGAGCGGCTGGAGGTGGCGAACGCGCTGAACGCCGCGCTCGCCCGCCTCAGGCCTTGAGCCCGAGCACATCCGTCATCGCATAGAGGCCCGGCGGCTTGCCGCGCGCCCAGATCGCGGCGTGCACCGCGCCGCGTGCGAATATCTGCCGGCTGGAGCCCTTGTGCGTGAGCTCCAGCCGCTCGCCGTCCGCGGCAAAAATCACCGAATGATCGCCGACCACGTCGCCGCCGCGCAGCGCCGCGAATCCGATGTCGCCGCGCCGGCGCGCGCCGGTGATGCCCTGACGCGCGAGCTGCTGCACATCGGGAAGCTTCACGCCGCGGCCTTCCGCCGCCGCGCGGCCCAACCCGAGCGCGGTGCCCGACGGCGCATCGACCTTGTGGCGGTGGTGCATTTCGAGAATCTCGATGTCGAATTCCGGCCCCAGCGTCTTGGCCACCTGACGCGTCAGCGCGAACAGGAGGTTCACCGCGAGGCTCATGTTGGGTGCGTGCACGATGGTCGCCGATTTCGCGGCCTCGCCCAGCGCGCGCTCGGCGTTTGCGTCGAGCCCCGTCGTGCCGATCACGTGAATCCGCTTCTGCGCGGCGGCGAGCTTGGCGTGCGCAACGGATGCCTCCGGCGTGCTGAACTCGATCGCGGCCTCGCAGGCGTCGAATACGGCCTGCGCCTGCGCGCCGATCGTCACCCCGTTGGCGCCGATGCCGGCAACCTCGCCCGCATCGCGGCCGATCGCGGGATGGCCGGCGGTCTCGCACGCGGCCACCACCGTCACGCCGGGCGTCTCCTGAAACCGCGAGACAATCAGCCGGCCGAGGGTGTCCATACTCTCGGTCTCGACGTAGGCGATGATGTCGGTGGGCCCGGTCACCGCGTGGGCCATCTTCACGCCCGGCGTCTTCTGGATCTGTGCCAGTGCCTCGGCGAGCTTGCCCGGCAGAATCCGGATCAGCACGTACGCATGCACCATCGCGATTCCCCCGGCGGCCCGTCGTCCCCTAGGGCCGCAGCGTCATCAACACTTCCGCGAGCAGCGTGCCGGCCAGCTGTAGCAG
>Ga0209640_10001810_pt1 | contig 18440 bp, 16 predicted proteins | sample RifCSP10_1_FD_184018 | JGI IMG/M metagenome (GOLD analysis project Ga0209640, IMG submission 184018) | Soil microbial communities from Rifle, Colorado - Rifle CSP2_sed 10_1 (SPAdes) (version 2) | ecosystem: Environmental > Terrestrial > Deep subsurface > Rock core/Sediment | place: Rifle... | reverse complement strand
CGGTACGGGTCCGCGCGTCGAGGCGGTCCAGCGCCGCTTCGAGTGCCGCCGCGATCTGCGTCGCACTGGCGAGCGGCAAGGCCGGCATGGCGACCGCCGGCATCGCGCGGCCGAGCAGCAGCGCGGCCTCCACCGTCGGCACGTGCTCGGGATCAAAGGCCTGCGCGCGCGCATCGGCATACCGTCGGCTGAAGGAGCGCGGTGATGCACCCGAACCGGTCACGATCACACGCTTCAGCAGCAGCTCGGTCGTCCCGTCGGGCACCGGCCGCTGGACGGAGTCCCGCAGCCATGCGCCATCTTCCCCAATTATGAGCTTGCCGGGCGTGTACCAGGCCGACGCCTGAGCCGCGATCGAGATCTCGAGCAGGAAATCCTCGTAACTCGCGTCCTGGCGGAAATTCATGCGCGGGTAGCTTCCGGTCAGGCGGACATCCGGCGCGCGGCCCGCAGCCTGCGCGAGGCTTTCGGTGACCTCGACCCAGGTCATGTCGGTCCAGGTCCGCGCCGGAGGAGCCGGCGGCGGCACGAAGCTGCTTTCTGAGACCAGCAGTTTCCTACCGGCCGGCAGCGCGAGATCCATCCGGCATTGCCTGGCGATCTGGCACATGAATGGCCAGGTCGCGAGATTCTTGCGCGCGATCACGGGGGACGTGGTGCGCGGGCGCTGGTCGGTCACTTCGATCGCGAGGCCCGCCGATCGCGGGAGACCCTTGAGGACGTCCACGCAGGTCTGGTTCTGGTACAGGGCACTCTCCTGCAATTCGGTGCCGGCGCGCGGTACCAGCGCGACGACGTCCGTGCGTGCACCCGCCGCATCCGGCCGCACCAGCGCGGCGAATCCGCAGAGGAGCGGATGGGTCTTTCCCGCCCGGTCGGTGAGCGTGATCTCGAGGCGACGGCCCGGCGCGAGCCGCTCCGGGGATACGGCGCGGCGCGGATCGATCGCCATCATGGCGCTGGCCGGGCGTAGCAGGCGCGACTCGAAAGCGAGCAGCTGCGTTGCGCCCGTTGACGACTCGGCGAGCGGCAAGCCGTCGACCAGCAGCCGGGGGTTCGCCAGTTTCTCCCGATACAGCGAGAGCGTCCGCTCGATCTGCTCGAAACGGCCCGCGAGTCGTTCACAGCGCTGCTGCGGTTCCCGGCAATCGGGGGACGCGAGGCCTGCAAGGAGGGTCGATTCGGGTGCCGCCGCTCCCGCGTCCAGAATGGCGAACAGGAGGAGCAGCGCCGGGACCGGGCGGAATCGGGTCATCGTCATGTCCTGTGCCGGGGTTCCGGGGTGACGGCTGCAGTGACGATTGGCGTCGCGTAGTTGGCTTGAACCGGGCCAAAACGGCCGGATCCCACCCTTTGTCATATTTTTTGGGCTTCGCGTCACGGCCCGCCGGGGCGCAGTTTGTCACTGTCACGGCAACTGGCCGTCGGTCCCGGAAAGCACCCCCCTGTCCCGGTGCCGGGGAATGGCGGTCGTCGGGTCTGATCCGGGCTGATGACATGACCAGCGCCATACCGCTGTCGGCGGTGAACAACGGCTACGCCGATTGCCTCGAGGCGGTCCACAGCCGTCTCGCCACGCGCGAAAACCGCCTGTTCGGCATCGCCGTCCTGATGGTCTACGTGCACCGGGTGGAGCAGTTGCAAGCGAGCGTGGGCCGCGTCAATGCGCTGCGCATGCTCGACGAATTGCGCAACAAGCTGTCTCATGCATCGCGCCCCGGCGACTATTTCGCGAGGCTCGGCGAACGCAAGTTCGTGTTCGCGCTGTCGAACCTGCGCAACGAAGGACACGCGCTGCTCGCGGCGAACAAGATCCTGCGCACCGGTGCGGAGCCGCTCTCCTCCGGCGGCCAGCATGCGAACGTGCGCCTGTCGGTTGGCATCAGCATGTTTCCGGCGCACGCCCGTACGGCGGAGGCGCTGATGCAATGCGCGGAGGTCGCGCTGCTCGAGGCCTGGAAGACCTCGCAGCCATCGGTGGTCTACAAGGCGCGCAAGCCGGAAGAACTGGTGGCCGGCTGGGACCTCGAGACCCAGCTGGCAAATGCGCTGGAGCACGGCGACCTCGTGCTCAACTACCAGCCCAAGCTCGCGCTGCCCGACCTGAAGGCGGTCGGCGTCGAGGCGCTGATGCGCTGGAACCGCGGCGAGTCCGGCAACGTGCCGCCCGAGATCTTCATCGATGTGGCCGAGATGACCGGGCAGATCGATCCACTGACTCGTTTCGCATTTGACCGCGCTCTGCGCCAGCTCGCTGAGTGGCCGAAGAACCTCGGCCAGGTCGGCGTCGCGGTCAACGTCACTCCGTCGATCGCCTGCAACCCGGAGCTCGTGGACGTCATCCGCAATGCCACGTCGCTGCACTCGGTGGAGCCGTCGCGGCTGACTGTCGAGGTGACAGAACACGCGCTGATGCTGGATCGCGAGCGCAGCTACCGCGTGTTGAGCGACATCCGCGAGTTGGGCGCGCGCGTCTCGATCGACGATTTTGGAACCGGATTCTTCTCGTTGTCCGGGATGAAGGACATCCCGGCCGACGAACTCAAGATCGACAAGTCGTTCGTGTTGAACATGCAGGCAGGCCCGGCGGACCGCAAGGTCGTCGAGCAGGTCATCGCGCTCGGCCATGCGTTCGGCCTCGTGGTGGCCGCCGTGGGCGTCGAGAACGAGTCGGTCGCGCAGGACCTCGCGACGATGGGCTGCGATTACATGCAGGGATTCCATTTCGCAAAGCCGATGCCGCCGCAGGAAATCCCGGCCTGGATCAACGCCTGGCGCCACGCCCCGAGAGCCTGAAATCCGCTAGACTGGCCGCGGTGAAAAAGACCGCGCAGTTCCGCAAGCTGCTTGCGAGCCCGCAGCTCGAGTTCCTGCTCGAGGCGCACAACGGCATCAGCGCCCGCATCGGCGAGGAGGCCGGCTTCAAGGCGTTATGGGCCGGCGGCCTGTGCCTGTCCGCGCAGTACGGCGTGCGGGACAACAACGAGGCGAGCTGGACCCAGGTGCTCGAGATGCTCGAGTTCATGGCCGACGCCACCCGCATCCCGATCCTGCTGGACGGCGACACCGGCTACGGCAACTTCAACAACGTCCGGCGGCTCGTGCGCAAGCTCGAACAGCGCGGCGTCGCCGCGGTCTGCATCGAGGACAAGCTGTTTCCGAAGACCAACAGCTTCATCGACGGCGACAAGCAGCAGCTCTCCGACATCGACGAGTTCTGCAGCCGCATCAAGGCCGGCAAGGACGCGCAGGGCGACGACGATTTCGCGATCATCACGCGCGTCGAGGCATTCATCGCGGGCTGGGGCCTCGACGAGGCGCTGAAGCGCGCCGAGGCCTATCACGCCGCGGGCTCAGACGGCATCCTGATCCACAGCGCGCTGTCGCGCCCGACCGAAGTGCTGGCGTTCAAGAAGGAATGGGGCGATCGCCTGCCGGTCGTGATCGTCCCGACCAAGTACCACTCGACGCCGACCGACGTGTTCCGCGAGGCCGGCTTCTCGCTCGCGATCTGGGCGAACCACCTGCTGCGCGCCGCCGTGACCGCGATGCAGGAAACCGCCGGCACCATCGCGCGCGAGCAGAACCTGCGCTCGGTCGAGGACCGCATCGCGCCGGTCAAGGAACTGTTCCGCCTGCAGGGCGCCTCCGAGCTGCAGGAGGCGGAGGAGCGCTACCTGCCGAAGAAACCCGTGCGCTCGCGCGCGCTGATACTCGCGGCATCGCGCGGCGCGGAGCTCGGCGAACTGACCGGGCAGCGGCCGAAGACCATGGTGAAGGTGCGCGGCCGGCCGCTGCTCTCGCACATCGTATCGGGCTACAACGCGGCGGGCATCAAGCGCATCCAGGTGGTGCGCGGCTACCGTGCCGAGGCGATCGACCTGCCATCGCTCAGCTATGCCGACAACGCCGACTATGCCGATTCGGGCGAGCTGCTGTCGCTCGCGAAGGGGCTTGCCGGCGATCCTGACGATACGATGGACCTGTTCATTTCCTATGGCGACGTGATCTTTCATCACTACATCCTCGATGCATTGAACGAGACCACGGACGCGTTCGCGATCGCGGTCGACACGGACTGGCGCGAGTCCGCGAACCGCGGCCGCGCCGCGGACTACGTGAGCTGCACGCAGGCGCATTCGCGCCGCAACTTCTACCAGCAGGTGTACCTGGAGGCCGCCGGCGAGAGGCTCGCCGAGGACCGCATCCACGGCGAGTGGATGGGATTCCTGAGGGTGGCCGCCGCCAGCCTGCCGAGGTTCCGTGCGGCCGTCGCGGCACTGGCGGCGAGCCCCGCCAATCGCCAGGCCAAGATGCTGGCGGTTCTGGCCGAACTGATGCGCCAGGGCGAGCGCATCCGCGTGATCTACACGACCGGCCACTGGCTCGACGTGGACAGCCTCGAGGACGTGCTGGCGGCGAGCGAGTTCGGATGATCGAGGCCGCGTCGTTCATCGCCGCGGCCCGGGAGCGCGGTTTTCGCCTGTACTCGGGCGTGCCCTGTTCCTACCTGACGCCCTTCATCAACACGACGATCGGCTCGAGGGAATTGCACTACGTCGCCGCGGCGAACGAGGGCGATGCGGTCGCGATCGCCGCCGGCAGCGCCCTCGGGGGCGTGCCCGCGGTCGCGATGTTCCAGAACTCCGGGCTTGGCAACGCGGTCAGCCCGCTGACGTCGCTGACCCACACGTTCCGGATCCCGGCGCTTCTGATCGTGACCTGGCGCGGCGAACCCGGAGGCGCCCCCGACGAACCGCAGCACGAGTTGATGGGCCGCATCACGCCGCAGATGCTCGAGTTGATCGGCATTCCGTGGGCGCCGTTCCCGGCGACGGATGCGGAAGTTGCGCCCGCGCTCGATCGTGCGCTCGCGCATATTCGAAGCGAGAGCCGGCCCTATGCGCTCATGATGCGAAAGGGCAGCGTCGCCGACACGGGCCTCGCGGCGCTGCCTGCCGCGGCGCGACGGGCGCCGGCGGCCGCGGCGCCGCAGCCGGCGGCACGGCACACGCGGCGCGAGATGCTCGCTGCAATCCGCGCTGCCGCCGGCGGCGACGTGCTCGTCGCGACGACCGGCTACACCGGGCGCGAGCTGTACGCGCTGGGCGACAGTCCGAACCAGCTCTACATGGTGGGCTCGATGGGCTGCGCGGCGAGCCTCGCGCTCGGCCTCGCGCTCGCGCTGCCGGAGCGGCGCATCATCGCGATCGACGGCGACGGGGCGCTGCTCATGCGCCTCGGCGCGCTCTCGACGATCGGCGCGGAACTGCCGGCCAACCTCGTGCACGTGCTGCTCGACAACGGCCTGCACGAATCCACGGGCGGCCAGGCGACGGCATCGCCCACGGTCGATTTCTGCGCGCTGGCGGCAGCAAGCGGTTACCCGTCGACAGCCGCTGCGGCAGAGCCCGCGGCACTCGCAGCGGCGCTGTCGAACCGGCATCCGGGCCTGCGGTTCATCCACGCGCCGATCGTGCCCGGCATACCAAAGCGCCTGCCGCGCCCGGCGGTTGCGCCCGCGGAAAATGCCGCGCGGCTCCGCGCGCACCTCGGGCGCTGAGACCGGCGCACCGCTGTCATGTCGTCCCGACGCCAGATCCTGCTGAATCCGGGCCCGGTGACGCTGACCCAACGCGTCCGCGACGCGCTTGGGCGGGGAGACTGGTGCCATCGCGAGCCCGAGTTCGCGGCGCTGATGCAGGAGATCAATGCGCGCCTCCTCGACGTGCATCCGGCGCTGCAGACGGGCTTCTCCGCGGCGACGCTCGCGGCATCCGGCACCGGTGCAGTCGAAGCGATGCTCTCGGCCTTCGCGCCGGAGGATGGCGAGACGCTCGTCGTCGCCAATGGCGTGTACGGCGAACGCATGACGCGCATGCTCGTGGCCCACGGCAGGCCGCATCAGGTGCTGCAGCACGGCTGGACCGACGCCGTCGATGCCGATGCCATCGAGGCGGCGCTCGCGCGCAATCCGCGCATCACGCATCTCGCGATCGTGCACCTCGAGACCACGACCGGCCGCTGGAACGATCTCGACGCCGTCGGGCGGCTGTGCCGGGAGCGCGGCGTGACGCTTCTTCTCGATGCGGTCAGCAGTTTCGGCGCGCTGCCGGTCGAGTCCGCCGCGTGGAACCTGGGGGCGCTCGCGGCGACCGCCAACAAGTGCCTGCACGGAGCGCCGGGACTGTCGTTCGTGCTGGCGAACGATACGCTTTGGCAGCGCAGGCCGGCCGCCCCCGGCAGCGTGTATCTCGACCTGCGCGCCTGCCACGCTGGCCAGCACGGGAATGGCTTCTCGCCGTTCACGCTGCCGGTGCAGATCGCCTTCGCGCTGCGGGAGGCGCTCGCCGAGCACGCGGAGCAGGGCGGGACCGCGGCGCGCTTCGCGCTGTATCGCGGGCGCGCCGATCGCATCCGCGCCGCGCTGGCCGCCGCAGGCGTCGCGCCCTTTCTGGATCCGGCGGCTTATTCGCCGGTGCTCGCGTCCTGGCGGCTGCCGAAGGGACGGAGCTACCAGGAACTGCACGATGCCCTGAAGGCGCTGGGCTACGTGATCTATGCCGGCCAGGGCGGCCTCGGCGCCGACATCTTCCGCATCGCCCACATGGGCGACATCCGCCCCGCGGAACTCGACGGGCTCTGCGACGCGTTGGCGCGGCTGTGCCGGGCGCCGTGAGCGCCATCCGCACCGCGGTGATTCTCGCGGCCGGCCGCGGCACGCGCCTCGCGGGCGAGCTGACCGACCGGCCGAAGGGGTTCATCCGCATCGGCGCAGAGCCGATCGTCGAGGAATCGATCGGGCGGCTGCAGGCCGCCGGCATCCGGCAGGTGATCATCGTGACCGGTCATCTGGCCAACGACTACGAGGAACTCGCGCGGCGCAGCGCCGGCGTCGTGCAGACGGTGCACAACGATCGCTTCGCAGAATCCGGGAGCATGTATTCGCTTTACTGCGCGCGCTATCGCGTGCGTGAACCTTTCCTGCTGCTCGAATCCGATCTCGTCTACGAACCGCGCGCGCTCACGACGCTGCTCGCAGGTGCGGCCGAGGATGCCATCCTGCTGTCCGGGCCGACCGGCGCCGGCGACGAAGTCTTCGTGGCGACGCGCGATGGCCTCCTGTCCGGCATGTCGAAGCGCCGCGCGGAACTTGCGGGCAATGTCGCCGGCGAACTGGTCGGGATCACGCGCGTATCGCCCGCGCTGTTTGCGCTGATGTGCGGCATTGCGGAGGCGGCGTTCCGCCGTACGCTGATGTTCGACTACGAGACCGACTGCCTGGTGGCGGCAGGCAGGGAGCGTCCGATCGCCTGTCCGCTGGTGCCCGACCTGCTATGGGGCGAGATCGACAATCCCGGCCATCTGGCCAGGGTGCGGGATCAGGTCTATCCGCAGTTGCAGCGGCGCCAGGCAGGATTGGTTGCGCCGACCCGCCAATGACGGTATACAGCGGCGACGAAAGCGGGCCCGGAGGCTGTCGGGAATCATGATGCAGTGCGAGCACTCACCGGTGTTTCAGGCCGTTGTCGCGATTGGCCTGCTGTTGCTCGCGCCCGCCGCCGACGCCTATCTCGATCCCAGCACCGGCAGCCTGATCCTGTCCGCGATCGTCGGCCTGCTCGCGACCATCGGCCTCGCGCTCAAAACGTACTGGTACAAATTCAAGTCCCTGTTTCGCGGCAGCACGCCCGACGAAAACCGGGACGCCGGCCAGTCCGGCCGCAATGCGGCGGTTCCGTCCGGCAAGGACGGGTCGGCCGGACTCTGACGGGCGCCTCGCGCGTCCCGAATGCCTTGAGCTTCTTCCGGGAATGGCGCGCGTACCGGGCGTTTCGCGCGTTGCCGCGCGACGAGCGCCGAATCGTGTTCCTGGCGGAGAGTCACCAGGACTGGCACCATTTCCGGCCGGTGCTCGATCACCTGACCGGGGCGCTTGCTGAGACCGTGCTGTATGTCTGCGCGGATACCGGGGATCCGGCGATGCACCAGCAGTCGCCGCGCATCCGCGCGTTCTGCGTCGGCAAGGGTCTGCCGCGGATCTGGTTCTGCCAGTTCGTGCAGGCCGACGTGCTGGTCACGCAGGTCCTCGATCTCGGCAATCTGGAACTCAAGCGCTCGGTGCATCCGGTGCACTACGTCTTCATGTCGCACTCGCTGACGAGCGCGCACATGGCGGATCGGGAGGACTCCTACGACCACTACGACACGATCCTTTGCTGCGGCCCGCACTTCGAGCGCGAGGTCCGGCGCCGCGAGGAACTGAAGGGCCTGCCGGCGAAGCGCCTGATCCCGCACGGCTACGGTCGCCTCGACGACCTGCTCGCGCACCGCCGCGATCCGCCGCCCGTGAACGCCGACAGCGATATCCACGTGCTGCTGGCGCCGTCCTGGGGACCGCAGACGATCCTGCCGGTCTGCGGCATGGAGATCGTGGACACGATTCTGGCCGCCGGATTCCGGGTCACGCTGCGCCCCCACTACCAGACCCGCTGGAAAATGCCGGAAGTCATCGATCGCATCGTCGGGCGCCACCGCGGCAATCCGCGATTCGCCCACGTCGAGCAGATGGCCGAGAGCGACTCGCTGTTCGATTCGCACGTGATGATCACGGAGTGGTCGGGCGCGGGCCAGGATTACGGCATGGGACTCGAGAAGCCAGTCATCTACATCGACCTGCCGCAGAAATCGCGGAACGCCGCCTGGCGGTCGCTCGGCATCGAGCCATTCGAATCGTACGTGCGCGACAAGCTCGGCGCGCTGCTGCCGCCGGGCGAGCTGTCGAAGCTGCCGGACCTGGTCCGCGATCTGGTGCGCGAACCCGGGCGATTCGGCGGCAACGTCGCGAAACTTCGCGCCGACTGGGTCTACAACGTGGGCAGGAGCGGCATCGCCGGCGCGGAAGCGATCGCGATGCTCGCGCGTGAAACGCGGGACGCTCGTCTCGAGCAGGAACGGCAGAGCGCGACCCGATGAGCGAGGCGGGCACAACGTCGCCGGAAAATAGCGCCACGCGCCGGCAGCTCTGGCGCTGGCTCGGCTGGTTCATCGCCGCGAATACGGGCCTCTGCTGCCTGCTGGGACTGCGCTACCTGCTCGGCTATCAGTGGCCCGAATCGTGGATCGGCATTGTCTACGCGCCGGTCGCGATGGTCGGCAACTTCGCGCTCTTGCTGGCCGTCGCCATGATACTGCTCGCGGGTCTGGCGATCTCGATTCGGCCGATGCGACGCACGGCGATGGCGATCGCCGTTCTGGTGGCGGCGCTGGCACTTGCGCTGCTGGTGCTCGACACCAACGTTTTTGCCGAACGCCGCATGCACCTGAATTTCCTGGTCGCCATGCTGTTCGAACCGGCCACCTGGATCGCCGCGGCGCTGGTGCTCGCCGTGGCGCTGCTGTTCGAGTCGATGCTGGCCGGGATGATGTGGCGCTGGCTCGCGGGCCGGCGCAGCGCAGGTGGCCGCGCACTTGCCGTGCTGCTGGTCTCCTGCTGGGTCGCCAGCCAGGCCGTGCACGTCTGGGCCGATGCCTTCGGCTTCGGTCCGGTCACGCGCTTCACGCAGGTGATTCCGCTCTATTACCCCCAGTCCGCCAAACGCCTGCTCGCGCGAGCCGGGCTCGTGAACCCGGAACGCGTGCGCCAGGCCAGCCTGATGCGGCGCGGCGCGCAGGCGGAGGAGGGCGAGCTGCGCTACCCGCTCGCGCCGCTCCAGTGCCGCGCGCCGGATTCGGCACCGCGCAACGTGCTGTGGATCGTGATCGACGCGCTGCGGCCGGATGTGCTCGATCCCGCGCTGACGCCGGTACTCTCGGAATTTCGCGCGCAGAGCCAGGCATTCGATGATCACTGGAGCACGGGCAATTCCTCGCGCATGGGCGCCTTCGGCATGTTCTATGGCCTGCCGAGCACCTATTTCCATTCCTTCTATGTCGCAGAGCGGCCGCCGGTGCTGCTGGACCGGTTCCGCGCTCAGGGCTTCGAGTTGATGGCGGCGAGCGCCCCGGGATTCGGCAGCCCGACGCAGATGGATCGCACGGTATTCGCCGGCGTGTCGGCGCTGCACCCCGCCGACGCGCCGGGCCGCGTCGAGTCCAATCGGCAGACGGCGGATGCATTCGTGGACTGGCTCGGCGCGCGCGCGGCGGAGCAGCCGTACTTCTCGATGCTCTGGTTCAATCATTCGGATGCCGATGTCGGTGCGATCGGCCCGGATCCCCGGGTGGACGGCCGCTACGAGGGGAATCCCGAAGCCCGCGAGCGCTGGCGCCGCTATCGCCGCGGCCTGTGGGCGATCGACGGCGAGATCGGCCGCGTGCTCGCTGCGCTCGAACGGGGCGGTCACGCCGCACAGACGCTCGTGCTGGTGATGGGTGATCATGGCTTCGAGTTCGACGACCTGGGCCTCGGCTATTACGGGCACGCGTCGAACTACGCGCAGTACCAATTGCGCACGCCGCTCATGATGCGCTGGCCCGGCCGCGCGCCGCGGGCCTATGCCCACCGCTCCTCGCACTTCGACCTGCCGACGACGCTGCTGCAGGAACTGTTCGGTTGCACGAATCCGCCCGCGGACTACGGCGTGGGCCGCAACCTGTTCGACGGCCAGTCCTGGCGCTGGATCATCGCCGGCAGCTACCACTCCTGGGCGATCGTCGAGCCGGATCGCATCGTGCTGACGAGACCCGGCGGGTTCGCTGAAGTGCTCGGCCCGGATTACCGGGACGCGGCGGATGCTTCGCTGGATCCGGCGCTGATCGAAAGCGCCATCGCCGAGATGCGGCGTTTCTATCGATGAAGGCAATCGCGCTGCTGCTGGTGCTCGCCTCAGCCGGTGCGGCGGCGGAGACGATCGTTCTAGAAGGCGGGCGGCAGCGCATCGAGATCGGCCTGCAAGGCGGCTTGCCGCAGGCCTGGATGAGTTGCGCGACTGCTTGTCCTGTGGCGATTCGCGCGATTGCCGCACCGGCGCACCATCATCTGCTGCGGTCCGGCCCCGGCGGCGGATCGCTGCGCTTCATCGTGCCCGGCGATGCCGCGGCGACCGAAGCCATCAACCGGCTCGAATACCTTGCGATTGTCCGGCGGGGCGCGGGGCGCGTGACGGCTGTCCTGACCGCGAGGCCGGCCGCTGGCGTGCCGGCGCTCGTGCAGCGTTACGAGATGGATCTGCAGGGGAGGACGCTCAACATGACGCTGCAACTGCCGGCGGGCGCGGGACTGCGCCTCGCTGCGGGCAGCGACCTGGTACCGGAGGAATTGCCGGGCTTCAGCGGCATCTACAGTAACGCGCGGGCCGTCGTCGTCGGTGACGACGGCCAGGAGACCGTTGCGGACGAAGGCGAGGACGGGACCGCGGGCCGCGAGCTGGCGGTCGCCGAATGGGCGGGCGTGCGCGGCCGGTTCTGGACGCTCCTGGTCCGCGCGGATCGCGCGCAGATGCTCGACGCCACGGAGCCGGCGGCCGAAGCGCCGGAAGTCACGCTGCGCCCGGCGGACGAGTCCGGCGGGACCATCGCCTTCACTTTATATGGCGGCCCGGTCGCGCAGGACGATCTAGTGGAGACCGCGCCAGGGCTCGAGGGCATGCTTTATGCCGTGCTGTGGACACCGCTGCGATACCTGTCGTTCGGGCTGCAATGGATCCTCGATCGGTGGCAGGACCTGATCGGCCATGCGGGACTCGCGATCCTGCTGCTGTCCCTGACCGTCAAGCTCCTGATGACGCCGCTGATCATGGTGGCCGAGCGCTGGCAGGCCGACGTGAACCGCATCAAGAGCCTGCTCGAGCCGGAACTCGCTGCGGTCCGGCAGGAGTTCAAGGGCGAGGAGGCTCACAACCGGACTCTCGCCGTCTATCGCCGGCACGGCGTGAGTCATTTCTATGCGTTCAAGAGCCTTGCCGGATTCCTGATCCAGATCCCGGTTTTCATCGCGGCGTTCGACATGTTGGGCGAGAACTTCCGCCTGAGCGGCGAGGGCTTCCTGTGGATGGCGGATCTTGCGGCGCCCGACCGCCTGGCGTCACTGCCGATGCCGCTGCCGTTCTTCGGCGGCCATTTCAATCTGCTGCCGTGGGTGATGACGCTCTTCACGGTACTGGCCGCAAGGTGGCAGGAGGAGGCCTCGCTCGCGCCCGCGCTGCGCCAGGCTCAGCGATTGCGCCTGTATGCGATGGCCGCTGCGTTCCTGCTCCTGCTGTACACGTTCCCGGCCGGCATGGTCCTCTACTGGACCGCGAACAATTTCTGGCACCTGCTGCGGGTGCTGTGGGAACGGCGCCCATTCCTGCGGGCAGCCTCATGACGGCCCTCTACTACACCCTCGCCGGGATCGTGCTGTACCTGGCGGCGGACTGGATCCTGCGCTGGCTCGAGGGGCGGACGGGACGCGTCTTCGAGCACCGCACGCTGGTCTTTTTCCTGCTGCTGTCGGTCATGGCAGTCGCCAGTTTTGCCGCGATACGGGCCGTTATGGTCCCCGATTGATCCAGGTCAAGGCGGACCGCCCCCGGGATTGCGCGTAATAGAGGCCGGCGCGGCCGACGCGCAAGGGAGGGGCTATGAGCGAAGAGCAACAGGATCCGGAAAAGGAACGCATACCATTCATGCAGCGGGTGCTCGATAACCCGTTCCTGCAGCTGTTCCTCGGAGTGGTCATCCCGACCGTGCTCTACATCCTCTGGGGCGTGATGGAACTGACCCAGATTCCCGTCGCGCCCTGACAGCAGCCGGAGACAACCGTGGCCATCAGCCCTCCGACCGAACGGCTCTGGTGGAACACGCCGATCCATCGTCCGGAACTCATCTGGATCATCGTGGCGTTCCTCTGGGGACTCGTGATGTTCTTCATGATGATCTACTGGCACGCCTTCGGTCAGCAGAACCTGGCGACCGAGACTTACCGGACCACGCCGAACGCGTTCTACGCAAAAACCGAGGCGATGGTGCAGCAGTACCGGGTGCGCGACGTCGGCGGTCTCCCGGTCGCGAGGCCGCCGGCCGGCGGCGACGTCTACCTGATCGGCCGGATGTGGCTCTGGTACCCCGCGCTCGAACTGCAGAAGGACCAGACCTACCGCCTGCACCTGTCCTCGCTCGACCTGCAGCACGGTTTTTCGCTGCAGCCGATCAACATCAATGTGCAGGTGCACCCGGGCTATGAGCACGTACTGACGATCACGCCGGACCAGGCCGGCGAGTACTCTATCGTCTGCAACGAGTACTGCGGGCTCGGGCACCACACGATGCTGGGCAAGATCTTCGTCACCGACGCCAGGGTGACGCCATGAATACCGCGCTGTTTCGCACCTGCCCGACGACCGGACTGAAAGTGGACCTGCAGGCCCAGGCGCTGATCAAGGCGAATGCGGTTGCGGCGGTCGTGTTCCTGGCCGTCGGCGGCCTGTTCGGCCTGTCGGTCGCGCTGACGCGCTGGCCGGCCGTGCACCTGCTGCCCGCGGACTGGTTCTATCTGGCGCTGACCGCGCACGGCCTCGACGTGCTGCTGCTGTGGATCATCTTCTTCGAAATCGCGGTGCTCTATTTTGCCTCATCCACGCTGCTCAACTCGCGCCTCGCGGCGCCGCGGCTCGGCTGGATCGCGTTCGGACTAATGCTCGGCGGCGGCCTGATCACGAACCTGTCGGTGCTTCAGGGCCAGTCGACGGTGATGTTCACGTCGTATCCGCCGCTAATGGCCGCGCAACATTTCTACCTGGGGCTGATCCTGTTTGCAGTGGGCGCGCTGCTCGCCTGCGGCATCTTCTTCGGCACGCTCGTGATCGCGCGCGAGGAAAAGACCTACCGGGGCTCGATTCCGCTCGTGACTTATGGCGCGCTGACGGCGGCCATCATCGCCGTCTTCACGCTCGCCTCCGGTGCCATCATCCTGATTCCGACCTGGCTGTGGAGCCTCGGCATCATCTCGACCATCGACCCGCTGATGTACAAGCTGGTCTGGTGGGCGATGGGGCATGCCTCGCAACAGATCAACGTGTCGGCACATGTCGCGATCTGGTACGCGATCGCGGCCATCCTGTTCGGGGCGAAGCCTCTGTCCGAGAAGGTGAGCCGCGGCGCCTTCCTGCTGTACATCCTGTTCCTGCAGCTCGCGAGCGCGCATCACCTGCTGGTGGAGCCGGGGCTGAGTTCCGAGTGGAAGGTCTTCAACACCAGCTACGCGATGTACCTCGCGGTGCTCGGCAGCCTGATTCACGGGCTGACGGTGCCCGGCTCGATCGAGGCGGCGCAGCGCAAGCGCGGTTTCGACAAGGGCTTCTTCGAGTGGCTGCGCAAGGCGCCCTGGGGCAATCCGGCGTTTTCCGGCATGTTCCTGTCGCTGGTGATGTTCGGGTTCCTGGGCGGCATTTCGGGCGTCGTGATGGGCACCGAACAGATCAACATCATCATCCACAACACACTCTACGTGCCCGGGCATTTCCACGGTACCGTGGTGGCAGGAACGACGCTCGCATTCATGGCGATGACCTACCTGCTGATCCCGCTGATTTTCCAGCGCGAGATCCGCTTTCCGCGCTTGGCGAAGTGGCAGCCCTACCTGTTCGGCCTCGGCGCCGGCGGAATTTCGCTCTTCATGATGGGCGCCGGCACGCTCGGCGTATCGCGGCGGCACTGGGACATCACGTTTGCGGACTCGGCGCTCGATTTCAGCTATCCGGAGGCGGCATTTCTGATGCTGGCGCTGAACGGCCTGTCGGCGATCGCGGCGGCGACGGGCGGCCTGCTGTATATCGTCATCGTCGTCGGCTCGGTTTTCTTCGGCCGCAAGGTCGAGGGCAAGTTGTCGCTCGCGGCGCCGTCCGGCCCGCCGGCAGTCGCGACCTACGGCAGTTCGGAGTCGCTGCGAATCCCGGGCACCGCCGTGCTGGTCGGGGTGTTCTTTATCGCGTTCGTGCTGTATTACTTCGTCAACTGGAAGTACCTGTCCGACATCTGGCCGATGCGCTGACGCGAAACTGACATGAAGGCCGGCGCCCTGATTCCCGTGCTGCTGCTTGCCGCGGCCGTGGCGACCGCCGCGCCGGATCGGGCGATACCCGCCTTCGACGCCGGTCGCGCGCTGGCTGCGAGCCAGGCCGTGATCGGGAGCAGGGTGGGTGATCACCGGCTGACGGCGGCGGACGGCCGGCCGGTCTCGATCGCACAGTTGCGCGGCAAGCCGCTGGTGATCAGCCCGATCTACACGTCCTGCTTCCACGTCTGCCCGACGACGACGACCTACCTCGCGCGCATCGCCGGCATCGCGAGCGCGGTGCTCGGCGAAAGCGCCTTTTCCGTGCTGACGATCGGATTCGACACGCTCAATGACACGCCGGAACGGATGCGCGAATTCGCCGGGGCGCGCGGCATCGACTCGCCGCAATGGACCTTCGCGAGCGGCGATGCCGCGACCGTCGCGCGCCTGCTCGCGGAGATCGGCTTCGCCTATGCGCCTTCGGCCGGCGGCTTCGACCACATGGTGCAGGCGACGATCGTGGACGCCGACGGCCGCGTGTACCGCCAGGTCTACGGGCAGGAGTTCGAGGCGCCGATCCTGGTGGACGGGCTCAAGCGGCTCGTGCTCGGACAGCGCGCCGCCGCAAGCACGCTGCCGTCGCTGGTTGAAAGCGTGCGCCTGATCTGCACCGTGTTCGACCCGAAAACGGGGCGCTATCGCTTCGACTACTCCATCGTGCTCAGCTTTGCGATCGGCGTCATGTGCCTCGGCGCCATCGCCGTGTTCATCTGGCGGTCCTGGCGCGAGATGCCACCGCCGGATCGCCCGGCGTGAGCCTGCGGAGCCTGCTGCGCGCGCCATTCGACTGGCTCGACCGGCTGTGCGCGCGCGCCTTTCCGCCGGACTGGAATCCCATGGTGCAGCTCGGCGCCATCGGCTGGTTCATGTTCTGGATCGTCGCCGTCAGCGGCGTCTATCTCTACATCTTTTTCGACACCGGCATCAGGGGCACCTGGCAGTCGGTGGAGGCGATCACGCGCAATCAGTGGTGGGCCGGCGGCGTGATGCGGAGCCTGCACCGCTACGCATCCGATGCGCTGGTCGTGCTCGCGCTGCTGCATATGCTGCGCGAATGGTCGATGGACCGGATGCGCGGGAACCACTGGTTCGCGTGGGCCACCGGTGTGCCGCTGCTGCTCTTCGTCTATGTGTGCGGCATCACCGGCTATTGGCTGGTCTGGGACCTGCGCGCCCAGTATGTCGCCGTGCAGACCACGGCGTTGCTGGACCTGTTGCCGATCTTCGGCGAGCCGATCGGGCGGAACTTCGTCGACCAGGCGTCGGTATCGGACCGCTTTTTTACGCTGATGGCGTTCATCCACATCGCGGCGCCGCTTCTGATGCTGCTGTTCATGTGGATCCACATCGCGCGCCACGCGCGCGCCCGGACCAACCCGGCCCGCGGGCTTGGCGTCGTGATGCTGCTGGTGCTGGTGGCGCTGTCGCTCGCGCATCCGGCGCTGTCCGGGCCGCCGGCCGATCTCGACCGCATTCCACCGACGGTCGCACTCGACTGGTTCTACCTGCCGGCCTTTCCGCTGATCGATCGCTGGGGCGGCGCGGCAGTATGGGCCCTGTCGCTCGGATTGCTCGCGCTTCTCCTGCTGATGCCGTGGCTGCCGCCGCGCCGCACGCCGCCGGCGGCCCGCGTGGACCTCGCGAACTGCAACGGCTGCGCGCGCTGTTTCGCGGACTGCCCATTCGGCGCCATCACGATGGCGCCGCGCAGCGACGGCCGCCCGTACGCGCAGGAAGCGCTCGTCAACGCGGATCAATGCATGGCCTGCGGCCTCTGCACCGGCTCGTGCCCGACCGCGACGCCGATGCGCTCCGCCCCGGATTTCTTCGCCGGCATTGAATTGCCGGACCGTCCTCTCTCGGCGCTGCGGCTGGAGATGCAGCAGGCGGCGGCGCGGCTCTCGGGCGATGCGCGCGTGATCGTGATCGCCTGCGGTTCCGGCGCCGATATCGCGGGGTGCGCGGCCGAGGGCGTGGCGACGATCCGGTTGCCGTGTGTCGCGATGCTGCCGCCCTCGTTCATCGACTACGTCGTGAGCCGGGGCCTTGCCGACGGCGTGCTGCTGGCCGGTTGCGCTCCCGGCGATTGCTATCATCGGCTGGGGGACCGCTGGACCGAGGAACGCATCGAGGGCAAGCGCGATCCCTGGCTGCGGGAGCGTGTGCCGCGCGAGCGCGTCGCGGTCTCCTGGGTGGCGCGCGCCGACAGCCGGCGGCGCGCCGCCGATGTCGCGGCATTCCGCGCGCGGCTGCGGACGCTGCCGGCCATTGCGCGCGGCATCCGCCACGGACTGGCGCCGGCGACGCGCGCAATCCGGCGGTCCTGGCCCAAACCGCTGCAATGGACGGCATGGGTCGCGCTCTTCGGGGCGCTGGCATTCGGCACGGGTGCCCTGGCGAGCTGGCCCGCCTGGCGGGTGCTGGGACCGGAGCAGGCGGTCATCAGCCTGTCGCTGCGCCACGTCGCGAAGACCCGGATCGAGTGCAAGCCGCTGACACCGGAGGAATTGATCAAGCTCAAGCCGAACATGCGCCGGCAGGTCGGTTGCCCTCGTGAGCGCTGGCCCGTCTACGTCGAACTGCTCCGCGATGGCCAGCCGCTGTACCAGGGCGAACACGCGCCGGCAGGACTGTGGAACGACGGGCCCTCGACGGTGCTCGAACGCATCGTCGTGCCCCAGGGATTGCAGACACTGACCGTGCGCTTGCGCGACAGCGGCCGCAAGGCAGGATTCGATTACGAGCAGGAAATCCCGGCCGACCTGGCCGCCGCGCAGAACTTCGTCATCGAGTTCCGCGCAGACCGGGGTTTTGTGTATCACTGACCAGCGGTGGAGCGGAGAGGGACATGTCGCCGAACCTGATCGAATGGCGGGAAGAATTCCGGCTCGGCCTGCCCGAGGTGGACGAAGAGCATCGGGGGCTGATCGATGCGATCAACCGCCTGCACCGGGAACTGATGGTCGGCGCTGCCATCGTGCGCGTGACCGGAGCGATCGGCGACATCCATGCCGCGATCGCCTCGCACTTCGCGCTCGAGGAGAAGGAAATGGCGGCGCTGCGCTATGACGGCTATCTCGCCCACAAGACCGATCACGAGCGCCTGCTCGACGAGATCCTCGACATCCTGGACGAAGTCGTCGCGACCGATCGCTACGATCCGGCCGCGCTGTCGGCGCGGCTGTCGGCCTGGTTCGTGGAGCACTTCCGCACGCACGACGCGCGGCTGCATCACTGGCTCGTCGGGCGGCAGGGCCAGGCGGATCAGTTGTTGTCGTAAGGGTCGAAACCGCCGAACTGGTCCTTCTTGCCGGCTTTCGGTTTCTCGTCACCGGTCCCGTCGTCCGGCTTGATGATCTTCCGCAGGATCTGCGTGCTGACGAGCGAGAGCTCGTCCGCGGCC
>Ga0209640_10001809_pt1 | contig 18442 bp, 11 predicted proteins | sample RifCSP10_1_FD_184018 | JGI IMG/M metagenome (GOLD analysis project Ga0209640, IMG submission 184018) | Soil microbial communities from Rifle, Colorado - Rifle CSP2_sed 10_1 (SPAdes) (version 2) | ecosystem: Environmental > Terrestrial > Deep subsurface > Rock core/Sediment | place: Rifle... | reverse complement strand
CGGAAGTTCCGCGACCATCACGCCACCCGATCCGTCCGCTGATCGACCGGGTTCATGAGGCCGATCGTCGGGCTCGTCTTCGTTTTCGCGCTGGGCGACGGAATCGGGCTCCGGCTTGGCAACGGATTTCTCGCCGCGACGTGTCTCGTGACGGCGGCTCTGGTATTCGGGATCCAGCGGAAGACGGTCGCTGCCGCGCCCGAACAGGCGGCTGGAACGGCACGAGGCGCTCAGCCGGGCGCGACCGCCGCGCGACCGCAGCCCGCCCTGCTGATCGCCTTTCTGTTCTGCGGCCTGGGCAGCGGCGCGCGGTACGCGGCGCAGGCGAACACGGACTGCCGGACCCGGCTGCCGGACGGCGCACGGCTGTCGGGCACGGCGGTCATCGACGGTCTCGCCTCACCTGGCGCCCGGGTCGTTCTGGATCTCGAACGATTGCGCGTGAATGGGCACGCAATCGACTGCCGGTTGGCCGTCCGTGCGACGTTGCCGGGCCGCGCGTCATGGCGAGCGTCGGGTGCGGCCCCGATCCGGCCCGGGTCCGCGAACATCGACCACGTCGTATTCGAGGGCTCGTGGTGGCGAAGCACGGACACCGGCCCGTGGCCGGCTCCACCGGAACGGGCCGGTATGGCCGCGGTTCGAACGCTGACGCCGCTTCCCATCTCCCATACACACCCGCTCCTCCGAACGCGCAATCGAGCGCTCCGGGCCGTCCACCGGCGGTTCGGTGTCGAAGCGGGCATGGCGGAGTCTCTTCTCCTCGCGAGACGCGAGAATCTGGATCCGACGGTGCGCCGCGAATTCGCAGCCGCGGGCCTGGCTCACCTGCTCGCCATTTCCGGTGCGCACGTCGGAATCCTGGCGGCGATCGTGATGCTGCTGGCCCGCCTCGGCGGCCTCGGCCCGCGCGCGGCGGCGGCCACGTCGGCCGCCGTCGCCACCCTGTACGTCGGCTTCCTCGGAGCTCCGGCCGCGGCGATGCGGGCGGCCGTCCAGACGCTCGCGTTGCTGGCTTCTCGCCTGCTGCAACGGCCGGCCGATCCCTTCGGCGTTCTGTCCGTCGCCGCGCTCTGCATTCTGGCGGCGACCCCTCGGGCTCTGCTCGATCCGGGGTTCCAGCTGTCGTTTGCCGGGATCTTCGGGCTGATCTCGTTCACGCCTTCCGCAGCGAAGCTGTTGCCCGGCGGGCTGCCCGGCCCGCTGCGCCGATCGCTGGCGCAGACGCTCGCGGCGACTGTAGCGACCGCACCGATCGCGGCCCTGCATTTCGGACTGGTATCGACGGTAGGGCCACTCTCGAATCTGGCGGCCGCGCCTGTCCTGGGCCTCGCCGTGCCCGCCATGGGCCTGAGCCTGGTCGCAGGCATGTTCAGCGATGGCCTGGCCGGTTTCCTCGGCGGTGGCGCACAGCTGCTGCTCGCAGCGTTGCGCGGGATCGGCCACGTGATGGCGCGGGTCCCGTTCGGCAGCTTCTGGGTCTCCAGCGACATGGTCACGCTCGCGCTCGCGGCCACCGCGATCGCCGTAGTCCTCGGTCCGCACGCATGGAGTCCCGACGACGGACCGAGGCGCCGCGGTCGTGCGCGCCGATGGCGAATGCTGCGGGCGGCCACAGGCGTGGCCGCATTCGTCACGCTTCCCATAGCGGGCCGGACCAGTGGCCGACTCGAGATCCACGCGATCGATGTGGGTCAGGGCGATGCCTTCGCCGTTCGCACGCCGCACGACCGCTGGCTGCTCATCGACACCGGCCCGCTGTCCGAGCGATTCGATGCCGGCCGCGATCGTGTTGCACCATACCTCCGCCGCCTCGGCGTGCGCCGGATCGAGTTCATCCTGCTCACGCACCCGCACGCCGATCACATTGGCGGCGTCGCTTCGCTGTGGCATGCGTTCGATGTCGGCGCGGTCATCGACCCCGCGGTGCCCGCCGACGAGACGGTCTACATGGATGTCGTCCGGCAGGCGGCGGCGGGCCACTGGCACTGGCTGGAAGGCCGCGCCGGCCGTGAGCTCCGCCTCGATGATGTCACGATCGACCTGCTTTCACCGGACGATTCCCTGCTTGACGACCTCGATGATCCCAATGACTATTCGATCGTGCTTCGCTTGGAGTACGGCCGGTTCGCGGCGCTCTTCCTGGGCGATGCGCCGCGTGCCGTGGAGAACCGACTCGTCGAACGGTACGGCGAAGGCCTCGCCGCGCAGGTCCTGAAAGTCGGCCACCACGGAAGCCGGACATCCACCGGTGACTCACTGCTCGACGCGGCTCGTCCGGGAGTGGCCCTCGTATCCGTCGGCCGGCGCAATCGTTATGGTCACCCGAACCCCGATGTCATGCATCGCCTGACCCGGCATGGCGTGCGCATCGTGCGCACCGATCTCGATGGATCCGTCGTCGTCCGGGCGCACGCCGATGGGTCCAGCGAGTTGCTCAGGGTCCGGTAATGGCGATTCTGAGCCGGGTTCTGGGCCGGCCGGTGGCGGGGCGAGAATTGCCGCCGGTCGATACCACGGGGGCCTCGATCGTGCGGGGCCGGTGGATCCCCGCGATCGGCGGCCGACTCGCCGGCATGGCCGGCCCGGCCGCGGCCGTGACGCTGGGCTCGACCATTGTCGTACATCCGGAGGCGCCGCTGACTGCGGGATTGCTGCGACACGAACTGGCCCATGTGCAGCAATGGCGCCGCAATCCGCTGGGATTCGCCTTCATCTACATGTGGCACCATTTTCGCCTCGGCTACGCCGACAACCCGTTCGAAGTCGAAGCCCGCGCGGCCGAGACCGATCCCGACCGGAGACGCCGATGAACCACAGATCAGTCGTCACGATCGAGAGGCACATCATCGAGCAGGAACGCAAGCACCCGGAGGCGACGGGTGCGTTGAGCGGCCTGCTGTACGAGATCGCGCTGGCCGCGAAGATGATTGCCCGCGAGGTCAACATGGCCGGGCTCATCGACGTCCTGGGCGGCACCGACCGGATGAACGTGCAGGGTGAGGAGGTCAAGAAGCTGGATGAGTGGGCGAATGACGTGATCTACCGCGCCCTCGACCACGGCGGCTACCTGTGCTGCATGGCGTCCGAGGAGGAAGAGGGCATCATCCCGATCCCCGAGGAGTTTCCGACCGGGAACTACTGCCTGCTGTTCGATCCGCTCGATGGCTCGTCCAACATCGACGCCAACGTTTCGATCGGGACGATTTTCTCGATTCACCGCAAGATCTCCAAGGGAGAGCGCGGCACCCTCGAGGACTGCCTGCAGCCCGGGCGCAGCCAGGTCGGTGCGGGCTACGTCGTCTACGGATCATCGACGATGCTCGTGTACACGACCGGCGTCGGCGTACACGGCTTCACGCTCGACCCGTCGATCGGCGAGTTCCTGCTGAGTCACCCGAACATTCACTTTCCGTCGAACCCGCAGCGCATCTACAGCGTCAACGAGGGCAATTACCTCCGCTGGTCCGACGCGCAGCGGCGCTTCGTCGACTATCTCAAGGGTCTGGATGGCAGCAATCCCAAGCCGTTCTCTTCCCGCTACATCGGGTCCATGGTCGCGGATTTCCACCGCACGCTCCTCTACGGCGGAATCTTCATGTATCCGGCGGACCGCAAGAACCCGAACGGCAAGCTTCGCCTGCTCTACGAAGCAGCGCCGCTCGCCCTGATCAGCCGCGAAGCCGGCGGCCGCGGGTCCAACGGGATCCGCGACATCCTCGAAATCCAGCCGACCGCTCTGCACCAGCGGACGCCGCTGTTTCTCGGAAGCACCGAGTTCGTGGACCTGGCGGAAGAGTTCCTGCAGCAGGATTCCGCCGTCACCGCCTGAGCCAGCCCGATCATCCCCGTCAGGACGTTGATGGAGGCCAGAGCCGGGCAACAACCTCGGGGCGGAGCCGCAGATGGCGGGGTGAAACGATCGAGTTCGGACCGGCGAAGCGGGTTGAATGGCCGGCCCGCGAGTCGGGGGGGATCGACGGTGGCCGGTTGCGCTCCGGCCCCTGTTCCGCCACTCCGACCGGGCGCGCCCGCGGCCGAGACCTCGACCCCGTCACAGACCCGCCACACCGAGCGTCCCCGTCGTGACGGAATGCTTACCGAAAGAGGCGGAGGATCGCTTGACGTTCCCGCGAGAGCGCCCATACCTTCGCCCAACCGTGAATCCCGGTCGCCCGTCGCCAATGACAACGGGTTCGGTCTTCCTGCCGGTGCTCATTCCGACAGACTCCCGAACTCCCTGCACAAACAGGAGAAAGGAACCAGTATGTCGTTCGGATCGAGGTTGATCCTCGGTGCGCTCGTCACCGTCGTGCTCGCGGGCTCGACGGTGAGCGGAGTGCACGCTCAAGGAGTGACGACCGGTGCCATTACCGGTGTCGTGACCAACCAGCAGGGCCAGCCTGTCGTGAACGCCCAGGTATCCATCAGGAACCTCGCGACCGGCTATTCGAACACGGTTCTCACACGGACGAACGGGCTGTACCTCGTGCAGAGCCTCGAGGTCGGCGGCCCGTACACGGTCACCGTGATCAGTGTCGGTTTCGCCGAGTACAAGCGCGAGGACGTTTACGTTCGACTGTCCGCCGCGACGCGCATCGATGCGCAGCTCACGGTACAGGCCGTCGCGCTCGGCGAACTCAACATCTCCGTTTCGCGGACGGCCGACTTCAGCCCCACGCGGCAGGGCGTTACGAGCGTCGTGAGCGACACTCTCATTCGCCGCATCCCCACGTTGAGCCGCGACTTCATTGACCTGCTCAAGCTCACGCCGCAGGTTTCGTATCCGGCGGGCGGCGGAACGAGCGCCGGCGGCGCGTACAATCGTTACAACACCGTCACCATCGACGGGGCGAACGAAAGCGAGCGGTTCAACCTGGGCAGCACCGGCGGTATCCCCGGTGGTGCGTCCGGTGGGCGTCTCGTTTCGATCGAGGCCGTCAAGGAGTTTCGCGTCCTCTTCACGCCGACCGACGTGCGCCAGGGCAACTTCGCCGGCATGCTTGTCAATGCAGTGACGAAGAACGGGACCAACGAATTCCACGGCGGCGGCACGTTCACCTATCGCAACGAGCAGTTCGCCGCGGAAGCGCTGCGCGGGACGGACCTGACGGTGAAGCAGTACAGCTTCTCGCTGGGCGGTCCGATCATCAAGGACCGGCTGCACTTCTTCGTTGCGCCGGAGTGGCAGGACCGGGCTTCGCCCGCAAGCGGACCGTATTACGCGGAAAGCGGGACCTCGCCGGAAGCGCCGGCCGTCGCGCGGGACAGCCTCACGCGCATTGCTCAGATCATGCAGCAGAACTACAACTTCGATGTCGGCACGACGGGACCGGTCGACATCAAGAATCCGCTGACCAACCTGTTCGGCCGCATCGACTTCCAGATCAACGCGAACCATCGTCTGGTCGTCCGGCAGCTCATCAACAAGACCCAGAACACTTCGTTCTCGCGGAACAGCGGATCGCTGAACACGTCACCGACCGTTCAGAACAGCGGATTCCGCCTCGGCTCCAATCAGTTCAACGGCGTCAACAAGAACCGGTCTACGGCGATCCAGCTGTTCTCCAACTTCTCGGGCGGTGTGTCGAACGAGCTGATCGCGAGCTACAACACGATCCGTGACCTGCGCGAGGTGCCGAACCAGGCGCCGGAAGTCGCCGTGGGCGTCAACATGGGAGGCACGGTCCGCGCCGTCACGTTCGGCACGGAGCAGTTCTCGCCCGGCAACAAGCTCGACCAGAACATCCTGGAGGTCGTTGACAACTTCACGATCCCCATGGGCCAGCACACCCTGACTTTCGGCGGCCGGCTCGACCATACGAAGATCTTCAACAACTTCGCGCAGCGGTCGTACGGCGTCTACGTGTTCCCGACGATCGCGGCCCTGGCTGCGGGTGCTCCCACGGGCTACTCCGTCGGTTATGACAACAGCGGCACGGGGCGAGGCATTCCGGCCGACTTCCGCATCGACGTCTACAGCCTGTACGCTCAGGACCAGTGGTCGCCGAGCGACCGCTTCGCGGTGAACTACGGCATTCGGGCCGATATTCCGAGGTTCCTCGACACGCCTCTGGCCAACGACACGCTGACGAAGCTGGCTCCGGAGCTGCACACGGATGTCGTACCGAAGACGCGCGTCCTGTTCTCGCCGCGAATCGGCTTCAACTACGATCCGACCGGCGACCGCAGGAACCAGATCCGTGGCAACGTGGGTATCTTCACGGGACCGCCGCCATACATTCTGCTGGGCAATGCCTTCGCCAACACGGGCCTGGGCCTGGTGACGCTCTCGTGTACGAGCGCGTTGACGCCGGCGTTCACGCTTGACGTCGAACAGCTGCCGAAGGCGTGCGCCGGCCTGCCTGCGCCGGCGGCCGGACAGGCGGGCACGGCCGGTATCAACCTCACGGACCCGAATTTCAAGTATCCGCAGTATCTCGGTTTCTCGGGGGGCTTCGATCGCCAGCTGCCCTTCAACACGGTGCTGACGGTCGAAGCGATGTACCGAAAGGCGATCAATGGCGTGCTCATCCGCGATCGAAACCTCGAGGGGCCGAGACTCGTGAACGGTGAGCCGTACACGGACGTCAACGGGCGAGTGCTGTACGCCGACACGATTTCGGCGAGCGGTTCGGTGACGAACACCAACCAGCGCCGCATCACGTCGTTCCGCGGCGTGTCGTTCTCGGAAGGCCTGATCGAGGTGACGAACCAGTCGAAGGACTACAACTACACGGTATCCGGCCAGCTGGCTCACCGTTTCTCGGAATCCCTCGAAGGGACGTTCAGTTACACATTCACGCGGTCGCGCGACGTGCAGAGCCTCACGTCGGATCGCGCGATCTCGAACTGGCGCAACGGCCGGCAGCTGTCCAATTCCCACGACGAGCTGACGACGGGGCCCTCGGTCTTCGAGCGACCGCACCGGATCATCGTCTATGGCACGTACGCGCTGCCGTGGAAGTTGACCGATGTCTCGCTGTACTACGAGGGCCAGTCGGGCACCGTCGTCACCTATGTCGCCGCGAACGGCGATCTCAACGGCGATGGCTACAACGGCAACGATCCCGTCTACATTCCACGCGACGCCACGAACACGAGCGAGATGCGGATCGGTACGGGGACGGGGGCCTCGTTCGTGCAGGATGCTGCGCTCGCCCAGGCGTTCGACAAGTTCATCAGCGACCAGCCGTGCCTGAACAGTCAGCGCGGTTCGATCATGAAGCGGGACAGCTGCCGCAGCCCGTTCCAGCACCGCCTCGACCTTTCGGTTCGCCAGTCGATCCCGCAGGTGCGCGGGCAGCAGCTCACGATCCAGCTGGACGTGTTCAATTTCCTGAACCTGCTGAACAAGGACTGGGGCGTCATCGACCTGCCGACGCTGAGCCCGACGTTCCCGGACCAGCGCGCGCTGATCCAGAACGGTCGTAATCCGGGCCCGCTGAATCAGTCGATTCCGACGTTCACGTTCGACACCCGCCTGCGTGACAACGGGCCATGGGCGGGCACGACCGTGGCCAGCAACTACCAGATGCAGTTGACACTCCGCTACGCCTTCTGATGCCAGGGCGGCAGCTTCCGACGCGGTTCGCGCCGGAAGCTGCCGTCCGCGTCGGCAAGGCTGGCCGCCGTCCGCAAGGCTGTCCACCGTGGGCAAAAGGTGTCCACCATCGGCAAGGCCGTCCACCGTCGGCAAGGCCGGCCACCGTCGGTAAGGCCGTCCACCGAAGGAGCCATTCCGGCCGCCGCCAGCGAGTACCGTCCCCGTCTGCAGGGGGCGTTCGTCCGGGAGGCTACAGAGCGCGAGGGAGCCAGCAGGCGGTCAGTCGCCGTTGTCCGATTCGAGGGTGGAAATCTCGCGGCGGATGGACTCGACGAGCGCCCGTTTCTCGTGCCACGGCAGGAAGGCGCTCTCGAAACCCTGGATCGCGATGTCACACAACTGGGCCCAACCGAGGCCGAGATGTTCGTGCGCGCGCAGGTACTCGTCGGTGACGGTCGTCCCGCTCATCAGGCGGTTGTCGGTGTTCAGCGTCGTGACCGCGCCCGCCTCGTGAAAGCGGCGCAGCGGGTGGTCCGCGAATGTCGGGGCGACGCGTGTCTGCACGTTCGATGTCAGGCAGATCTCGATGGGCACGCGGAAATCCGTGATATAGGCGAGCAGTTCGGGGTCTTCAAACAGGCGAGTGCCGTGGCCGATGCGCCGGGCACTGCAATCGTGGAGGGCCTCACGGATCGATTCGGGCCCATACGCTTCACCGGCATGAATCGTGACCGCGAGATTGGCTCGCGCGGCGAAGCGGAACGCATCGCGGTGAACGGCCGGCGGATAGCCGCGTTCGGGGCCGGCCAGATCGAAGGCGACGACACCGCGATCCTTGTAATCGACAGCAACGCGCGCAAGCTCGAGTGAAGTCGCGGCTTCCATGTGCCGCAGTGCGCAGATAATGAGGTTGGAGCGGATACCATGCTCCCGTTCGGCTCTCCGCAAACCGGCGAGCGCGGCGTCGATGGCGCCGTGCATGGTGAGGTCGCCTCTGGTGTTGAGAAGGGGCGAGAAGCGGACCTCGACGTAGCGCACGTTCTCGGCGGCGCAATCGCTGGCGAGCTCGAAGGCGATGCGTTCGATCGCGGGCGCGGTCTGCATGACGGCGAGCGTAGTGTCGAAGCGCGCGAGATAGTCGATGAGATCGCGCGCATCGGTGACGCACATGAAATCGGCGAGCTCGGCCTCGTCGTCGAAGGGCAATGGGCGGCCGTGCTCGCGTGAAAGCTCGATCAGCGTCGAGGCACGGAGCGAGCCGTCCAGGTGCACGTGAAGGTCGGTTTTCGGAAGCTGGACCAGGCGTTCGCGGCTGAGTTGTCCGGTCGATTGCGTCATCATCCCGTCATCCCGATCCCGTGACGGATTCAGAGGACCGGCTTGCCATGCTCTCGTTCGGCGGCCCGCTCCAGCGCCGCATCGCCGGTTCTTGGCGCGATCGCCTCCGTGCGCCGGATCTGGCGCAGGCGTTCGGACGCGTCGGACTCCGCTCTCATCGAGCGTGCCGCGATCGCGCGGCCGCGAGAGATGATGGTGTTGAGATTCGCGTGCGCGGCGGCGAGCCGGGCGACGGGCACACGGAACGGCGAGCAGGAAACGTAATCGAGACCCGTTTCGTGGAAGAATTCGACCGAGCTTGGATCGCCGCCATGCTCGCCGCAGATGCCGACCTTGAGATGCGGTTTGCGCTGTCGTCCCTCCCAGGTCGCCATCTGCACGAGCTGGCCGACGCCTTCGCGGTCGAGCACCTGGAACGGATCATCGGGAAAGATGCCGGCCTCGATGTAGAGCGGAAGGAAGGCCGCCGCATCATCGCGGGAGAGGCCGTAAGTCATCTGCGTCAGGTCGTTCGTTCCGAAGGAGAAGAAATCGGCTTCCTCCGCGATCTCACCGGCGATGAGAGCGGCTCTGGGAAGCTCGATCATCGTGCCGACCAGGTAGGGCATACGAGTGTCGGACTCGGCCAGCACGGCTTCGGCGACCTCGATGACGATCGAGCGCAGCCGGGCCAGCTCACGCCGTTCGGCGACGAGCGGCACCATGACTTCGGGTCGCGGATCGAGACCTTCCCGTCGCAGCACGGCCGCGGCCTCGAAGATGGCCCGGGTCTGCATGCGCGCGATCTCCGGATAGGTGATCGACAATCGCACACCGCGGTGGCCCAGCATCGGATTGGCCTCGCGGTGCTTCTCGATGAGGACCCGAACCTCGTCCGGGCTCACGCCCGCGCTCGTGGCGAAATCATCGATCTCGTCTTCCGGCGGCAGGAATTCGTGAAGCGGCGGGTCGAGCAGCCGGATCGTGACCGGAAGACCGTCCATGGCGCGCAGAATGCCGATGAAATCGTCGCGCTGCATGGGCAGCAGTCGGGCGAGAGCACGGGCGCGTTCGCTCTGTGAGCGTGCCAGGATCAGTTCGCGCATGGCCTGGATGCGGCCATCCTCGAAGAACATGTGCTCGGTACGGCACAGGCCTATACCCTCCGCGCCGAGTTCTCTCGCCTTCACGGCATCGGGCGGGGTGTCGGCGTTGGCCCTCACACCGAGGGCGCGCACACGGTCGGCCCACTCCATCAGCCGGTTGAATTCCTCGGTGGGCTTCGGATCGACGGTCGGCACGCGGCCGGCGTAGACGGCGCCGCCCGAGCCATCGACGGTGATCCAGTCGCCTGCCTTGAACGTGCGGTCGCCGGCGCGGACCACGGCCGATCCGTTGTCGATCCGCAGGTCCTGCGCTCCGACGACGCAGGTCTTGCCCATGCCGCGGGCGACAACGGCTGCGTGCGAGGTCATACCGCCCCGCGCGGTGACGACGGCGCGGGCCGCGACCATTCCGGGGAAGTCGTCCGGCGAGGTCTCGCGGCGAACGAGGACGACGGCCTCGCCGTGGGCCGCCCGCTCGACGGCTTCGGCCGAGTCGAGCACGATCCGGCCGGAAGCCGCGCCCGGCGATGCGGGCAGTCCCCGGGCGATCAGATCGGCCGAAGCGTTGGGGTCGATACGCGGGTGCAGCAGCTGATCGAGCTGGCGCGGATCGACTCGCAGGATGGCTTCCGCCTCCTCAATCAGTTCTTCCTCGACCATGTCGACCGCGATGCGGACCGCCGCCATCGCCGTTCGCTTGCCCGTCCGCGTCTGCAGCAGGTAGAGCCGGCCGCGCTCGACCGTGAACTCGAGATCCTGCATGTCACGGAAATGCCGCTCGAGACGCTGCTGCACATCGAGCAGCTGGCGGTAGGCCGTCGGCAGGCGGACGGCCATTTTCTCGATGGAGACGGGCGTTCGCGTTCCCGCCACTACGTCTTCGCCTTGCGCGTTGAGCAGGAACTCGCCAAAGAATTTGCGCTCGCCGGTCGAAGGATTGCGCGTGAAGGCGACGCCCGTGCCCGAGTCATCGCCCAGGTTGCCATACACCATGGCCACGACGCTGACGGCGGTGCCCAGGTAGTCGGGTATTCCGTGAACGCGGCGATAGGCGATCGCGCGTTCGACGTTCCACGAGGAGAAGACAGCCTCGATCGCGCCCCACAACTGGATCTCCGGATCGTCCGGGAACGGCTCGTGGGCCTGTTCGTGCACGAGATCCCTGAAGCGGGCGACGAGCTCCTCGAGATGCTCCGTCGTCAGATCCGTGTCGTTGTGAATCCCGCGCGAGGACTTTGCCTCCTCGATGAGGGTTTCGAATGGCTCAGCCGGCAGACCCATCACGACTTCGGCGTACATCTGGATGAATCGCCGGTACGAGTCGAAGGCGAAGCGGCGGTTGTTCGCGGCGCGCGCGAGCGCCTCGACCGTGCGATCATTCAGGCCGAGATTCAGGATCGTCTCCATCATGCCCGGCATCGACACGGCCGCGCCGCTCCGTACGGACACGAGGAGCGGATCCTCGGCGGAACCGAATTTCCTGCCAGTCGCCATCTCGAGATTGTGGACCGCCTGTGTGACCTGCGCCTCGAGGCCATCGGGAAAGTGATTCTCCCTGAGGTAATAGCGGCAGGCCTCGGTGCTGATCGTGAAGAAGGGCGGGACGGGGATGCCGATGCGCATCATCTCGCCGAGGTTGGCGCCCTTTCCGCCCAGCAGGGCCTTGTCGTCCCTGCCGCCCTCGGCGATTCCGGCCCCGAAGTTGTAGACCAGCCTGGTCATTGGTTTCGATCCTCCCGTTACCGCCCTCACCACTGGATTCGAATCAGACGTTCGTCAACGCCGCCAGCCCGGGATCCCGCGGCAACGGCCTCGACAGCGGATCGGCGGCGCGAGCCCCCGATACCGGATCGTCATCTGCGCGAGGATTCGCCGGCCATAATCTCAGCACCGGGAATTCGCGGGCATGCCTTCCTCGATGTCGATGAGCGGCGCGCGGTAGTTGGCGGAGAAGCATGCGTCGCAGAACGGGCCGTGCTCGGCGACCGCGGCGTGCATGCCCTCGAGCGACAGATACCCGAGACTGTCTACCGCGAGATGGCGCTGGATCTCGGGGACCGATTTCCTTGCTCCGATCAGTTCTTCCTTCGTCGGCATGTCGATGCCGTAGTAGCATGGCGAAATGACCGGCGGACTGGCCACCCGGAAATGGATTTCACGGGCACCGGCCTCGCGGATCATGGCAATCAACCCGCGGCTCGTCGTGCCGCGCACGAGCGAGTCGTCGACGACCACGACGCGACGCCCGTCGATGACCTCGCGCACGGCGTTGTACTTGATGCGGACCGCGAAGTCACGACCCTTCTGTGTCGGGTTGATGAAGGTGCGCCCGACATAGTGGTTGCGGATCAGGCCGAGCTCGTACGGCACGCCGCTCTCCTCGGAGAAGCCGAGCGCCGCGGAGTTCGAGGAGTCGGGCACACTGAAAACGCAATCGGCATCGACGCCGTGTTCGCGAGCGAGCTGTCGCCCGAAGGCACGGCGGGCGCGGTCCACGCTCACGCCCCAGACGTGTGAGTCGGGGCGCGCGAAATAGACCAGCTCGAAGATGCAGGGCGCCGGCGAGAGCGCCGGCTCGAGGCTGGGCAGGGTCTCGACCGACTCGCCCGAGATTTTCAGGATCTCGCCGGGCGCGGGCTCGCACGCGATCCTGCCGCCGATCAGATCGAGGGCGCAGGTTTCGCTGGCCGCGACCCAGCCGCCGCGCGCGCGGCCCAGGACGAGCGGGCGGAAGCCCCATGGATCGCGCGCCACGTACATCGTTTCGCCAACCGTGATGATCACGGAGAAGGCGCCGATGAGGTGAGAGAGGGCGTCGCGGATCTTGGCATCGATCGTGTCCTCGCGGGATCGCGCGATCAGGTGAACGATGACTTCCGTATCGACCGTCGTCTGGAAAAGGGCGCCTTCGCGCTCGAGCTCGGCGCGCAGCACCCGCGCATTCGTCAGGTTGCCGTTGTGTACGACGGCGAGATCACCACGGTGGTAGCGGGCCAGGATCGGCTGTGCGTTGACGAGGCCCGCGCCGCCGGCCGTCGAATAGCGCGAATGCCCCAGCGCCGTACGGCCGGGAAGGGCCCGTATCGCCGCGTCATCGAAGCCCTCGACGACGAGGCCGGTCGCCTTGTGCAGCCAGGCATGCCCGTCTTCCATCGAACAGATGCCGGCAGCTTCCTGGCCACGGTGCTGCAAAGCGTACAGGCCGAGGAAGACGACCTCTGCCGCTCGATCGATACCATGAACGCCTACGATTCCACACATTCGTGATCGCGACCCTCGTGTCGCAGGGTGATCAGACGTCCCGTCCCGATGAACGATCCATCAGCTTCGGAATGGCCGTCTCGTACGCTTCGGCGATCGCCGCTACGGAAAGATCCATGGTTGTTCCACCGGCCGACAACCGGAATCGCTCCTCCGCCCCGGCCCGGCCCACCGTTCCGATGGCGGCTGCCGGAACGCCGTGGCGGGCCGCCACGGCCAGGACGGACTCGGCCGATTGCGCCGCGCACGAGACCACGATGCGACCTTGCGCCTCGCCGAAGAGGAGCGGCGCCAGGGCCAGTGGGGAGTCGATGGCTGCGTCGACCCCGAACGCGTCCTCGGCCAGGATCGCCGATTCCGCGAGGGCCACAGCGACGCCGCCTTCCGCGCAGTCGTGAGCGCTGCACAGCAGGCGGGCACCCGTCATTTCGAGGATGGCCTCCTGCAGCGCCCGTTCGCCTTCGAGGCTGATCGCCGGGACTTCGCCGGCCGTCACACCGTGCAGGACCTTCAGGTATTCCGAGGCGCCCAGCTCGTCGGTGCAGGCGCCGAGCAGGATGATCGTGTCGCCCGTCGTGCGGAAAGCCGCGCCGATGCGCGACTCGACATCATCGAGGACGCCGACCATACCGATGACCGGTGTCGGGTAGATCGCGCCCGCCGGACTCTCGTTGTACAACGATACGTTGCCGCTGACGACCGGCGTGTCGAACGCGCGACAGGCATCGGCCATGCCGAGCACGGCCTCACGGAGCTGATAGTAGTTCTCCGGCTTGAGCGGGCTGCCGAAGTTGAGGTTGTCGGTCACTGCCCGCGGCCGTGCGCCGACGCACACGATGTTGCGGGCGGCTTCGGCGACCGCGATCATGGCGCCCTTTCGCGGATCGAGGTAGACGTACCGGCCATTGCAGTCTACGGTCGCCGCAAGGCCTCGCCGCGTGCCGCGAATCCGGAGGACGCCAGCGTCGCCGCCCGGTCCGAGAACGGTGTTCGTCCGGACCGTCGTGTCGTACTGGTTGTAGACCCATCGCTTCGAGGCGATCGTTGGCGATGCGAGCAGCCGGAGCAGCACCCGGCCCGGATTCGATTGCGCCGGTGACAGGTGCGCGGGCCCCGGCCGGAACTCGCGGAGCCGGCGGACCTCATCGGACTCGCGGGCTTCACGGACGTACGTCGGACAACCCTGCACCAGTTCGACGCCCGGGATCTCGCAGACGGTGACGCCGTTTTCGCGAACCCGGTACAGCCCATCATCGGTCACCTGTCCGATGACCGCCGCCTCGAGTTCCCACTTGTTGAGAATGCGCTCGACGTCGGCTTCCCGGCCGGCCTTCGCGACGACGAGCATCCGCTCCTGCGATTCGGACAGCAGGATCTCGTACGGCGTCATGCCCGGCTCGCGAGTTGGCATCTTCGACGTGTCCATGTCCACGCCCGTACCGGCCCGGGCCGCCATCTCGCTCGAAGACGACGCGAGTCCCGCTGCGCCCATGTCCTGGATGCCGACGATATGGCCGCTGCGGATCAGCTCGAGGGATGCCTCGAGCAGCAATTTCTCGGTGAACGGATCGCCGACCTGAACCTGTGGCCGCCTCGCCTCGTTCTCTTCGCTCAGCTCTTCGCTGGCGAAGGTCGCGCCATGGATGCCGTCACGGCCGGTCCTCGCGCCGACCGCGATGATCGGATTGCCGGGTCCCGACGCCGTGCCGCGGATCAGATCTTCCTTCTTCATGAGGCCGATCGCCATCGCGTTCACGATCGGGTTGCCCTCGTAGGCATCGTCGAAGTACACATCGCCGCCGAGATTCGGGATGCCGACGCAATTGCCGTAATCACCAATGCCCTTGACCACGCCGGCGAACAGGTAGCGGACACGCGGGCGGGCCAGCGAACCGAAGCGGAGCGCGTCCAGGACGGCGATCGGGCGCGCGCCCATCGTGAACACATCACGCAGAATCCCGCCGACGCCGGTCGCCGCGCCCTGGTACGGCTCGACCGCCGACGGGTGATTGTGCGATTCGATCTTGAACGCGATCGCGAAGCCGTCGCCGATATCGATGACGCCCGCGTTCTCGCCCGGGCCCTGGAGTACCCATGGCGCTTCCGTCGGCAGCTTCCTGAGCAGCGGCCTCGAGTTCTTGTAGCCGCAGTGTTCTGACCAGAGAGCGCTGAATACGCCGAGCTCGGTGAAGGTCGGCTCGCGTCCGAGGATGTCGATGATGCGTTCGTACTCCTCCGCGCTCAGGCCGTGGTCGGCGACGAGCTCCGGAGTCATGGGTGGATCACCGGCCCGCGGGCCGGGCCCTCTCACGGCGATGTCATTGGACGAGGTCGCCATCATCGGCCTCCCGCCGCGCTGAGTACGCGGGCCGCGGGACGACCCGCGAAATGATCCCGGATCGAAGCGAACAGACCGAGGCCATCGGTCGAGCCGAGAATCGCCTCGACGCTGCGTTCCGGATGCGGCATGAGCCCGAGCACGTTGCCCGCTTCATTGATGATGCCGGCAATGTTGCGCATGGAGCCGTTGGGGTTCGCCTCGTCCGTCACCTGGCCGTGCCGGTCCACGTAGCGGAAGACGACCTGTCCGTTCGACTCGAGCCGGTCGAGCGTCGCCGCGTCCGCGACATAGCCGCCTTCACCGTGGGCGATGTGCAGGGCGAGTACGTCGCCCTCCGAGTAGGCCGAGGTATAGCGCGTCGTCGCGTTCTCCACGCGGACGCGGACGCGCTGGCCGAGAAACTTCAGGCTCCGGTTCCGGATCAGTGCGCCCGGCAGGAGTCCGGCCTCACACAGGATCTGGAAACCGTTGCAGATGCCGAGGACGGCGCCGCCCTGTACGGCGAAGTCCTGCACCGAAGCCATGATCGGACTGAACCGGGCGATCGCGCCGGCCCGCAGGTAGTCACCGTAACTGAAACCGCCGGGCAGGATGACCAGGTCCGCGCCGTCGATGTGCGATTCACGATGCCACACGAAATGGGCCTGCTCACCGAGGATGTCGGTGATGGCCTTGTAGCAGTCGTAGTCGCAGTTCGAGCCGGGAAAGGTGACGATAGCGACCTGCATCAGGCCCTCCCCGCCACGGCTATGTCGAAGTCTTCCGTCACGGGATTCGCCAGCAGCTTCCGGCACATCTGCTCGGCGGCTTCGCGCGCGCCCGCCTCGGAATCCGCGAGCAGCTTCATGCGCAGCAGCTTTCCGACGCGAACATCCTCGACTTCATCGAACTCGAGGGAATGCAGCGCGTTGTGGATTGCCTTGCCTTCGGGATCGAGCAGGCCCGGCCTCGGCGAAATGCGGACCTCGACGAGAAATTCGTTCACTTGGACCTTTCCGTTCGGTTCAATGTTCGAGTCGGTCGCGGCTCCGCTCATCGGAGCCGGCTGACATTTCGGTATCGGTGTTGCCCGGCTCGGAACCTGCCCGCACCGGCTGGTGCCCGCGGCCTCGAGGCGCAGCCCCGCCCGGCCGCTGGAGCCGCGATCGCAATCCACGGTGCCTTCGACGGCGCCGTCCGAAACGGCCCGGCGCGATTTCCGTGTAGTCGATGTCGCGCAGCTCCGCGCCGGCCTCATCACCTTCCTCGTCGAGCAGTGGATCGCGCTCCGGCAGCCTCTCGAAGAGGCCGAGCACGAGCGCCCGACCGACTCCCCACGCGACGTACGCGAGGAAGAACGGGAAGAAGAAGTGGGATGGCACCCAGATCGCGAGAACGATCATGGACAGCATCCACAGGCCGGTGAGGATTCCACGCATCGTGCGGATGCCGAACTTCGGCACGACCGGGTACGGCACGTGGCTCATCATCAGCAGGCCGAGCACGATCATGAGAGCCGTCATGATCTCGGGCCACGCGAACGCGGCCAGGTGCGTCTGGAAGAAGGCGGTCTGGCTGAACGGCTGGAACGTCGCCAGCGTCATGCCCGCGGACGGGGAAGGCAGACCGTGGAAGACAGCCTTGGCCCGGCCGGCCTGCTCGACATTGAAGCGCGCGAGCCGGACCGTGATGGCGCTGACGTAGAAGAACGACGCGATCCAGCTCCAGTTGCCGTCGGCAAGGAACAGATGGTAGACGATGAGCGAAGGCGCGACTCCGAAGCTGATGGCGTCGACGAGCGAGTCGAGCTCTTCTCCGAAGCGACTGCCCGTGCGCGTGAACCGGGCGACTCGCCCGTCCATGGTGTCCGCGATTCCCGCGAAGACGACGAGCCAGGCAGCGCGGCCGAAAAAACCCTGTGCGGCGGAGACGATCGCCCAGACTCCGAAGAAGAGATTCGCGAGCGTCAGCGCACCCGGCAGGATGATGACGCCGCGCTGCAGGCGGTTGTTCATTCGGCCAGCCCGGCTCCCTGGAAGAGGGGCTTCCCGGTGAGTCGCCGGTAAACATCGAGATAGCGTTCGGACGTAGTCTCGACGACCTCCGGCGGCAGATCCGGCGGCGGCGGCTCCTTGTCCCACTTGCCCTGGCGCACGAGCCCCTCGAGGTAGTCGCGCACCGGTTGCTTGTCGAGCGATGGCTGGCCCCGGCCCGCCGCATAGGAATCACGCGGCCAGAAGCGTGACGAATCGGGCGTGAGCACCTCGTCGATCAGCAACAGCGTGCCATCGGGCAGATGACCGAACTCGAATTTGCTGTCGGCGAGGATGATGCCGACGCGTTCGGCGATCTCACGGCCGCGCGAGTAGATCGCGAGGCTCCGCCGGCGCAGTTCTTCGGCGAGTCCGGGGCCGAACTCCGTCTTCATGCGATCGAACGTGATGTTCTCGTCGTGGCCAGTGACCGCCTTGGTCGCGGGCGAGAAGATGGGCGGATCCAGTCGCTGGCTCTCGGCGAGTCCTGCGGGCAGTGTCTCACCGGCAAGGGTGCCCTGCTCGCGGTACTCCTTCCATGCCGAGCCCGAAATGTAACCGCGCACGACGCACTCGATCGGAACGACCGTCGTGCGCCGCACCAGCATCGAGCGATGTTCCCAGATCTCGCGATGCGGTTGGAGAGCGGGTACGGCCGCCTCGATCTCGTCGGCATCGGCGGTGATCAGATGGTTCGGCGTGATGTCGCCGATCTGGTCGAGCCACCAGGCCGTGACCTGGGTGAGTACGGCGCCCTTGTACGGGATCGGCTGCGGCAGCACGACGTCGAACGCGGAAATGCGATCGGTCGCGACGATCAGCAGCCGGTCCTCGCCGACGTCGTAGACATCGCGCACCT
>Ga0209640_10001807_pt1 | contig 18462 bp, 18 predicted proteins | sample RifCSP10_1_FD_184018 | JGI IMG/M metagenome (GOLD analysis project Ga0209640, IMG submission 184018) | Soil microbial communities from Rifle, Colorado - Rifle CSP2_sed 10_1 (SPAdes) (version 2) | ecosystem: Environmental > Terrestrial > Deep subsurface > Rock core/Sediment | place: Rifle... | reverse complement strand
GAATTGGCCGCCGGTAGCCTCTAAGGTAACCCTCCTCGACACCTCGCGTCCAAGGCCCGATGACGCCACCTACAATATCCGGACCCCTAATTCCGTCTACAACACCAGGTGAACGACACGCCGCGCCGGGAGCGGATGCCGACCGGACAGGACGAACAGCTCGCGGACGTCGTGAACCGGGAGCAGTCGCGCCTGCGCAGCTTCATCCGCCGGCGGGTGCCCGACCCCCAGGACGCGGAAGACATCCTCCAGGACGTCTTGTCCGCCCTGGTGGAGGCGAACCGCCTGCTGATGCCGATCGAGCACGTCACCGGCTGGCTGTTTCGCGTGGCGCGCAATCGCATCATCGACGTCTTTCGCGCGCGGCCGCCCGAGCTGCTCGAGCTCGAGGACCTTTTGCCGTCGCCCGAGGCTGGCCCGGAGGCGGAATACGCCCGCGCCGTGCTGCTCGAGGCGATCGAGCAGGCGATCGCGGAATTGCCGCCGGAGCAGCGCGACGTGTTCATCGCCCACGAAGTGGAAGGGCGCAGTTTCAAGGAGATGGCCGCGGCGACCGGCGTCGGCGTCAACACGCTGTTGTCGCGGAAGCGCTACGCCGTGCTCCGGCTGCGCGAACGGCTGCGACGCACCTACGACGACATGACGAAGCCATGAGGACCTGCACATGAGCATCAAACGATATTTGAAGTGGCGCTACATCGTTCCAGCGGCGCTGGTGGCCGCGCCCGTCTTCATCGCCGTCTTTGTCGTCGTCGTCGGCGGGATCGTGATGCTGCTGTGGAACTGGCTGCTGCCGCCGCTCTTCGGTTGGCCCCAGATCACCGTGTGGCAGGGATTCGGCCTGCTGGCGCTGGGCCGGATCCTGTTCGGCGGGTTCGGGGGCGGTCGCGGCCGTTCGAAACACATGACGCCGGAGGACCGTGAACGATTCCGCCAGCGCATGCGCGAGCGCTTCCGCCACGCATCCGGCGAGACGCAGGAGTCGTGACAGTTCTTGAAGTCCGCAGACGTTTGACAGGCATGCCTAGACTATCGACAATTCAATACGCGGCCTATCGAGAACTCGACACGTCGAGCGCGAGTGCCGCTGAACTCGACCGGGCTGCCCGGGGGTAGGAAAGAAATGAAAGACGCGAAGCTCCGCCTGTGGCCCGGCATCGTGGCCGGGGTGCTGATCGTGCTCGGGCTCGTGCTCGGGCTTCTCTTCACCATCACGATGCCGAATGTCGCCCTCGGCGGGATCGTCGGCGCACTCATCGGTACGCTGGTTGTCCTCATCTGGTGGTTGTTCTTCAGCCGGGCGTGGTGGGCCGAGCGCTTGGGCACGATTGCACTGCTGATTGCCGCGTGGTTTGCCATGCGCCCGTTGCTCGACGAATCGATCACGGGCGGCGCGATGGGGGCCCTGCCCGTCTTTGCCTTCCCGGCTCTGGCCGTCGCGCTCGTCGTCTCGGCTTGGGTCACGCGAGGCCTCTCGGACAGAATCCGGTGCGTGTCGATGGTGGTGGCCATTCTGATCGCGTGTGGACTCTGCACGCTCGTCAAGACTGCCGGCGTCCGTGGAGGCTTTTTCGAGTTTCACTGGAGATGGACGCCAACTCCCGAAGAGCGGCTGCTTGCTCAGGGGAACGATGATCCCGTGCCGATTCCACCGCTGCCGGCGCCGGACGTTCCCAAGGAGCCGCCTGCGGCCGAAACGAATCCGGAGGCCGTCACTATTCCGCCACTCGCTCCAGCGCCGAGAAAGCCTGCAGACTGGCTTGGCTTTCGCGGACCACATCGCGACGGCATCGTTCACAACGTGCGGATCGAAACGGATTGGTCGACGTCTCCGCCCGTGGAACTGTGGCGCCGGCCGATCGGTCCGGGCTGGTCATCCTTCGCTGTCGACGAAGATCTCGTCTACACGCAGGAACAGCGCGGCAACGACGAGATCGTTGCCAGTTACAGGTTGAGCACGGGCAAGCCGGTCTGGCGACACCGCGACGTGGTACGTTTTTTTGAATCGAATGGCGGCGCCGGCCCGCGCGGAACACCAACAGTCATCGACGGCCGTGTGTACGCGTTTGGAGCCACGGGAATGTTGAACGTGCTCGATGCCGGCACCGGCGCGGTCCTCTGGTCGCGTGACGTGGCGGCCGAAAGTCACGTGGAAGTACCGACGTGGGGTTTTTCGAGCTCGCCACTCGTGCTCGACGATATCGTCGTTGTCGCTGCCGAGGGGAAGCTTGCGGCGTACGACACCGCGACCGGAAAACCGCGGTGGTTCGGTCCCTCTGAAGGCTTCAGCTACAGCTCGCCGCATCTGATTGCGATCGATGGTATTCCGCAAATCGTGCAACTGCGTGGCAATGGCGCAACGAGTGTCGCGCCGGCCGATGGTGCGGTGCTGTGGCGACATGAATGGTCGGGCGGCGCCATCGTGCAGCCGGCCGTAACGGCCGACGGCAACGTCCTGATCCACAGCCTCGGCGGCACTGGGGGACAAGGCATACGCCGCCTTGCGATTGCGCACACGTCCGGCGGATGGACGGTGGACGAGCGCTGGACATCCACGGGACTCAAGCCGTATTTCAATGACTTCGTCGTCCACAACGGCCATGCCTTCGGTTTCGACGGCAGCATTCTGTCGTGCATCGATCTGGCCGACGGCGTGCGAAAGTGGAAGGGCGGGCGGTACGGCGGCGGCCAGCTCGTGTTGCTGGCCGATCAGGATGTGTTGCTCGTGCTGTCGGATGAAGGCGAGCTCGCGCTGGTGAGCGCGACATCCGACGGGTTCAAGGAGCTCGCGCGCTTCAAGGCGATTGAGGGCAAGACCTGGAATCACCCGGTTCTCGTCCACGACATCCTGCTCGTTCGCAACGGCGAGGAGATGGCCGCGTTCAGACTGGCAACGGCCCAGCGATAACGCCGGTTCAACAATCGCAGGACGCCCTATCGCATTGGCACAGGACAAATCAGCGATGAACACTGAGAGGCCATCACCGTCTCTTCAGCGTGACGCGCCAGCAACGGGCGGTCGCGCGCGATGGCTCGTTGCGACTTCAATTTGGATCGTTGCGGGATTTCTTTTCCCGTTGCTGACCCCCGCGACTGCCACTCTGGTGGCCGGCTTGCAGCGCTTCTTGAGTTCGGCCACGGGCTTTTCCGACGAACTTGCCTATCGAGTGGCTTTTACGTTGTTCCGTGTACCGCTGACGGCTCTGCTGGGAATTCTGGTTGCGGTGGCGCAGTGCGCGGTTGTGCCAGGCGTGCGGCCGTTGGCTCGGCGCTGGCTGATCGCATCGGCGGTCGGGGCGGCAGCCTCAACGCTGGTCTTGTTGCCGTCTTCTCTGGTGCTTCTCCAAATAACGGGGGCCTCCGTCGAGACGATTCGTCTGTTTCTGACGTTACCGGGAGCGGCACTTCTCGGCGGATTCGTTTCGTTCTTGCAACGGCGCACCGCGCGAGCAGGGTTGTGGGTGCCAGCGTGGTTTGTCGTTGCCAGCGTCTTAGGAGCGACGGCGGGAGCATTGAGCGCCCTCTGGAGTCTTCGGTAATTCCTTTTCGAAGCCGCTGGAACCTGCGCGACACAACGCGCATGGCACCTCCAGGACGTATCCATCATGCCGCGATGCCATCGATTCGAGCAGTGTCTACGCGGCGCCGTGGCGGCGCAGCGCCTCCTGCATCGCCGGATTGCCCTGCGCCATCTGCAGCAGTGTAAGGCCGTCGCGGTTCCCGATTGCCTTGATGTCGGCACCACAGGACCGTGACAGGTGGGCGCCGCCCTTCCCGCGGACTGGAGGCGTCCTGCACACGCCCACCGGAAGGGTAAACCAGCCGCGCGGACGCATGCAACTGCTGCCAGGCCGAGGAACTCGCAGGGAGTTGTCGCCGTGTAGGAGTGAGGGACCTGTGCGAGGTGTTCACAGCCCGATGCGGCGTCTCAGATCTGCGAAACGCGGGTCGGGACGCAGGTCGTCCAGAGTCGGAGAAGACGTCAGTGAAAATGTGAGCCAGCCGTCATGCTCGTCGTAGGCGCGATGCATCAGGGCGAACGCCTCGTCCAACTGCCCGAGGCCCGCGTGCACGTACGCCATGGCCATCGACGGCACGTACTGTGACGCGGCGCGATCGCGGAGCCTCTCGAGCTGCCGCATCGCCTCGTCCCGTCGCCCGGCTCTGGCCAGCGCGTGCCCGAGCAGCCCGATTGTGGCGGGAACCTCACTGGATGCCGCAACTGCTCGCTCGAACGACGCGATCGCGTCGGCCACCCGTCCGGTCGGAATCCATGCCGCGCCTCCCCACGCCAATGCCGTCCAGTAGTCCGGCGCGACGTCCAGCGTGGCCCGGAGTTGCCGGAGCGCAGCCTCCCAGTCCCGTGCTGCCAGGAAGCCCTGAATGAGACAGGCGTTGTTGACCGGGTTCAGCGGGTCGAGCTCGACGGCGCTCCGCAACCTCTCGACGGCCTCGCTGGCCCGCCCGGTGAAGGTCAATACGAGTCCGTACACCAGGTTGACGTGCGCCGAGCGGGGACTCAACTCCATCGCCCTCCGGCACTGCGATTCGGCGAATGGCCAGTTCCACCCGTGGAGCCCCTCGACGATCCCACCGAGCACGGCGTGCGCCTCAGGCAGGTCAGGGTCCAGCCGGAGGGCCGTCTCGAAGTGCTTCCGCATCCGCGGCTTGTTGACCGGCTCCCGTCCGAGGAACTCCCAGGCCACGCGGCAATCGCCCAGTCCGAAGTGCGCCAGCGCATACTCCGGGTCTTTCTCGAGCGCCTGTTCGAACAGCGCGATGGCCGTGCGAAAGCCCTCGTCGGTCCACCGCGTCCAGGCGTGGCGCGCCTTCAGGCACAAGGTGTACGCCTCGGGGTTGTCCGTCGAGCGCTTCAGGACGGCCGCCTTCTCGCCGCCGAGCAGCGTCACCTTCAGCGCCTCGACGACGGCGAGCGCGATCTCGTCCTGGATCTCGAAGACGTCCTCCATCTGCCGGTCGTACCGTTCCGACCAGAGGCGGTACCCGTCGGCCACGTTCACGAGCTGGGCGGTGATACGCAGTCGGGTGCCCGCCTTCCGGACGCTGCCTTCGAGCACGCTGCTGACGTTCAGGGTACGGCCGATCTCGCGCAGATCCCCCGCCTTCCCCTTGAACGAGAACGCCGAGGTTCGCCCGGCGACCTGCAGCCGCGCGACCTTGCTGAGCGCGCTGGTGATCTCTTCGGCGATGCCGTCGCAGAAGTACTCGTTCTCCGGGTCGGCGCTCATGTTGGCAAACGGCAGAACGGCCACGGCCGGCACGGCCTCGATACGCGACGCCGCCTGTGACGAATGGCTGGCGACCGCCCGCAGCGCAGTCAGAAGCTCGCGCGCGGATCCGGAGCGCCGCGCGCGGTCCTTCTCGAGCAGCTGTGCGACGATCGGGGACAGCCCGGCCGGCACGTGCGCGGCGCTGTCGGTCAGCGGCGGTGGTGGCTGGTTGAGAATGCTCTCGAACACGACGGCGGCCGTCGCACCGCCAAACGGCCGTGTGCCGGTTGCCAACTCGTACAGCACCACGCCCAGTGACCAGAGATCGCTGCGCGCGTCTACCGGCTCGCCCCGCGCCTGCTCTGGCGACATGTACGCCACGGTCCCGACCGCCGTGCCCACCGCCGTCGCCGCCTGTGTGGCCAGCGCGTCGGGCCCGCCCTGCCCCAGGCCGCCGGTCGCCAGCCCGAAGTCCAGCACCTTCACCCGGCCGTCCCTGGTGACGAGGATGTTGTCCGGCTTCAGATCCCGGTGCACGATCCCCGCCGCGTGCGCGGCCACCAGCGCCTCGGCGATCTGCGAGGCGAGGTCGAGCAGGCGGGCCGGGTTGCCCGGCGGTTGCACCGGCGCCCCGTCCACGAACTCCATCACCAGGTAGTTCGGGCCGACGTCGTAGAGCTGGCAGATGTTGGGGTGGTTCAGGGCCGCGGACGCGCGCGCTTCGCGCTCGAAGCGCTCCGAGAACTCGTCGCGCGACACCTTGATGGCGACCGTTCGCCCGAGCCGGGTGTCCGTCGCCTTGTACACGTCGCCCATTCCGCCTTCGCCAAGCTTGGCGAGGACTTCGTAGGGACCAAGGCGGGTTCCGGCGGGCAGTGCCATGGGGAGCTGCGCGGATTAGAACGCCGTGCCGGCGATGAACACGCGTTTCCGCAGGAAGTGCGTACGGCGCGCGGGCGGGAGCGCCAGCCGCCGCCTGATCAATTCGCGCAACGCGCGTTCATCCTCTCGAGCGACGGCGGCGAGCCGTGCCCGCCGGCCGGGGCGTCTCTTCAAGAGTCTTCTCCAGTATGTCCAGCACGGCCAGGTCACGAGGCCGCCGCGCGGCGCGCTTGCTGCGAATGATATCCGGCAGCGACGCCACCAGCACCAGGACGTCGTCGATCTCGACGGTCGCAGCCCGGTCTCGCAGGCCCGCGAAGGACCGCACACCGTGAATGGTCCCCATGAAGTCCACCTGCAGGCCGTCATCGTCTCTGACAATTCGGTACAGGTCCGATGCCGGGTAGTACGGCCGCAGCACGACCGCTCCAAGCGCGCGTGCGAGCGCCTTGAGCTTGGCGAGATTCCTGGGGGTTCGTCGGAACAGAAAGTCGAAATCGATCGTCGTGACCGGAGCACCCTGAAGGGCCGCCGCCGCATTGCCGATCAGCACGGCGTCGAGGCTCACGGCCCTCATGTGTCGAGCAACCTCCAACAACAGTGGCTTCGCGTCCACGGGGCCCAGTATAGTGGAGCGACTTCGCGCCTTCGAATGCCGCCTTCGCATTCGCTGTGCTCGATCGGCTCCTCCGCGACGCGAAATCGGGGCGGTTGGGGCTCGGCACGCGGCGCCTCGCCCGCACGGAAGGGCTTGAATGTCCCAGGACCGACGCCTAAGGTATCGACCGGGATGAACACCGTCGGCTCACCGCCAACGGCCGCCGCGCCGCTCCTACACCGTTTTCTTGGGATCGGCCTGATCATGGTCGCAGGCGCGCTGGTCGTGCTCACGTATCTCGGCATCGTGCCGTTGCTGGCGTCGGACGAGGTCACACTGCAAGTCGCGTACGCGTTCTCGGGGCTCGCCGTGCTGCTGGCGGTGCTGGCGCTCATGGTCTTCAAGCCGCGCGTGCCGGAGCGACGGCCGGGACAATCGGTCGAGGAGTACTGGTCGACACCGGAGGTCAGCGCGAAGGCCACTCGCGTCTGGTTCCTTCTGGAGGGTGCCGGTATGATGGCCGCCGTCGGCTATCTGATGACTGCCGAGCCCGTGCCGGCTGTCCTGACGGGCCTGGCGATCGTCGCGTTCTGGTCGTACGGGCCGGACACATTCGCGAAGGCGTGAACCTGCAGTTCCGAAGCTCACCGCCCGCGCGCCGCGAGGGTCGTGCCGCTTCCTGGAGGCCGTCCATGCGCATCATCAGCCGTTCGATTGTCGCGATGGGGAGTCTGGTCCTCTGTGGTGCCCCCTGGCTTGCATTAGCCGATGACGGCCCCACTCTTTACAAGCAGTTGTGCGCGAGCTGCCACGATACGGGGCTCGGTCGCGCCCCGACGCGAGACGTGCTGCAGGCGATGACGCCCGAGCGCGTGCTGACCACCCTCGAGAGCGGCGCCATGCTGTCCATGGCGAGCGGCCGGACCGGCGTGGAGCGTCGCGCGATCGCCGAGTTCGTCACGGGCAAGACCTTCGCCACGCCCCTGAGCACGACTCCATCACCGCAGGCCATGTGCCGCGCAACGCCGGGCGACTTCGCCAACCCTGTGGCCGGACCGATGTGGAACGGGTGGGGCGTGACCACGCAGAACACCCGCTACCAGGATGCGGCGATGGCGGGGCTCACGGCGGCGGAGATACCCAGGCTGAGGGTCAAGTGGGCGTTCGGCTTTCCTGGTGAGCTCAGCGCAGACGCCCAGCCTTCAATGGCAGGCGGGCGCGTCTTCGTCGGCACACAGAGCGGGTCGGTGTACGCGCTGAGCGCGGCGTCGGGATGCGTCCACTGGGTGTTTCAGGCGGACGCCGCCGTACGCGCCGCGGTGACGATCGCGCGCCTCGACACGAGCAGCGGCGGTCGCTACGCGGCGTTCGTGGGCGACCGATCCGGCAACGTCTACGCGCTCGATGCGTCGACCGGGGCGTTGGTCTGGAAGACCCACGTGGACAATCACCCGTTCGCCCGCGTCACGGCCTCCCCGACGTTTCACAACGGCCGACTCTATGTGGGCGTGGCGTCGGGTGAGGAAACGGCAGGTGCCGTGGCGGAGTACGAGTGCTGCACGTTTCGCGGGAGTCTCGTGGCTCTCGACGCAGCCACTGGCGCACACGTCTGGAAGACGTACACGATCGAGGAGCCCACACGGCGCGCAAGGAACCGGATCGGCACACAGTTGTGGGGCCCGTCGGGCGCGCCGATCTGGTCGAGCCCGGCCATCGACGTCCAGCGGAACGCCGTCTACGTGACGACGGGCAACAACTACAGCGGTCCGGCGACTGAGCGCAGCGACGCGTTCGTGGCCTTCGATCTGACCACAGGGACGATTCTGTGGTCCCGTCAGATGACGGCGGCTGATGACTGGAACACGTCGTGTCGCCTCCCCGATCAGGTGAACTGCACGAACAAGGACGCGCCGGACTTCGATTTCGCCTCTCCGCCGATTCTGGTGTCACTCCCGAACGGCCGGCGCGCGCTCGTCGCGGGCCAGAAGTCAGGCGTGGTCCACGCGCTCGACCCCGATCGTGAGGGTCAGCTCCTGTGGCAGCAGCGCGTGGGTAAAGGTGGGATCAACGGCGGTGTGCAGTGGGGCTCGGCGACAGACGCCTCCAATATCTACGTGGCGCTCTCCGACCTTGGCCGCATCGCCGTGCCCAACAGCCAAGCCACTGTACCGGACCCGGAAGAAGGAGGCGGGATGTTCGCGTTGCGCCTCGATACGGGGCGGCAGGTCTGGCACACGCCTCCACCGCGCGCGTGCGGCAGGCGCGAACGCTGCAGTCCTGCGCAGTCGGCTGCCGTCAGCGCCATTCCGGGCGTGGCGTTTTCCGGATCGATTGACGGCCACCTCCGGGCGTACTCCACTGCAGACGGCTCAATCGTGTGGGATGTCGACACGGTGCGGACATACGAGACGGCCAACGGCGTGCCCGCGCGTGGCGGCTCGCTGAACGTCGCGGGCCCCGCCATCTCTGACGGCACACTCATCGTCAACTCGGGCTACGTTCAGAACGGGACGCCGGGCAACGTGCTGCTGGCGTTCACGGTCGACGGGAGGTAGGGGCGCAGGTCAACCTGCGCCAACCTTCTGAACCGGAGAGTCGCGGGTTCGCCCTCGCGGGCCTCCGGCTGAACGAGCGGCTCCCAGTCGCTCAGCCTGACTCCTGGAATCACCACGCGCCGCGTGAGGTGTGCCGCGTTCGATGGGCCGCCAAGGTATGATCGCTGGCCAGTCGCGAGCACCTGGGAGGAGAGGCTCAACATGAGAGCGAAGTGGTTCCTGGCCCTGTTCACGTCCACATCCCTGATCGCGCTCACGGCGTGGACAAGGGTCGATCCCATCTCGACCGGCGTTTTCGCGCAGGCTGGCCCCGCTCCGGCCGGGCAGGGCGGCCGCGGTGCGGCGCCGCCGGGTGCCCCGGGCGGAGGTGGACGTGGGCGCGGCGCGCCGGTGATCCTGGGTCCTCCGACCGGCGTCGAGCCGTTGCCCATCGATCTGTTCTCGTCGAAGAACTTCTACAAGGATCGGGCGAACTGGCTCGATAAGCGCTACTACCGCTGCAACAACCCGCGTCAGCTGTACGGGATGTGGAACCAGCAGCGAATCGGCCCCAAGCCCCCCGAGTCGGCGTCCTGGGGCGACTGCAACGCCGACTGGAAGCGGGAACAGATCGTGAGCCCCTACCCCTACAAGACGGCGAAGGAACATTACGAGGCACTGATGGCCCAGGCGAAGGGCGGGCCGACCGTCTACACGAAGGCGACCGTGCCGGACTGGGATGGGTACTACCGCCGCGACGGGTTGGCGGATCGCGGCTCCGAGTGGATCTGGGGCGCCACGCAGGCGCCAACCGTCCTGTCACTGCTCACGCCGGAATACCAGAAGCGGATGGTTCAGACGGCGTACCACGAGGCCGTCACCAATGCCCCGCAGTGGAGCGCCTCCTTCTGCTGGCCCGAGGGATTCATCCGCTGGTGGTCGCAGCCCTCGCAGGCGGGAAACTTCCAGCTCACGATGACCACGTGGCAGGCCCAGTTCCTGTCGGGCATCGCCGACAACTTCCTGCGTCAGGTGCTGATCGGCAAGCAGCACGTGCAGAAAATCCCTCTGTGGTGGGGCGAGACCATCGGGTTCTGGGACGGCACGACGCTGGTGACGTGGACGGCGAACATCCAGGCGTGGCAGTTGTCGCACGCCATGTTCGAGACGAGCGACAAGCTGGAGACGATCGAGACCTTCAAGCCCGCGCTCGATGCCGGCGGCAAGTTCATCGGCCTCGATCACGAGACCATCTTCTACGATCCCGACGCCTTCGTGGCTCCCCTCCGCGCCTCGTTTCGCTTCGTCCGGTCCGCAACGCCGGACGATCCGGACCGGCGGTACACGTTCATCGAGTGCTTGAGCAACATCTTCAACACCGATGGCCGGCCGAAGCAGACCACGGCGGCCGACCCTCGCTTCGTGGACTACTATGGCCGCCCGTGGGCCAAGAACTGGGAGAAGTACTTCGAGGCCGGCTGGGACAAACCGCAGGACGAGCTCCCCTCGGCGATCACCGATATCTTCAAATAAGACTCGGTTCGGTATCTTCACAGCACTGGGAGCGGCAATGACAACGCGCACAATCAGAGCCTTGACGACGGCAGCGGGCCTGGCGACGCTGGCGGTCGTATTCGAGATCCCGGTCTCGACACACCACTCGTTCGCGATGTACGACCAGAGGAAGGTCGTGACGCTGACCGGAGTCGTCAAGCAGTTCGTCCCTCAGGCCAACCACGCCGAGATCCACTTCATGCTTCTCGCCCCGGACCACAAGGCGCTCGCAAAGGGCGACGACGGGAAGTACGTCGAGTGGGGCCTCGAGATGGCGGGGACCGCCCAGCTCGAGCGGCAGGGAATCAGCCCCAAAACGTTCGGGGCCGGCACGCTGTTCAGCGTCCACTTGAATCCCTTGCGCGACGGCTCCAATTTTGGCGCCCGAGTGGGCGCCATGGCCAAGTGCCCGGTGGACCCAGCCACCAACAAACCCAAGTTCCCGGAGCCGGGCAAGCACTGCGATTCCGTGCCGGGCCACACATTGAGCGGCGGAACGACCTTCTGATCGTCGATTCGTAGAGCGCGGGCTTCAGCCCGCGCGTCACTCGATTGAGGAATATGTCCATGCGTGTGCCAGCTCTCTGCGTCATCCTCTGCGCGGCGGCCGTTCCCGCATTCGCGCAGCCGTTCACCAACGCGAAGGCGTCGCTCTCGAATTACACGGCGGCCGACGCCGCACCACGGAAGGCCTGCGAGAGTCTCTCGGCCTTCACGGGTGAGGGCGTCGTCTCGATCAGCGCCCGCGTGGTGCCGGCCACGGCAGACACGCCCCAGCACTGCAGGGTGATCGGCACGATCACGCCCGAGGTCGCGTTCGAGATCAACCTGCCGGACCGCTGGAACCGCCGCTTCTACATGACGGGCAACGGCGGCCTGGCCGGCGACGCGCTCGACGGGCCGACGAATCCGGATCGGACCGCCGCGCTGTCGAACGGCTTCGTCCTGGCGCGCACGAACACAGGCCACGACGCGCGCAAGGAGCCGAGCGGCTCGTTCATCTTGAGCAACCCGCAGAAAGCGATCGACTACGCCTATCGGGCGGTGCACGTCACCGCCGAGACCGCGAAGAAGGTCGCCACCGACTACTACTCGCAGCCCATCACGTTTTCCTACTGGAACTCGTGCTCGAACGGCGGCCGTCAGGGGCTGCTCGAGGCGCAGCGCTACCCGGACGACTTCGACGGCATCGTCGCCAACGCGCCCTGGGTGGACCAGACCGGGTTCACGATCGGCGCGATGTGGAACCAGAAGGCGATCACCGAGGCGCCGATCGGCGCGGACACGCTGACGCTCGTGGCGAACGCGGCGATGGCCAAGTGCGATGGCATCGACGGGGTCAAGGACGGACTGATCGACGACCCGCGCGCCTGCCGCTTCGACCCCTCACGCGACGTTCCGGCGTGCCGGGACGGATCCGACGGGCCGGAGTGTCTCACCGTCGCCCAGGCAAGGACGGTCAGCAGGATCTACAGCGGACCGGCCAGCAACGGGAAGCCCTTCTTCCCGGGCTTCATGGTAGGCAGCGAGGCGCTCACGCCCCGACCCAACGGTCCGGCGGTCAGCGGATGGGTCAACGCCATCGTCCCGGCGCAGCCGAACGCCAAGCCGGCGGATTTCGGCCTCGCGGAAGGCGTGATGCGCTATCTGATCCTCGATCCGCCGCAGCCCGAGTACGACTCCATGAAATTCGACTACGACCGCGGCACGTCGGTGGTGCAGCGGTGGAGCAAGCTGGCCGATGCGAAGGATGCCGACCTGTCGAAGTTCCGCAAGAGCGGCGGAAAGCTGATCATGACCTATGGGTGGGCCGACACCATCCTGCAGCCGATGATGGGCGTGAATTACTACGAAGCCGTCGTTGCCAGGAATGGCAGGGACTCGGCGAGCTTCGCGCGGCTGTTCATGATGCCGGGCGTGGCCCACTGTGGAGGAGGCGTCGGGCCGGACCGGAACGACGCGGTGACGGCGGTCATCGACTGGGTCGAGAAGGGGAAGGCGCCGGACTCGCTGCTTGCGAGCAAGGTGACGGATGGGAAGGTCGTCCGCACTCGCCCGCTGTGCCCGTACCCGCAGGTCGCGCGCTACAAGGGGCAGGGCAGCATCGACGAGGCGTCGAACTTCAGCTGCGTCGCGCCGTCACGGGCGGCGACGGCCCAGGAGTGACGTCATGAAGAGCACGACACCGATGCCGAACGGGATCATGCCGATGAAGTAGACCGGCACGTCGCGGACGATCTGATGCAGCGCGACCGTCAGCGCGCCGCCAACGGCCATGAGTATCAACCCGGCCAGTTGGTTCCCCTCTCTCATGCGCTCGCGCTGGTCCGACCGCCGCCGCTCATCCAACTTTTCCTCTTCATGCAGGTACTCGATCACGGCCGCCTGGCCCGACTCGGCCAGCTTCTTCAGCATCTCGCTGCGGTAGAACTCCTTCCGCTCCTGCTGCCTGGTGCCCGCCCAGACGGCGACCGAGACGAAGGAGAAGGCCGAGACGACCACGAAGCTCAGAAACAGCCACAATCCCATTCACGCCCTCCTTGGCATTTGTCTGGTATGACTGGCCGGTACTGCCTGCGGTTGCGTTGATTTCGGCCCCGGCCGCCCGAAAATAACGCAACCTTTACTCGCATGCGGCTGTCGGACTCCGATAGGAAGCCTGCGTGAGCGCCCAGGAGGATGCGGCAGACGTGGCCAGGGTGTTGGCGGGAGATGTTTCGGCGTTCGAGCCGATCGTCCGGCGGTGGCAGAAGCCGCTGGTCAATCTCGCCTACAGGTTCTGTCGCGACCGCGGGCGCGCCGAAGACATGGCGCAGGAAGCGTTCCTCCGCGCCTACCGACGCCTCGCGAGCTGGCGGCGGGATGCGGCGTTCTCGACGTGGCTCTTCGCTCTGGCCACGAACCTGTACCGATCGGAAATCAGGCGGTTGCCGCCGTTGACTGCACCGCTCGACGAAGGCGTGACGACGCTCGACCGGCGCGCGGCCGAGCCGATCCTTGACGAGGAGCGGCGCGATCGGATCGTTCGCGACGCGGTGCTGACACTGCCGGCGAAGTATCGCGACGTGCTGACGCTCTTCTACTTTCACGGAATGGACGTCGCCACGTCGGCGGCGAGCCTTGGCGTGCCGCACGGTACGGTCAAGGCGCGGCTCTCACGCGGGCGCGACATCCTGCGCTCTAAGCTCCCGTCGCTCTTGGGGAATCAGTCATGAAGCCCGAGGAACTCGATCGCGTGCTCTCTGAGGAAGCAGATATCGTCCCCTCGTCCGGGTTTGTCACGGCCGTCATGGAGGCGGTGACGACTGAAGCGACGGCACCGCCGCTGGCCTTTCCGTGGAAGCGGGCATGGCCGCTCGCCGCGGGGTTTCCCGTTCTGCTCCTGTGGCTTGCGCTCCTGCAGTTCGGACCGGGGGGCACGACGTCGGAGCCCGACCTCTACGCGTGGTTCGAGATGATCGTGCCGATGGCGACGGCCTGGGTCGCGGGAGGACTGCTGATGACGATCGCGATGACTGCCTGGTCGCTGCGCCTGGTCCGCCTCAAATGACCGTGTAGCGTCACTGCCGACGAACTGATTCAGGCCGATTCAGATCGCCCCGAAAGGCACGGCCATCACGCCGGACCCCATCGGCAGCCGAATCTCGCCCCCGTGGATCACGAAACCGGCGGCGGATCTGCGCGGAAACTCCTTCCGGAACGCCAATACGCCGGCGGCCATGACAGGGCGCGGCGTCGCCGTGGCCTTGATCTCGATGGGGACCAGTGTCCCTTCGGTGTCCACGACCAGGTCCACCTCGGTTCCCGTGGACGTCCGCCAGAAATACAACAGAGGGTCTTCCCCACGAGCGAGAACAGCCTTGACGACCTCCATCAACACGGCGGTCTCGAAGATGGCGCCTGCCATGGGACCGGCTGCCGCGTGGTCCGGATCCCTCAGGCCAGCGAGATAGCAGAGCGTGCCCGTATCGGTGAAGTAGACCTTCGGTGTCTTGACCAGCCGCTTGCCCGTGTTGGCAAAGTACGGCCGCAGCACGAGCACCTGATACGTGGCTTCCATCACCGACAACCAGGCTTTCGCCGTATTGACGGTCACGCCGATGTCTCGGGCGATGTCCGTCAGGTTCAGGAGCTGCCCCGACCTCGCGGCGAGGACGCGTAGAAACGACTGAAACTGCGTCAGATCGCCGATCTGTCGAAGGCCACGCACGTCCCGCTCCAGGTACGTCTGCACGTAGCTGGCGTGCCACAAAGAGATGTTCCGCGACGGGTCGGTTGCCAGCTCCGGGAATCCGCCGCGTAACAGACCGGGCCACAGTGGCCCTGGCCGGGAGGCGCGGGCGCCCGGCCGTCGCGATTCCCATGGCAGCGGCCGACGAGCGAGGCCTCCCATCTCCCGTTGAGACAGTGCAAGCAGTCGCAGCATCGCGGCCCGCCCCGCGAGGGACTCCGACACCGCCGCCGTGAGCGACAGGTTCTGGGAGCCCGTGAGGAGGTACTGTCCACGCCGCGTGCGATGGTCGTCGATCGCCTCCTTGATGTAGGGCAGGAGGTCCGGCGCGTATTGCACCTCGTCGAAGAGGGCCGGCGGCGGGTGCGCCGCGAGAAAGCCCCTCGGGTCCGCGGCGGCCGAGGCCCGGATGTCCGGTGCTTCGAGAGATGCGTAGCGATGGGTGTCCCCAAACACCCGCCGCAGCAGCGTCGTCTTTCCGGACTGTCGCGGCCCTGTCAGCACGACCGCCGGGAACTCGCGCACGGCCCGACGCAAGGCCTTTTCAAGCGCGCGTGGGACGAAGGGCACGGCCGTCATGTCTTGTAATTATGCATTCTAAATGCACGATTGCAAAGACGCTGGGCCTTCGCGAGGCCGGGCTCGATGCCAGGCGCCGGACCGCACCCGCCGCGGCGGTTTGACCTAGAATGCGACAGCACGTCACTCGTGGAGGCCGAGCACTATGGTGAGAGCGTCTGCAGTCCTGGCGTCGTTCCTCGCGCTTCCGTTCGTGACAGCCCTGACAGTCGCGCAAGCGCCGCCCGCGGCACAACCGGACTCGGCTGAAGTTCGACGACTCCTGGACACCGCCAGGAAGGGCGCGGGCGCCGATTGGGTCGAGGCGTTCGATTTCATCTGTGCGCTGAATGCCGGCCGAGCCAACCGGGCGGACGATCCGGAAATCGCTCCCACCAAGGTCTTCGACAATCTCTACGTCATCGGTCGATCGAGCACGGCCGTCTGGGCGGTCACGACGTCCGCCGGCATCGTGCTCATCGACTCAGGTTACCCGGACCAGATCGACTCGGTGCTGCTCCCGGGCATGCGCACGATCGGGCTCGATCCGTCTCAGGTGAGGTACGTATTCGTGGGCCACGGCCACGCCGACCACTTTGGCGGCGCACCTTACTTCCAGCAGCGCGGCGCCCGCGTCGTCCTGGCCGGGCCGGATTGGGACCTCATGGAGAACCCGGCACCCGCCGGGCGCGGCGCGGCGCCGGGCGGCACGGCCGCTCCGCCCGCGGCCCGAGGTCCCGCGCCGGCACCCGCAGTACCACCGAAGCGCGATGTCGTGGCCGTCGAGGGTCAGCCGATCACCGTTGGCGACGTCGCGTTCACCCCCGTCATGATCCCGGGACACACACCGGGATCGATGGGGGTCATTTTTCCGGTGAAGGACAGCGGCACCACTCGCATCGCCGGCCTTTTCGGCGGGAGCATCCTGACGCCCGGCCGCATTTCGGACGCGGGTCTGCGGCAGTACATCGCCTCGGTCGAGCACTGGCGTGAGGTGACCAGGCGGATGAACGTGGAGGTCGAGCTCCAGAACCACCCGATGTACGACGGCTTCCTCACCAAACTGGAGCGACTGCAGCGACGCAAACCCGGTGAACCCAATCCGTTCGTGGTGGGACGAGACTCCTACCAGCGGTTCGTGGGCGTGATGTCCGGTTGCACCGCGGTGCAGCTGGCCCGACGCTCGGCCGCGTGAGGTCTCTATGGCCCTCACCACTTGATGTGCGGGCCCATGTGCGGCGTGGTGCCCGAGCGTTGCAGCTCGGCCGTGACGAGCCGCGCGTCTGTCCCAGACAAGTCTGCTCGCGCGTGGGTCTCGTCACCCGGATGTAACCAGGCCGTGGCATACTACGCGATTGCTGGCGCTCGGGCGCTCCGCGATCGAGGTCAGCAGCGGGTTCGTGAACGTCGGGAGGTGTTCGATGACTGTTGCCACGTCGACCTTGCTTGGACGGCCGCTCTGGTACGAGTTGATGACCAGCGACATGACGGCGGCCGAAGCGTTCTACGGGACGGTAGTGGGCTGGAAGGCGTCGCCATTCGAAGGCGCGGGCCGGCCCTACACGATGTTCAATCGCAGCGGTGACGTTGCCATCGCTGGTGTCATGACGAAGCCGGACGAGGTGCAGGCGCCGCCGTTCTGGGCGATGTATGTCGGCGTGCCGAAGATCGAGGACGCGGCGGCCCACATCAAGACGCTGGGCGGCCGCGAGTGCACGGAGGTGATCGCGATACCGGGCGTCGGGCGCATGCAGATGATGGCCGACCCGCAGGGTGCGGTGTTCTACATCTACGAGCCGGCCGATTCCGAGCAACCACCGGAGGCCGCGCCGGAGGTCGGGGAGGCGTCGTGGCACGAGCTGATGACGACCGACGCGCCGGCGGCGATGAAGTTCTACGAGCAGGTGTTCGGCTGGCTGCCGAGCCAGGCGATGGACATGGGGCCGACGGGCATGTACCAGATGTTCGACCGCCCGCACGGGATGATCGGCGGCATGATGAACACGCCGCCGGAGATGGCGAATGTGCCGCCGAACTGGCAGATCTACTTCCGCGTTTCCGACGTGCACGCCGCCGCGGAACGCATCAAGGCGAACGGCGGCCAGATCCTCAACGGCCCGATGGAGGTGCCGGGCGGCGACTGGATCGTGAACGCGATGGATCCGCAGGGCGCCGCCTTCGGGCTCCATGCGAGGAAGGCCTGACGCGAGAGGCCACCGGTTCTCGGCCCTGATCGGACGGCCGGTCGCGTAGAATCCTCGCTAGTGGCGCTCGCCCCGGGCGACCTCATTGGTCCCTACAGCGTGACCGCTCCGATCGGCAAGGGCGGCATGGGCGAAGTGTGGAAGGCGCACGACACGAGACTCGGCCGTGACGTCGCCATCAAAGTGCTTCCCGCCGCTCTGTCACAGGAGGCCGATCGTCGGGCGCGCTTCGAGCGTGAAGCCCGGGTGCTGGCGTCGTTGAACCACTCGAACATCGCCAGCATATACGGGATCGAAGACGTTTCCGGCGAAGCGGGCCATTCCGTGCTCGCTCTCGTGATGGAGTTCGTCGAGGGTGAGACGCTCGCCGATCGACTGGCCAGAGGCGCCCTCCCATACGACGAGGCCATCCCGCTCGCGCATCAGATCGCCGACGCGCTCGACGCGGCGCACGAGAAGGGCATCATTCACCGCGACCTGAAGCCGGCCAACATCATGGTCACGCGGGTGGGCAAGGCGAAGGTCCTTGACTTCGGCCTCGCCAAGGCCCTCGAAGGAGAACCCGCGGCGACCGACATCTCCCAGTCGCCGACACTGAGCCGCGCCGTCACGCAGCAGGGCCTCATCCTCGGCACGGCGGCCTACATGTCGCCGGAACAAGTCCAGGGAA
>Ga0209640_10001806_pt1 | contig 18462 bp, 18 predicted proteins | sample RifCSP10_1_FD_184018 | JGI IMG/M metagenome (GOLD analysis project Ga0209640, IMG submission 184018) | Soil microbial communities from Rifle, Colorado - Rifle CSP2_sed 10_1 (SPAdes) (version 2) | ecosystem: Environmental > Terrestrial > Deep subsurface > Rock core/Sediment | place: Rifle... | reverse complement strand
CATGCCGTACTGTCTGCAAGAAGCATACGAGGAGGGTGTGACAGACTAGGTCATACGACTTCTGACCACGACGCGGATGGCAACGGACCAATCGGACATCGACGCCGTATTCCAACTTCCCCTCGACGAGTTCACGGCGGCGCGCAAGGCGCTCGCCGCCACGCTGAAAACCGCCGGACGGGTTGACGAGGCCGCCCGGGTCAAGGCGCTGCCCCGGCCACCGGTGTCGGCCTGGGCCGTGAACCAGCTCTACTGGCGTCACCGGAAGACGTTCAGCCAGTTCATGGCCGCCGGCGAGAAGCTGCGCCAGGCGCAGGCAGCGCGGCTCCGCGACGCACGGTCCAAGGGCGCCGACATCCGGGAGCCGCTCGAGGCGCGCCGTCGAGCGCTGTCCGAGCTCGCAGGGCACGCCAGCGCGCTCCTGAAGGAAACGGGACACACGGCCACCCCCGACCTGATGCGCCGCATGACGACGACGCTCGATGCCCTGGCGACGTATGGTGAGCGGCCGGAGGGCCCGCGCCCGGGCCGTCTTACCCGGGACGTTGACGCGCCCGGGTTCGAGGCGTTGACGTCGCTCGTGCCGCGCACAGCCGGCACGCGAGGCGGCCAGCCCACGCGGGTGCTTCGCTTCGAGCAGCGCCGCCCGCCGAAAGACGCGCGAAAGAAGCTCGACACGGCCGGGCAGAAGCGGCAGCGCGAGGCGGAGCGGAAGGCGCGGCTGGCCGCGGCCGCGGCCGCCCTCCGCGCCGCGGAACGCGCGCTGGTCGAGGCGCGCAAGACCGCCGCCGGCCGCGAAGCCACGCTCAGAACCGCCGCGGCACGCGCCAAGCACACCGAACAGAAGAAGGAGGCGCTGGCCGCGCGGCTGGAGAAGGCGGCGGCCGACGCCGACCACGCGCGGCAGCAGGCCCGCCGCATTGCCGCAGAAGCGGAAGAAGCCGCGCAGGCCGTCGAGGACGCGGAACGCGCGCTCGACGAGGCGCGCCGCGCGCGGAAATCGCTGACTTGACTGATTAGTCTTCGTCCAACCCGCGTCCCCCGGTCACTTCCATCTCACCCGTCCACCGCGGCGCGCCGGGCACCTCGATCCCGAAATGGTCCAGCATGCGCGCCACGGTGTGCTCGACGATGTCGCTGAGCGAGCGGGGGTTGTTGTAGAAGGCGGGCATCGGCGGCAGGATGACCGCGCCCATGCGCGAGAGCTTCAGCATGTTCTCGAGGTGAATGTCGCTCAGCGGCGCCTCGCGGACCGCCAGCAGCAGCTTCCGGCGCTCCTTGAGCACGACGTCGGCCGCGCGGTGGATCAGGCTGTCGCCGTAGCCATGGGCGATGGCGCCCAGGGTCTTGGCGCTGCACGGGGCGACGATCATGCCCGCGGTCGCAAACGATCCGCTCGAAATGGCCGCGCCCATGTCGTGCGGCGCGTAGGCCGCGTGCGCCAGCGCCTCGACCTGCTCGCGCGAGTACGGCGTCTCGTGCAGGAGCGTGCGCGCGCCCCAGCGGCTGATGACGAGATGGGTCTCGACGCCGGCGTCCCGCAGCCGCTCGAGCAGCCGAACGCCATAGATCACGCCGGTCGCGCCGGTGATGCCGACAATCAGTCGCATGGCACGTCATCCACCAACCGGAATGCTACCATCGGGACGTGTTCCGGCGTCAGACCAGCGGTTCGGTGATCTGCACCTCCTGCGGCGTGCTGGTGGGGGTCAACGACGACCGCTGCTACAACTGCGGGCGGCGCAATCCCGGGCTCTGGGGCTTCGCGCCGGCCCTGCGCGCCCTCGGCGGCGACATGGGCTTCGTCCCGTTCGTCATCGGCACCTGCATCGTGCTGTTCGCGCTGACGCTGCTGGCCTCGCGCGGCAACATCGGCATGGGCGGCATCTTCTCGTTGCTGTCGCCAAGCCGCGAGAGCCTGTTTCTCTTCGGCGCCAGCGGCGCCATCCCGGTGTTTGTCGCCGACCGGTGGTGGACCGTGCTGAGCGCCGGCTGGCTGCACGGCGGCGCGCTCCACATCCTGTTCAACATGATGTGGGTGCGGCAGCTCGCGCCCGCCACCGCCGATCTGTACGGGCCGGGGCGGATGGTGATCATCTACACGGCCGCGTCGATCACCGGCTTCGCGCTCAGCTCCTTTGCGGGCGCCTACCTGCCCAACCTGCTCTTTCTGCGCGGCGGCCAGTTCACCGTGGGCGCGTCGGCGCCGATCTTCGGACTGCTCGGGGCGCTGGTCTACTACGGGCGCCGGAGCGGCAGCCGCATCGTGGGGAGCGAGGCGCTCTCGTACGCGCTGATGCTCGGCGTGTTCGGCTTTCTGATGCCCGGCGTCGACAACTACGCGCACGCGGGAGGGTTTGGCGGCGGCTACCTGGCGGCGCAGATCCTCGATCCGCTCAAGCCCGAGCGGATCGACCACATCGGCATCGCGCTTCTGTGCCTGGCCGCCTCCGTGCTCTCCATCGTCGCTTCCGTGCTGCACGGGCTGCAGTTTTTCGGGTGACGTGGTGCCCGTCGATCCGGCCTGGGCCGCGTATTACCGCGACGAGATGGACGCCGCGTGGCTGTATCGGACGCTGGCACGTGGCGAGCGCGACGCCGCGCGGCGGTCGATCTTCGAGCGGCTCGCCGCGGTGGAGGATGCGCACGTCGAGCGGTGGCGCGAGCTCTTCGACTCGCACGGCGGCCGCGTCCCGCCGCACGCGCCGTCGCTGCGCACGCGGCTCCTCGCCTGGACCGCGCGCATGTTTGGCTCGTCCTCGGTGCTGCCCATCATCGTGCGGCAGGAGACCCGCGAGGTCGGGTCGTACCTGCGCCTGGCGCGCGGGGCGCAGCACCGATCGACGCACGACGCCGCGATGGCCATCGCGAGCGAGTCGGCCGAGCACGCGCACGACCTCGCCGGGACGATGGGCGGCGACGGCGAGCCGTGGCACTCCGCCGCCGGGTCGGGGTACCTCCGCAGCGTGGTGTACGGCTTCAACGACGGGCTGACCGCGAATTTCGGCCTCGTCGCCGGCGTGATTGGCGCCAGCGTCGCGCCGCACCTGGTGATCGTCACGGGCGTCGCCGGCGCGCTCGCCGACGCGCTCTCGATGGGCTCGAGCGGCTACCTCGCCGCGAAAAGCGAAGCGGAAGTGGCGGCGCGGCAGATTGCCATCGAGAAGGAAGAGCTGCGGCTGATGCCGGACCTCGAAGAGAACGAGCTGGCGATCATCCTCGAAGCGAAGGGGCTGACGCCGGATCGCGCCCGGGACACCGCGCACGCCATGATGCGCGATCCCGCGCAGGCGCTCGACACCAAGGTGCAGGAGGAGCTCGGCATCCAGCCGCCGTCGGTCACGCCGCTGGCGGACGGGATCGTCACCGGCACCGCGACCGCGTTCGGCGCCCTGATCCCGCTGCTGCCCTTTTTCGCCATGGACGCCGGCCCGGCCATCTGGGTCTCGCTGACGGTCAGCATGCTGGCCCACTTTGCCGTCGGCGCCGCACGCAGCATCTTCACGGGCCGCGGGATCTGGGCGAGCGGGCGGGACATGTTCCTGGTCGGATTCGGCGTGGCGGCGGCGGGCTATCTTCTTGGCGGTCTTCTGACGGCATGAACCCGATTCGCAGCATCGGCGCCGTGCTGGGCGGCATCCTCCTCGTGTCGGTGGTCGTCGAGGTGCTCGAGTTCACGCTGGTCAACGCCGTGGCAGGAGGGGAGATTACCGAGGCCATTCGTGATTAGCGATTTGTGATTCGTGATTTGAAATACACTCTTCGGCATATCAACCGATAAATCGCCAATCACGAATCGCAAATGTCATGAGGATCGCGTATCAGGGAGAACCCGGGGCCTACAGCGAAGCGGCCGCGCTGGTCTTCTCGCCCCACGCCGAGACGCTGCCGTGCAAGACGTTCGACGAGGTGTTCGACGCGGTGATGCACAAGCGCGCGACGCACGGCATCGTGCCGATGGAGAACTCCATCGGCGGCACGATTCACCGCAACTACGACTTGCTCGTCGATCACGAGCTTGCCATCACCGGTGAAGTCGAGCTTGATGTGGTCCACTGCCTGCTGGCGCTGCCGGGGACGACAATCGAGGACGTCAAGATCGTCTACTCGCATCCGCAGGCGCTCGCGCAGTGCGAGCGCTACCTGAAGGAGCTTGGTGTCACCGTGGAGGCGGTGTACGACACCGCCGGCGGCGCCAAGCTGGTGGCCGAGCAGCGCCTCGCGGGCGCCGCCGCGCTCGCCTCGCGCCGCGCGGCCGAGGTGTTCGGCCTCGACGTGCTGCAGGAAGCGGTGCAGGACTTCGAGTTCAACATCACGCGCTTCTTCGTCATCGGCGGCACGCCGCCGACCGACGCCAACAAGACGACGATTGTGTTTGCGCTGCCGAGCACGCCGGGCTCGCTCTTCAAGGCGCTCAGCGTGTTCGCGCTGCGCGACATCAACCTGAGCAAGCTCGAGAGCCGCCCGATGCGGGGCCGCCCCTGGGAATATCTGTTCTACGTCGACATCGAGGCGCGGCGCGACGACCTCGCGTGCGCGCGGGCGCTCACGCAGCTCGGCGAGTTTGCAAAGTGGAGTCGCGTCCTCGGCACGTACAAGGGATGGGAGAGAGCGAAACAAGTGCAAAGTTGAAAGTGAAAAGTGTCAAGTAAGTTTTCAAGTTTACTTCACGTTCCCCTCTGCATTGTCGTCGTACTTCCCCACTTCCCACTTCGCACTTTCTAACTTACGTTCCACTTCCCACTTTGCACTTTTCACGTATCACCAGCCCCGCCGACCCGCGCCTGGATGACTACCGCAACGTCCTGGATCCGGAGCTCATTCGGCGGCGCGGAATCTTCGTGGCCGAGGGGCGTCTGGTCGTCCGGCGGCTCTTGACTGAGAGCGCCCTGCCGGCGCGCTCGGTGATGGTGACCGAAGCGGCGCACGCCTCCATGGCCGATGTCCTCGCGACGCGGCCGGACCTTCCGGTCTACGTGGTCTCATCGTCAGTGATGGACAGCATTGCCGGTTTCAACATCCATCGTGGATGTCTGGCCATCGGCGAGCGGCCGCGAGAGGCGCGATGGGAGGAGGTCTTCCGGCTAAAGCCGGAAGCCACATTGCAGCCGGACGCCACGACAATCGTCGTGCTCGAGCGGGTGGGCAATGCCGACAACGTCGGCGGCGTGTTCCGCAACGCGGCGGCGTTTGGCGCCGGTGCCGTGCTGCTCGATCGCGCGTCCGCCGACCCGCTGTACCGAAAAGCCATTCGCACGTCGATGGGCGCCGCGCTGCTCGTGCCGTTCGCCCGGGCGGAGCCATGGCCGGATGTGCTCCACCAGCTGCGCGAGCGGGGATTTGCAACCGTCGCGCTGACGCCGGCCCCGTCCGCCGCGACGCTTCAGGCAACGGTGGCGGCCGCGGGCGGGCGTCCGGCGGCGCTTGTGCTGGGACACGAGGGCGAGGGGCTGAGTCAGGCCGCCCTCGACGCGTGCGAGCATCACGCGCGCATTCCCATCGCCTCGCGCGTCGATTCGCTCAACGTGGCGGCGGCCGCCGCGATCGCGCTGTACGCGTTTGCCGGCCCGCGACCGTGAGCACTTCGTACTTGCCGTACTTGCCCACGTACTTCCCCCTTCCCACTTCCCACTTTCTACTTCTCATATACTCGCCCGCATGTACGACGTCGTCGGCGTCGGCGCCAACTCGGTGGACTACGTCTACCGCCTGCCGCAGTTCCCACAGCCGGACACGGCGGCGGCCAAGCTGCGCATTTCGAGTCATCTGATCTCGTGCGGCGGCCAGACGGCGACCACGCTTTGCACCTGCGCCGCCATGGGCTTGCGCACGACGTACATCGGCACCACCGGCAACGACCCGAACGGTCAGCGCATCCGCGACGAGCTGGCGCGCCGCGGCGTCGACATCGAGCATGCCTGCGTGCGCGACACCATCAATCCGTTTGCCGTCATCCTGCTCGACGAGCAGCAGGGCGAACGCCTCGTGCTCTGGGACCGCAATCCGGCGTTGCGCCTCCAGCCGGCCGACATCGATCCGTCGGTCATCCGTGAGGCACGGCTGCTGCACGTGGACGATGTGGATGAGGAGGCGGCGATCCGGGCGGCTTCACTCGGGCGAGAGGCGGGGATTGCCGTCACGAGCGACATCGAGCGCGTCACCGGCCGCACCGGGGCACTCGTGGGTGCGGTCACGGTGCCGATCTTCGCGGAACACGCGCTGGAGCCGCTCACCGGCGAGCGCGACCCCGAGCGGGCGCTCCGGGCGGTACGCCGCCAGCGGGTCCGGCTGAAGCCGGGCACGACCGACGAGGACGGCATGTTGTGCGTCACGCTGGGGGCGCGCGGCGCGATGCTGCTCGACGGCGACCGGCTGCACCACGAGCCGGCGCATCAGGTACAGGTGGAGGACACGACCGGCGCGGGCGACGTCTTTCGGGGCGCGTTCATCACGGCGCTCTTGCGCGGCGACACGCCGGATCGGATCCTGCGCTTTGCCAACGCCGCGGCGGCTCTCAGCTGTACGCGCGTAGGCGCGATCAACTCGGTACCGACGCTGGAGGACACGCTTGCGTTGGCACGTGTGGGTCTCTGAGCGCTCTATCTCTTCAGCAGCAGAAACCCGAGCGGCGGCACGACCAGCGACAGCGACTGGTCGAAGCCGTGCGCGGAAACGGGCTCGGCCGGCACGCCGCCGGCGTTCCCCATGTTGCTGCCGCCGTACGCCTCGCTGTCGCTGTTGAGGAGCTCCCGGTAGCAGCCGCCCGCGGGGACGCCGATCCGGTACCCGGGCCGCGGGACCGGCGTGAAGTTGGCGACCATCACCGTGAAGTCCTGCGGGTCGCGGGCGCGGCGGATCATCGAGATCACGCTGTTCTCGTTGTCGCTGCAGTCGATCCAGCTGAAGCCGGCGCCCTCGAAATCGATCTCGTACAGCGAGCGCTCGCGCTGGTACATGTGATTCAGGTCCTGCACCCACTGGCGGAGGCCCCCGTGCATCCGGTCGTCGAGGAGATGCCAGTCGAGGCTCGCGTCGTAGTCCCACTCGCGCCACTGGCCGAATTCGCTGCCCATGAACATCAGCTTCTTGCCGGGATGCCCGAACATGTACCCGTACAGCGCGCGCAGCGTCGCGTGCTTCTGCCAGACGTCGCCGGGCATCTTGTCGAGCATCGCCCGCTTGCCGTGGACCACCTCATCGTGCGAGAAGGGCAGGATGAAGTTTTCCGTGAACGCGTACAGCATCGAGAACGTGATCTTGCTGTGATGCCACCGCCGATGAACCGGATCCTCGTGGACGTACTCGAGCATGTCGTGCATCCACCCCATGTTCCACTTGTAGCTGAAGCCCAGGCCGCCGACGTGCACGGGCCGGCTGACCGCCGGCCACGCGGTTGATTCCTCCGCCACCGTGATCGTGCCGGGCACGCGGCCGTGCGTCAGCGTGTTCAACTGCTGCAGGAACGAGACCGCCTCGAGGTTCTCGCGGCCTCCGAACTGATTGGGAATCCACTCGCCCGTGCGTCGCGAATAATCGAGATAGAGCATCGAGGCCACCGCGTCGACGCGCAGCCCGTCGATGTGGAACTCGTCCAGCCAGAAGAGCGCGTTGCTGAGCAGGAAGCTCCGCACCTCGTTGCGGCCGTAGTTGAAGACGAGGGTGCCCCATTCCAGGTGCTCCCCTTTCCGCGGATCGGCGTGCTCGTACAGCGAGGTGCCGTCGAACTCCGCGAGGCCGTGACGGTCCTTCGGAAAGTGGCCGGGCACCCAGTCGAGAATCACGCCGATCCCGTGGCCATGGCACTGGTCGACGAAGTAGCGGAAATCGTCGGGTGTGCCGAACCGGCTGGTGGGCGCAAAAAACCCGATCACCTGGTAGCCCCAGGATCCGCCGAACGGATGCTCCATGATCGGCATCAGCTCGATGTGCGTGTAGCCCATCTCGCGGACGTACGGGACGAGGGTGTCCGCCATCTCGCGATACGTCAGGAACCGGTTGCCCTCCTCCGGCACGCGCCGCCACGACCCGAAGTGCACCTCGTACACCGACATCGGGCGCTCGCGCCACGCGCCGCGCGACTCGCGATCCCCGATCCAGCCGCTGTCGCGCCACTCGTAGCCGCCGTCGGCCCAGATCACCGAGGCCGAGTTCGGCGGAACCTCGAAGTGGCGGGCGCACGGGTCTGCCTTCTGCAGGAGGTGCCCTGCGGGCGTCCGCACCTCGAACTTGTAGCAGGCGCCCTCGGGCAGATCGGGGATGAAGATCTCCCAGACGCCGGACGGGATCAGGCGGCGCATGACGTGTGCCCGGCCGTCCCACCGGTTGAAATCGCCGATGACGCTGACCCGCTGGGCGTTGGGAGCCCAGACGGCAAAGTGCACGCCCGTCACCGCCTCCATCGCCATCCGGTGCGAGCCGAGCCGCTCCCAGAGGCGGTAATGCGTCCCCTCGCCGAACAGGTGCAGGTCGAAATCGCTCAGGACCGGCCCGAACTGATAGGGATCGGTCGCTTCGCGCGTGACGGCGCCTTCGCGCACGCGGAACCGGTAGGCGAACGCCTCGGGGCTTCGGCCGTCGAGCGGCACGGTCGCTTCGAACACCCCTTCGGCCCGGCGCCGCTGCATGCCGAACACACGATCCGGGGTGATGAGTTGGACGTCGGACGCGGCAGGCTGCATGGTCCGAATGACCAGCGCGGGCCGGCCGTCCACGATCACACGGTGACGTCCCAGCAGCGAAAACGGGTCGTCACTCGTCCCGGCGGCAATCGCGTCGAGGGCGTCATCCTCAGCCGTGCGCACGCTGACGCTCATAGACTGCATGATATCCTGTGACGCTCACAGTCCCGCTAGCCACCCATCCAAGGAGTCCACGTTGCCGGCGTTGTACGCGAAGTTCGACACCACTGAAGGAATCTTCACCATCCGCCTGTTCGATCAGGAGGCCCCCCGAACGGTTGAGAATTTCGTGGGACTGGCGGAAGGCACCAGGCAATGGAAGGACCCGCGGACGAATCAATTCGTCACCACGCCGTACTACGACGGCGTCATCTTCCATCGTGTGATCGAGGGGTTCATGATCCAGGGCGGCGATCCGCTGGGAGAAGGCATCGGCGGACCCGGCTATGCGTTCGCGGACGAGTTTCATCCGAAGCTCCGCCATGACAAGCCGGGCGTCCTGTCGATGGCCAACCGCGGTCCCAACACCAACGGCGGGCAGTTCTTCATTACGCTGGCTCCCACCCCTCACCTCGACGACCGCCACACCGTGTTCGGCGAGGTGGTCGAAGGCATGGACGTCGTACGGAAGATCGGCGGCACGACGACCAACGAACGCGATCGTCCGCTCCAGGACATCGTCATCCGCACGATCACCATCGAGCGACGGTAGGAAGCTCTGCTGTCGGCGGCCATGGCACGCATCATGAACCCGCCCGGTGATTCCTCCCCCGAGGAGCTAGCGCATGGCAGCCCTTTTTTCCTCCCGCGCTCAGCCGGTCGGCTCCGGCGAGGCGCCCGTTCCGGCATCGCGCTCCGCAGCGCGGCGCGGGGCGATCCTCGTGGTCGAGGATCGCGACGACGTGCGGCAGGGGTTGGCACAGCTGCTCGAGCTGCACGGGTTTCTGGTGGCGGATGCGCGCACCGGCGATGACGCGATCCGACAGCTCAGCGCCGACCCGGATGGTTTCGCGCTGATCGTCCTTGACCTGGTGCTCCCCGGCGGCATCAGCGGACGCGACGTCCGCATGCGCCAGCTGGCGGACCCGGTTCTCGCCACCGTGCCCACGATCGTCGTCACCGTCCTGGACCTCGGGCCGCGGGAGCGCGCCGAGCTGCGGGCGGACGGATGGCTCGAAAAACCGTTTCGATTCGACGATCTGCTTGAACTCGTCAGGCGATACGTCCTGTCGGAAGGCAGTGCGCTGCAGGCGGAGTAGCGTCGGCCGGGCACAAGACAATTCGGTGGCCGATCTCCGCGCGTGATATGCTGGAAGCGCTTTCCTGAGCGCCGCCTTACATACTCCTTTCCCGCGCGGCCTTTCCTCATCAAAGCTTCGGTAATCCGTTCGTCGCCCCGTACAGCTCCGCCCGCAGCCGGGTGACGCGGCAGACACGCCGGAAGGAACGACAGCATGGTGACCCGTCCGACACATTTCAACGCGTACGAGTTCGCGGTCGTTGCGGCGCTGCGGGCGCATCAGCTGATGAGCGGCTGCGTGCCGTGTCTTGACGGCGAACATAAGGCGACAACGATGGCGCAGATGGAAGTGGCATCCGGCAAGATCGGGCGCCTCGACGTGCCCACCCCGGCTGTTGCGGCGGCACCGATCGTGTAGGCACCCCATCATCCGACTCCCGCGCGGAGGGCCGACTGTGAACACCGCGTTCCGTGTCGTTGTGATGACGGCGCTCGTCGGCGCGATGACGCTGTCGCGCACGGCGGGCGCATCGCCAGGCCAGCTGGTGGGCAATGGTCCCCCCGCGGCCGCGCTCGACCACGCGCAGCGCCTCTTTTACAGCGGCCAGTACGACGCCGCGGCCGCACTCGCGCTCGCGGTGCGCCTCGAGGACGGCGGCAGCCTCGAAGCGTTCGAGGTCCGAAGTTCCGCCCTTCATTTCCAGATCAGGCGCGCGCTTGGCACTCCCGCCGACCGGGACCGGGCGTGGAAGCTCTGTGTCGCCTGTCAGGAGCTGATGTCCGCATTCGTGACGGAGACCAATCTCGGCCGCGCCGCCGCGCGCGCGAGCCTCAAGCGGAATCCAGCCGATCAGGAGGCGCTCTTCTTCCTCGGCAAGCTCAACCTGAACTACGTGTGGCTTCAGCTCGGCACGCTGGGACGGAAGGCCGGCTGGAGCGAGTACTGGGAGGCGCGCCGGTCGCTTGACTCCGTGCTCAAGACGACACCGGGCCACGTACGCGCCCGCGTCGCGCGCGCCTGGATTGACTACATTGTCGCCACGAGGGTTCCCCGAGGGACGCGCTGGCTGGTCGGCGGCGGCAACAAGACCCGCGGCCTGCAAACGGTGCGCGAAGCGGCCCAGATGGAGGCGACGCCCTTCGTGCAGGCGGAAGCGCGATTCGCGCTGTGGGACATGCAGATGCGCGAGCGAGACGTCGCCGACGCGATCGTGACCGCCCGCACCCTGTCGCGCGAGTTTCCCAACAATCGCGAGCTGATGAAGTTCCTCGACACGCACGATCTGCAAGGCAGCCGATAACGAACCCCGAAGCACTGGAAATTCACGTAGCCCCGGCTGTGAGAGCGGGTGTCTTCGCGAAGCCAGCCGGCGCGGTCGCCAGGGCTCCGACGCTTCGAATGCTGCTGAGGACGCCTCGCCTCTGAGTGGGCGTGCCGCGCGGCTGGCGGAGTCGAGATACCCGCTCTCGCAGCCGGCTCCAGGAAGCAGTGTCTTACTGGCACCGCGCAGCCTGTTCCCCGGCAATGCGCCCGAACACGGTGCCGATGGTCATGCCGATGCCGGCGATGTATCCCGTGCGCAGGATGTTACCGGCCATGATCTCGCCCGCCGCGTGGATGTTGCGCGCCGGCGCGCCGCCCTCCATCAGCACGCGCGCGCGCTCGTCCACCTTCACGCCAAGATACGTGAACGTGATGCCGGGACGCAGCGGGTACCCCCAATAGGGCGGCGTGTCGAGCCGCTGCGCCCAGTGGCTCTTGGCGGGTGTGAGACCCTCGGTGCTGCAGTCGTCGAGCACCGCGTGGTTGAACGTGCCGGGGCGCACCGCGTGATTGAACGCCGCCACCGTCGCCTCGAGCCTGTCGGGCGGCAGGCCGAGCGCGGCGGCCAGCTCGCGAATCGACGAGGCCTCGATTGGCGGGAACACCGACGGCATGAAGGCGCCGCGCGCCTTGGCGTCGACGATCGAGAACGCGATCTGATCCGGCTGCCTGGCAATCAGCCGTCCCCAGATCGCGTACCGCTTCGGCCACGCCTCCTCGCCCTCATCGTAGAAGCGGTCCGCGTGCGCGTTGACGACAATCCCGAACGGGAGCGAGTCGAGACGGGTGACGATGCCGCCGTCGAACCGGGGGGCGCGCGCGTCCACGGCAATCGCGTGGCACTCGGCCGGATCGGCCACCGGCTGCGCGCCGGCATCGAGCATCAGCTTGAGCAGCGTGCCGGTGTTGTACGGCGTGCCCCGAATGACGAAGTTGTCCGCCGCGCTGCCCCAGATGTCCCGCAGCCAGTCGAGGTTCGCTTCGAACCCGCCGGCCGCCACCACAACCGCCCGCGCGCGCACGCGCTCGGTGCGTCCCCCGGCACGCACCGAGGCGGCGCGGCACTCGCCGTGCTCGATCTCGAGGGCCACGACCTCCGCCTCGTAGGCGACGTCGATGCCGGCGCGCTCGGCGGAGGCGTAGTAGCTGTTCATCAGCGCCTTGCCGCCGCCGAGAAAGAAGGCGTTGGTCCTGGACAGGTGCAGCGTGCCGCTCAACGCCGGCTGAAACCGCACGCCGAACTGCTCCATCCACGCGGGACCGCTCGCGGACCGGTCCACCAGCAGCCGGGCAAGCGGGCCGTCGGTGTCGTTGCGCGTGACGCGCATGAGGTCGGCGAGAAACTCGTCTTCGGAGTAGGAGCCGGTGAGCACCGCCGTCGGCGCCGCATGGGCGCAGCGGACGTTGCGCGTGTGGCGACTGTTGCCTCCGCGGAAATCGCGCGGGGCGCTTTCGAGGACGATCACGCGCGCGCCAGCCTGCCGGGCGGCCAGCGCGGCACACAAGCCCGCGTTGCCGCCGCCGATCACGGCCACGTCGTACGAACCGTTCACGCGTCTACCTTCTCTCTTCTCCGTTCGTGTTCATGTTCGTCATGTTCGTCATCCTCTTCATCAGGAACGGCCCCGCCAGCACCACCGCCGCGAGCAGCAGGAGCACGGCAGACAGAGGACGCGTGGCAAAGACCGACAGATCGCCCTCGCTGATGGCGACGGCTCGACGGAAATGCTGCTCGGAGAGCGGCCCCAGAATCAGGCCCAGCACGGCGGGCACGAGTGGAAAATCGTACACCCGCATCGCGCACCCGATGGCGCCGACGACGTACAGCAGGGCGAGGTCGAGCATCGACCGGTTCAGCGTGTAGGCGCCAAGCGACGCCAGCACGAGGATGCCGCCAAAGAGGAGCGGCCGCGGCACGAGCATGACGCGCGCCCACAGGCCGGCCAGCGGCAGGTTGAGCACGAGCAGCATCAGATTGCCGATGTACAGGCTCGCAATCAGCGTCCAGACGAGATCGGGCCGTGTGGAAAAGAGCAGCGGCCCCGGCTGGAGGCCGTACTGCTGGAAGGCCGCGAGCATCACGGCCGCGGTGGCCGACGAGGGCAGGCCGAGCGTCAGCAGCGGGACGAGCACGCCTGCCGCCGCCGCGTTGTTGGCCGCCTCGGGTCCCGCGACGCCCTCGATGGCCCCGTGCCCGAACCGGTGCGGCGAGTCGCTCAGCCGTTTTTCGGTCAGGTACGAGAGAAACGTCGGAATGACCGTGCCCCCGCACGGCAGGACGCCAAGGGGAAAGCCGATGGCCGTTCCGCGCAGCCACGGTTTCCACGACCGTCTCCACTCCTCGCGGCTCATGCCGGTGAAGTCGTGCAGCGTGACGGCCTCGATCGCGTCGCGGCCGTGGTGCCACGCCTGATAGATCGTCTCGCCGACGGCGAAGAGGCCGATGACCAGTATGACGACGTCGATCCCGTCGAGGAGCTGGGGAATGCCGAAGGCAAACCGCGCGTCGCCGGTGAGCGGATCGATGCCGACGAGTCCCAGCGCCAGACCGAGAAAAAGGCTCAGCAGGCCCCGGACGAGCGACGCGCCGAGCAGCGCCGAGACCGCCGTGAAGGCCAGCACCGTGAGCGCGAAGTACTCGGCGGGCCCGAACCGGAGCGCGACGGAGGCGAGCAGCGGCGCGAAAAACGTCAGCGCGATGGTCGCCAGCGTCCCCGCGACGAACGATCCGACGGCGGCCGTGGTCAGCGCCGCGGCGCCGCGGCCCTGCCGCGCCATCATGTGGCCGTCAATCGCGGTCGCGATCGAGCCGGTTTCGCCCGGCGTGTTGAGCAGGATGCTCGTCGTCGACCCGCCGTACATCGCGCCGTAATAGATGCCGGCAAACATGATGAAGGCGCTCGTCGGATCGAGATTGAAGGTGACCGGAAGCAGGACGGCAACCGTCAACGCCGGACCGATGCCCGGGAGCACGCCGACGGCCGTCCCGAGCGTGACACCGGCGAGCGCCCAGCCCAGGTGCGGGAGCGTGAGCGCGCTCGCGAAGCCGGCGCCCAGCGCCTCGAAGATGTTCGTCATCGGCCGCTACAGCCAGCCGGCCAGCACGCCGGCCGGCAGCGGCAGATCGAGGACCCGTCCAAAGAGCAGGTAGGCGCCGGCGGAGACGGCGGCGGCAAACAGCGCGTCGCGCGAGGGATGGCGCGCATCGAAGGCGCGGGCTACGCACCAGAAGAGCACCGCCGACGCGATGATGAATCCGGCCCGCTCGGCCAGCGCCAGGTCGAGGCCGATGCCGGCGGCAATCAGGCCGACGGGACGCCACTCCGCCCGCGCGCGCGTGGACCCGGCTCGAAGACCGCCGATCGCGACGGCCAGCGTGCAGAGCACCAGCCCCGACAGCACAATCAGCGGATACGGCCCGGCGGAGCCGAGCGTCCGCGGCGCGCCCGGACTGGTTCCGAGCTTCCTCAAGATATCCTGCACGCGCACTTCCTCGGCGTCGACAAAGCGCGCGAACGCGTCGCCGGCGAGATAGCGATCGAGCCATCGGTACCGCTCGAGCGCCTCGCGCCAGGCCGCCGACCGCGCCATCGCCTCGACCGCCGCCTCGAGCCGGCGCCGGTCGGCGGCGCTGAGGCCTGGCGGGGCCACCACGGAGCGCCAGTTTTCCAGCTCGACGTTCACGCCCTGCTCCCGCAGCGTCGGGATGTCGAGCCCGGGCAGGCGCTCGGCGCTCGAGATCGCGAGCACCCGCACCGAACCGGCCTCGATCTGCGCTGCGAACTCGGCGAGCCCGTTCACGCCCACCGACACCTGCCCGCCAAGAATCGCGGAGAGCGATTCGCCGCCGCCGGAGAAGGCGATGTAGTTGACGCGCCCCGGCGACACGCCAACCGCATCGGCAATGAGGCCCGCAAGAATCTGGTCGCTGCCGCCGGCCGATCCGCCGCCCCAGGACATCGCCTCCGGCCGCGCCTTGAACGCGCGGATGAAGTCGTCCAGCGTGCGGAACGGCGAGGTGGACGGCACCGCGAGCACCTCGTACTCGCCGGTCAGCCGCGCAATCGGAGTCACGTCGCGCAGCGTCACCGCCGACCGCTGTGTCACGATGGCGCCGAGCATGATGAGGCCGGAGGCCATGAGGGCGTCGCCGCGGCCATGTTCGGCACCGACAAAACGCGCGAGCCCGATGAGCCCGGCCGCCCCAGGAATGTTCTCCACCGAGACCGTCCGCGCGAGGCCCGCACGCTGCAGCGCCTGCTGCATGACGCGCGCGGTCTGATCCCATCCGCCGCCGGGCGCCGCGGGCGCGATGATGCGGAGATGTCCGTAGGCGGGTTGCGCGGCGGCTGGAGAGACACCTGCCGCCACGAACAGGGCGACGGCAAGACACACCATAGGGGTCAGGGGACAGGGGTCAGGAGTCAGGGGATAGGGGGAAGGGGTGAGCACCCTGACCCTTGTCTAGCGAGGGGCGGCGCCGGCAGCCTTCTGCTTCTGTTGCTGCAGGTAGTACAGATTGTCGAAGACCTTGAACGGCGCGACCTTCTGATACTCGACGTTGTTTCTCTGGCTCCCGCGATAACTCTGGCTGAGCTCCTCGTTCTGCGGCGCGGTGGTGGCGCCCTGTCCCCCGCCTCGCGGTCCGGTGGTCTTCATGATGAGTCCTCCAGGAGCCGGCAGGTCCGCCGCCGTCGCGCGCTAATGTACCATGTCTGCGCTTTTTGGCTTTCGGCTTCGGGCGTTTGGCCTTAGGCTGTGTCCATGTCCCGATCGAAAGGCTCGACACACACATCGGTTGAGCGCCGCAGGTTCCTGCAGAAAGGCGCGCTCGCCGGCGCCGCCGCACTCGTGGGATCCGGCATCGCCGATACGCAGGCCCAGGCGCCGCAGGCGGCGGCCGCGCCGCCCGCCCAATCGCCGCCGACGCCGGTGATGACGATGGCGGCGGAGACGACGACGCCGGCCGAGGTCCAGGTGCTCGGCGACAACGAGCGCTGCGGATCCGACTACATGGTCGACGTGTTCAAGTCGCTCGGCTTCGAGTACGTGTGCGCGAATCCCGGATCGAGCTTCCGCGGCCTGCACGAGTCGTTCATCAATCACGGCGGCAACCGCGCGCCCGAGCTCATCACCTGCTGCCATGAAGAGTCGTCGGTGGCCATGGCCCACGGCTACTTCAAGGTTGAGGGAAAGCCGCTCGCGGTGATGGCGCACGGCACCGTCGGCCTGCAGCACGCCGCCATGGCGATCTACAACGCGTGGTGCGACCGCGTGCCGGTGTACGTCATCCTCGGCAACCACGCCGACGCCGCCCTCCGGCGCGGCGCCGAGTGGTACCACGGCGTCCAGGATGCCGCGGCGATGGTGCGCGACTACACCAAGTGGGACGACTTCCCGTGGTCGCTGACCGCCTTCGGTGAATCGGCCGTGCGCGCCTACCAGATTGCGCTCACGCCGCCCATGGCGCCGGTCGTCGTGGTGCTCGACGGGGGCCTGCAGGAGCATCCCGTCCCCAGGAGCGAACGCCTGCCGATTCCCAAGACGAGCCTGCCGGTGCCGCCTCAGGGCGACTCGGCCGCCGTGGAGCAGGCGGCGCGCATGCTCGTGGCCGCCGAGTATCCCGTCCTCGTGGCCGACCGGCTCGCGCGCACGCCGAATGGCATGACGCTGCTCGTCGAGCTGGCCGACACGCTCCAGGCGGCGGTGATCGATCAAGGCAGCCGCATGAACTTCCCGTCGCGCCACCCGCTCAACCAGACCCAACGCGCCCGCGCCGCCGTCGCGGAGGCGGACGTGATCGTCGGCTTCGAGCTGGTCGACTTCTGGGGCACCGTCAACGCGCTGCGCGACCAGCTCCACCGTTCGACGCGCAGGGTCGCCAAACCGACGGCCAAGCTGATTTCGGTGACGACGGGCGATCTGTACATCCGCGCCAACTATCAGGACTTCCGGCGCATGCAGGAGGTCGACCTCGCCATCGCGGCCGACGGCGAGGCGACGCTGGCCCCGCTCCTCGAGGCCGTCAGGCGCCTGACGACCGCCGACCGGCGGCGGGTGTTCGAGGAGCGCGGGGTAAAGCTGGCGCAGGCAAGCCGCGCGGCCGCCGAGGCGTCGCGAACCGCCGCCACCTACGCGTGGGACGCCAGCCCGGTCAGCACCGCGCGCCTCAGCGCCGAGATCTGGGCCCAGATCAGGAATGAAGACTGGTCGCTCGTCTCCAGTTACTACAGCAGCGATATGACGAACTGGCCGCGCCGGCTGTGGAACTTCGACAGGTCCTATCAGTGGCTCGGCCATGCCGGCGGCGGCGGCATCGGCTACGGCGCGCCGGCGTCGGTGGGGGGCGCCCTGGCGAATCGGCGGCACGGCCGGCTGTCGGTGGCGATTCAAACCGACGGCGATCTGATGTACGCGCCGGGCGTCCTCTGGACGGCGGCGCACCACCGGATTCCGCTCCTGAGCGTCATGAACAACAACCGGGCGTACCACATGGAGCTCATGCACGTGCAGCGCATGTGCAACGCCCGGAGCCGCGGCGTCGACCGCGGCCGGATTGGGAGCGAGATCACCGACCCGAACATCGACTACGCCAGGCTCGCGCAGTCGATGGGCCTCTATGCCGAGGGCCCGATCGCCAACCCGAACGACCTCGGGCCCGCGCTCCGGCGCGCCATCGCCGTCGTCAAGCGCGGCGAGCCGGCGCTGGTGGATGTCGTGACGCAGGTGCGGTGATGAGCGGGCGGCGTTCGCGCTTCCGGGTTCTCCGTTCTCGGTTCGTGTGCATGTTCGCGTTCATGTTCACGTTCACGTGCATGTTCGTCCTGATCGCGCCGGCCGCGGCACAAGGCACCGGAAGCGCCGCACCGGGCCGGGCGATGTACGCCAAGGCCGGCTGCGAGACGTGTCACGGCGCCGCCGGAGCCGGCACGGCCGCCGGGCCGCGGATCGCGGCCACGCCGCGCGACCTGGCGGCGTTCACATCCTACGTGCGCACGCCGACCGGCACCATGCCGGCGCAGAGTGCGCAGGTCATCTCAGATCAGGGACTCGCCGACATCTACGCGTTCCTGCGCGCGGCGGCCCCGGGACAGCCGGGCCAGGCCTCTGTGGCAGCGCCCGCCGGACGCGCCGACACGGGATCCACGCTGTACGTCAAGGTCGGGTGCTATCAGTGCCACGCCAACCAGGGCCAAGGTGGACAGGCCGGGCCGCGGCTC
>Ga0209640_10001805_pt1 | contig 18463 bp, 16 predicted proteins | sample RifCSP10_1_FD_184018 | JGI IMG/M metagenome (GOLD analysis project Ga0209640, IMG submission 184018) | Soil microbial communities from Rifle, Colorado - Rifle CSP2_sed 10_1 (SPAdes) (version 2) | ecosystem: Environmental > Terrestrial > Deep subsurface > Rock core/Sediment | place: Rifle... | reverse complement strand
CAGCAGGAGCGCGATGTAGACGAGGCCGTACAGCATGGTGACGGCCATGTAGGACCACGGGATCGGCAGGGCTTGCACGGCCTGCGTCTTCACATCGAACGCGGCAAAGTTCGGCAGCACGTAATAGAGACCACGCGCCAGGTACGCCGCCGACTTCGACTGCACCACGCTCTCGAAATTCCGCAGGTCGGCATTGAAGTGGCCGATCACCCAGAGCCCGAACGTGAGCGCCGCTGAGAGAAACGGGCCGGAAAAGGTCGAGAAGAAGAGAGCGATGGCGGTGACCAGCAGCAGCTCGAAGAAAATCAGCGCGATTGCGAGAAGCAGGCCCGGGTCGGTAGCGCGCGCGCCTGGAAACTGCGTCGTCAAGTACGCGAGGACGGCGTAGAACGCCAACGTCATGATCGCGACGTTGACGAGCAGCGTCAGCGCCAGGCCTGCGTACTTCCCGAGAATGAACTCGTGGCGCCGAACGGGCTTCGACAGCAGGCTGTATATGCTTCTCCGCTCGACCTCTTTCCACACGAGGCCGATGCCGATGAACACGGCAATGAGCAGGCCGAACGTCGCAATGGCGGCGAGCCCCAGATCCTTGATGATCTTGACGTCCTGCCCCGCCGTCAGCTGGCCAATCAGATAGGACGCGCCGATGAGGAGCGCCGCAAAGGCGACGAGGTTGTACAGCACCCGGTCGCGCACCGACTCCTTGAACACGTTCACGGCAACATGCCGGATGGTTCGCATCGTCACGCCGTTTCCAGTCCGCGATCGCGAGGCGCCGCGCCCACCTGCCGAAGGAAGAAGTCCTCGAGGGTCTCTCGCACGGGGTTGAGCGAGACGAGCCGCACCCCGCGCGCGGTGAGGTTCGACAGTACCTGGTCGGGGGCGGCCGACAGCGGGAGCTCGAGCGCGTAGCGGTCCTCTCCAAGAGCAGTGGCGCGAATAATCTGGCCGAGGCTCTGTGCGTGCTCCAGCGTCGCCTGGGTCAGTCCGGCGACCACCAGCTCCCAACCGCGCACTTCGAACGCAACCAGGTCCGTCAGCTGACCCGAGGCCGCGAGCCGTCCCCCCGCCAGCACCGCCACACGGTTGCAGAGCGCCTCGGCGTCGGACAGGACGTGCGAGCTGAAAAAGACGGTGCAGCCACGATCGCGGAGCCGCAGGATGAGCTCTCGAATCTCGCGGCGCCCAAGAGGGTCGAGTCCCGACATCGGCTCGTCGAAAAAGACTACGTCGGGCTCGTTGAGAATCGCCTGCGCAATGCCGACGCGCTGCAGCATCCCTTTCGAGAACTTGCGCAACTGCAGCCGCCGCTCGGCGCCAATGCCCACCTCGTCCAGCAGTCGTGCCACACGCCGCCCCCGTTCGGCGCCACGGTAGCAAAACAGGCCGGCAAAGTACTCGAGCAGTTCCTCGGCGGTCAGGTAATCGTAGAAGTACGGGTTCTCCGGCAGGTATCCAATGCGGCGCCTCACTTCGACATCGCCGACCGGTCGTCCAAGAATCTCCGCTCGACCGGATGTCGGGTAGATCAGCTGCATGAGCAGCTTGAGGGTCGTGGTTTTTCCAGCGCCGTTTGGCCCGAGGAAGCCGAAGACTTCCCCCTGGTGGACTTCGAACGTGAGCGCATCGAGCGCCACGTACGGGCGGGGACGCCAGAAGCCAACGCGGTAGTGCTTGGTCAGGGCTTCCGTACGGATCGCATCCATGCCAGGCCTCAGGGCTCAGGCCTCGGGAATCAGGGCTGGTCTAGGCTCCGGGGCTTCAGCGTGCTGGGGCCTGAGACGGCCCTGAGCCCTGAGGCCCGAGGCCTGAGGCCTTCTTAAGCTCATACGCAATGGCGGCGTCGAAGTACGAGGGGCGCAGCGTCGAGGCGATCCGGATGCCGTTGATGAAGAACGTTGGCGTCCCATTGATCTGCAGCTTCTGCCCGAGCTGGGCATCGGTCCGCACGTCCTGCAGGACGGCCGTGTAACGCGCATCGAAATCGGTGACCTGCGCAATCTCGGCCAGTCCTTCCTTGACGCGGTCTCGCGTCAGCGTCGCCTGATTGTCGAACAGCCACTCCTCCATCTCACGGTGGCGATTGCGGGTGCGCGCGAGCCGTACGGCAACCGCCGCCTCGCAGGCGGCGGAATGGATGCCGCCGGTATTGCATTCCGATTCGAGAGGATAGTCGACGTTCAGAAACGCCACCTGCCCTGGATATTGTGATTCGTATTTCTGCTGGATTGTCTTGTATGCGATGTATGCCTGGCGGCACGCGGGACACTGGTAATCGTTGAACTTCACCACGACCACGCGGGCCCCGTTCGCAGGCACGCCCAGCTCGACCCGCGGTTGCCCCGCCAGCCACGATTCGAATTGCGCAACTTCTTCGGACCCCAGCGTCTCGGTTGGCGCTGCAACGGGATCCACCGGCGTGCTTGCCGCCACAACCTCCTCACGCGGAAATAGCACGACGAGCCCGATAGCGGCGATCACCCACGCGAGGCTCAGCGTCGCAGCCATGGGACTTCCGACGGCCGAGCGAAGGTCCTCACCAAGTCGACCCGGCAGCCCCGAGAGATCGGATGCGGCGCCACCGGAGACCACGAACAGCCCGATGACTCCGACGTACATCGTCAGGCAGAGCGGGCACATCTGCCGGAGCACGAAGAACGATGCGTAGCCGAGGTATAGAACGGCGGCAAGACCGACGGTCGAGAGGATGAAGATGTAGCCGGCGACGCGCGATGCGCGATTGTCGGTTTCGGCTTTGCTGGTCGCAGACGATTTCTTTGCAGGCTCTCTGGCCGTACCGGACGACACAGGTGCCGGACGCATGCCAACGGCGGCGAGAATCAGGACGAGCGCGGCCCAGATTGCTCCACCGGCGGCCACCGGGACGCCGAACACGTAGCCAAACCGGCTCGTCATCACCGCCTCGCAGCTCACCGTCTCGCTGACGTCGCAGAAGCTCGTGTACGAGGGGTCCGCAAGCAGCCGGTAATGGACGTACAGCGAGGCCACGGACGCTGCGAACGCGAGAGCGGCAAAGCCGACAATGAGGGCGCGGGCGTGTTTTTTCATGGCTCTGCCGCATCCTACGGTTCGATTAGGCGACTGTCAACGCCCCACTCGGGACGTGTCACTCGGGACGCCGCACGCGACAATGGAGGCTGCTATTCGATTATTTCAGAGGGATGCCGGCCAGCATGTCGGGCAACTGGGCGGTATCCTGGCGAATTTGACCTGATTCATCTGCCCCAAAGAAACGGCTTCCGGTGGACGATCCCGAAGGATCCCCCTGCGCGAAAAACTGGGTGACCGAATCGTCGGCCGCACCGTTGCACGTGTCGGCGGCAGCTATCACCGACGATCCGCCTCCGGTGATCGTGAAGACGTACCCACTTTTCGGAACGCCGGCAGGATCGGCAGCCGCCAAATCCGCTGAAATGAACGCGGCACTGCCTGCCGGCGGAGGCTGAGCTAAGTCAGACAGGGAGTTCGCATACCCACCGCCGCCGCACGTTGACGCAAACGCCGCCTGTGCACTCGTCAGCGTTCGCATCGACGCAACGGCTGAAGCCTCGTTGGCAGACATTCGACCGCGCATCAGCCCGGGCACCGAAATGGCCGCAAGCAACCCGATAATCGCGACGACGAAGAGCAGCTCGACCAGCGTAAAACCGCTGCTTTGACGGCTCCCGATACGCGGGTCTGATGAAGGGTCGGCGCTCATAGCACTAATACAAGAAGAGGGGACGCTCGCAAGAGCGCCCCCCTTGGTGAAAGGTGTTGGCTCCTCGTTACTGTAGCGGCACGCCTTCCGTCATGTCGGCGAACGTCGCATCAGCCTTCTGACGGATCTGCCCCGAGTGGTCGGTCGCAAAGTAGCGCGTACCTGTGCTGCCGGCCGACGCCGGATCGCCGGTTGCGAAGTATTCGCTCTCGGTATCGGCCGCAATGCCGCTGCAGGCGTCGGCTGCCAGGAGCACCGTCTGGGCGAGGCCGTCCGGATGCGCGGCGATGGTGAAGAAATAGCCGCTCTTCGCGTTGGCAGCGTCGACCGCCGCAGCAAGGTCGCCAGGGATAAACCCGGGACCACCCGCTGTCGGGGACAGCCCGAGATCGGCGAGGTCGAGAACATAGCCGCCGCCGCCACAGCTCGACGCAAACGTCGCCTCGCCGCTGCTGAGGGTCCTCATCGACCCGATCCCCGATGCCTCATTGCCCGACATCCGGGCGCGCAGAAGCCCCGGCACGGCGATGGCGGCGATAATGCCGATGATCGCCACGACGATCAGCAGCTCGATCAGTGTGAAACCCTTGTTGTCGTTCATCTTCATTTGGTCGCTCCTCAGAGTTGTCTGCTCGGTTGAAACCGGGCCGCCGATAGCGCGGGGTCCCCAACGCGCGGCCTTTGCGCGTTGGGGTGCCTTGCCGCTGAGGCACCGGCAGCGAACGCCCTTCTAGGAGCAACTGCTGTGCCGGTACCGTCGAGCTTTCGTGGATACATATAACTATCTCATAGCGCGCGATTTAGCGTTACGTCGATGCACAACAGGACGAGCAAGGCAGCCTCGAACTGACAAATAGTGTCAACTGCAGTTGCCGCGAACTGTCAGTCCGTGGCCCCTACTTCAGATTGTATTTCTTCACGTAATACCGAAACGACCTGAAGCTCATACCAAGCAGGTCGGCGGCCTTCACCTGGACGCCACCGGCACGCTCGAGTGCCAGGGCGATGTAGTGCCGATAGAACGCCTCGCCACGTGCCTCCAGGTCGAACCCCTCCCCCAGATCTGGGCGGGTGACATCACCGAGCGCCTCGACCGTCGGTCGACCCAGCCGGACGTCCTCGGGCAGGCTCTCCGGTAGAACGGCCTCTGTCTGCTCCAGGGCGACCGCACGTTCGATTGCGTTCTGCAACTCCCGCACGTTGCCACGCCACGGATGCTGCTGCAGAAGCGCGTGGGCCTCGGCTGAAATCGTCTTGACGCGCTTGCCCATCTGCGAGGTGAACTGCTCGAGGAACTGGTCGGCCAGCAGCGGAATGTCTTCGGCGCGATCGCGCAGCGGTGGAAGCTTGATCGAAAGGACGTTGAGTCGATAAAAGAGATCTTCCCGAAACCGCCCTTCCCCCACCATCTTCGGCAGGTCCTGGTTGGTGGCGGCGATCACCCGCACGTCCGCTTGCACCTCGTCGGTGCCGCCGAGGCGTCGGAATCGGTGATCCTGGAGCACACGCAGCAGCTTCACCTGCATCGAGGACGCCATCTCGCCGATTTCGTCCAGGAAGATGGTCCCCCCCTCGGCAGCTTCGACGAGCCCCTTCTTGTTGACGTGCGCACCCGTGAACGCGCCGCGGATATATCCGAACAGCTCCGATTCGAGCAGCGTTTCCGGCACAGCCCCGCAGTTGAGCGCCACGAATGGGCAGTCGCGCCGCAGCGAGTTGAAGTGAATGGCGCGCGCGACGAGCTCCTTCCCGGTGCCCGACTCGCCGCTGATCAGCACGGTGCTGTTGGTCGGGGCGACCTGCTCGATGGTGGCAAACACGTGCTGCATCGCCTCGCTGCGGCCAAGAATGTTCGAAAATTCGTACCTGGTATTGAGCGCACACTTCAACAACAGATTTTCATGCTTCAAACGACGAGTCTCGACGTGCTGGCGCACCTTCAAGCGCAGCTCGTCCATGTTGAAAGGCTTGACGAAATAATCGACGGCCCCGAGCCGCATCGCCTCGACCGCCGTGTCAGTCGAGGCGAATGCCGTCATCATGAAGGCGACGAGATCCTGATTGATTTCCTTCGCGGCGCGGAGGACGTCGACGCCGCTGAGGTCGGGCATCCGGATATCCGAGAGCAGCAGATCGAACGGTTCCGTCTGGAGCTCCTTGACCGCCTCCTTGCCGCTTTCTGCCAGCACAACGTCGTAGCCGTCGCGGCGGAGCACGATGCGCAGCATCTCGCGCATCGACAGTTCGTCGTCGACCACAAGTATCCGCGGCCTGCTGGCGGAGGCCGCCGGTGCGGACCGCCCGGGATCGGCGTTCGCGCGTGCAGACTGCGATTTCATCGCGCGGACTTCCTTCGCGCAGATTCGGCCTTCGCGGGCGCGAGCGCGTGTGCGGTCCGCACCGGCAGGCGAACGCAGACGGTCGTGCCGGCGCCCACCGTCGACGACACCTGAATCACGCCCCCGTAATCGCTGACGATGCGATGGACGATCGCAAGCCCGAGTCCGGTGCCCTTCTCGAATGAGCTCCGAAACGGCTGGAAGATGTTGTCCAGTTCGTCGGCCGGGATGCCGTGCCCTTCATCCTTGACGCTGAGCGTCACCTCGTCGCGGCCGTTCGCCGACTCCATGTCCACCGACAGGAGGAGACGTCCTCCGTTTGGCATGGCGCGCAACCCGTTCGACGCGATGTTCCAGACAATCTGCCGAACCTGATTCTCGTCCGCTTCGAACCACACCGGCTGCGGGGGCGCCTTCACATCGACCACGTGGTTGTCGTGCGCCTCCGAGCTGTTGCGAAGCAGCAGCGCGGCGTCGCCCACCACCTTCCCGAGATCGAGATTGGCAATCGAGAACTTCTGCGGTCGCGCGTACGCGAGAAACGACCTGATCGTGTCGTTCAGGCGCTCGGATTCGCGCAGCACGATATCCATCAACTGCGCCTGGTCGTCGCTGAGCTGAAGCTCCTGCCGGAGAACCTGAATCGATCCCGACATCGCCGCGAGCGGGTTGCGGATTTCATGGGCGATGCCGGCGGCCATTTCACCCGCAGCGGCCAGGCGCTGCTGCATGCGTGCCGTACGCTCCAGGCGCCGCAGCTCGGTGACGTCCTGGAACGTGAACAGGTACCCGCTCCGGCCGTTTGGCAAGGCAATCATCGTCACCATCAGACCAACCTCGAGCTGGCGTCCATCGCCCGTACGGTACTCGAGCTCCACGCGAAGGCTGCGTGTCTGGAGCGGCGTGTGGAGCCTGGCACGAACGTCGTCCGGCAACTGCAGGACCTCGCCTGCGTCGTGGCCGAGTGCCTGTTCCTTGGGAATGCCTGTGATCGCGGATGCCGCGCGATTGAACGTCAGGACACGCCCGTCCGCGTCGGTCGTGACGAGGCCGCTCAGCAACCCATCGATCACGTACTCGTTGAAGGCGCGCAGATCCTGAATCTCGTCGGACGCGTCCTGCAGGCGCGACTGCGCGGAGCGCAGGCGTTCGGCAAGCGAACCCGAGAGAAGCGCTACTGCCGCGAAGCCGGACAGGTTGATGGCAATGGTGTACTGTGCGAACTGGCGGCTGGGAAGCTGCACCGCGTCGCCGCCAAGCCAATCTGGAAACAGTCCCAGGTATTGCGCGGTAACCAGCCCGAGATAGAGCACGCCGTTGAGGACCGCCACCTGGAACGCTCCGCGGCGAAAGCTGATGATGCTCGCCGCGATGATCGGCAGCAGATACAGGGACGAGAAATAGCTGACGATACCGCCCGTCAGGCCGATGAACCCGGACACCAGGATGGCGTCGGCGCCGAGCTGCAGATCGACCAGCCAGGGAAACCGCTCGATTCGTCTCAGGGTCGCCAGATACGCGATGCTCAGCGCGTAGGTTACGCCAATCAGGAAGAAGAACGGATCGATCGGGAACGCACCTGGCCGGTTCAGCTGAATGAGTGTCGCCGAGCCGAGCAGGAGCGTGCTGACGACGACGCGGATCGCAATGAGCCTGGCGAGGCGCGAGCGGCGATCCAGACTTAACCTCCACCCGTCAGCTGGCTGATCAGGCTGAAGATCGGCAAGTACATCGCAATGACGATGCCGCCGACAATGCCGCCGAGCAGCGCAATCATCAGCGGCTCGAGGAGCGTGAGCAGGCCGGCCACCGCCACGTCGACCTCCTCTTCGTAGAAGTCGGCAATCTTACTGAGCATCGTGTCGAGCGCGCCGGTCGCCTCGCCGACGCCAATCATCTGAACGACCATCGGAGGAAACACTTCGGTCTGCTTTAGCGGTCCCGCAATCGTCTCGCCACGCTCGATGCTCGTACGCGTGGTGAAGATCGCCTCTTCGACGACGGCGTTGCCCGCCGTGCGGGCGGTGATGTCGAGCGCTTCGAGAATGGAGACGCCCGAGGCAAGCAGCGTCGAGAGCGTCCGGCAGAAACGGGCGACGGCAATCTTCCGCATCACCATGCCGAGTATTGGCATCTTGAGGGTCACGCGGTCGATCACCATGCGTCCGCCCACCGTCTTGTAGTACGTGCGGAAGGCGAACGCGAACACGACGATTCCCCCCACGATGAACGGCATGAAGCGCACGAGGCCGTTGCTCAAGGCGATCACGATGCGAGTCGGCAGCGGCAGGTCCGCCCCAAGGCCGGCAAACAGCTGCGCAAATGTCGGGATGACCTTCCACAGAATGGCGCCGACGACGATCGTCGCAATCACGATGACCGCGATGGGATAGATCATCGCGGACTTCACCTGGCCCTTCAGCTTGACGGCCTTCTCGATGTAGGTCGCCAGCCGCTTGAGAATCGCGTCGAGGATGCCGCCTGCCTCGCCGGCCGCAATCATGTTCGTGAAGAGGGAATCGAAGACCTTCGGATGTCTCTGCATCGCGTCGGCCAGTGACATTCCTCCTTCGACATCGGCCCGCGTGGCCAGGATGACCTCACCGAAGTTCTTGTCGTCCGCCTGGTTCCCGAGAATGTCGAGACACTGCACCAGCGGCAAGCCCGCCCCGATCATCACCGAGAACTGGCGTGTGAAGACGGCGAGGTCCTTCGCCTTGACCGCTTTCTCGCGCGCCTTCTTGGGGCGCGACTTCGCGGCTGCCTCCTTGACCGGATTGATCTGGGTGACCAGGATTTGGTCTCGCCGCAGCGCTGACACCGCGGCGTCCATGGTGTCGGCCATGAACTCGCCGGTGATCGTCTGACCCGCGCGTGACCGTCCGGTATATGCAAACGTCGCCATTGCTACTCACTCCAGGTTGATGGTTGGCGGTTGGTGGTTGGTGGGGTAGTTGGTAGTTCGTACCCGCTACCGACCACCCACGAACCACCAACTACCAACTACCAACTGCCAACTGCCAACTGCCAACTGCCAACTACCGACTACTCCCAACGGGACGCGCCGGCATTCCGGGCCGACCCAGACCTGCGCCGGCCACCACGCCGACGCCCCGATTGATCATGTCCTGAAGCTCTTCACGATTGGATGATGCCGACATCGCCGACTCGAGCGTCACCTGTTTCTTCTGGTACAACGTGGCAAGGGACTGGTTCGCGGTCTGCATCCCGACCTTCTCCTGGCCGGTCTGCATCGCGGAGTAGATCTGATGGACCTTGTCCTCGCGTATCAGGTTCCGGACGGCTGGCGTCGGGATGAGGATCTCGAGCGACACCACGCGTCCACCGCCGATCTTCGGGAGCAGCGCCTGACAGACAATGCCCTCGAGCACGAGCGACAACTGCGTGCGGATCTGGCTTTGCTGGTGAGCCGGAAAGATATCGATGATTCGATTGATCGTCTGTGCCGCGGAGTTCGTGTGGAGCGTCCCGAGCGTGAGGTGGCCGGTCTCGGCGATGCGCAGCGCTGATTCGACCGTCTCGAGGTCGCGCATCTCACCGATCAGAACGACGTCGGGGTCCTCGCGAAGGGCGGAGCGGAGCGCATTCGAGAAACTCTGCGTGTCCTGATGCACTTCGCGCTGATTGACCAGGCAGCTCTGATGCGTGTGCACGAATTCGATCGGATCCTCGATGGTGAGGATGTGGTCGTGCCGCTCCTTGTTGATCTTGTCGACCATCGCGGCGAGCGTTGTCGACTTGCCGCTGCCGGTAGGGCCGGTCACCAGGATCAAGCCCCGCGGTTTTTCCGCGAGGGTCGCCAGCACCGGCGGCAGGCCCAGCTCCTGGAACGACCGAATCTTTTCCGGGATCAATCGGTAGACGGCGCCCACGCTGCCGCGCTGATGGAACATGTTGCACCTGAAGCGGCCCACGCCCTGAATGCCGAACGAGAAATCGAGCTCCAGCGTCTCCTCGAATCGCTTCTTCTGCGCATCGGTGAGGATGCTGTAGGTCAGCTGCTTGGTGTCGGCAGGCGCCAGATCCGGTCCTTCGAGCCGCTCCAAGTGACCGTGCACGCGTATCTGCGGCTGCGATTTGGTGGCCAGGTGCAGATCCGATCCTTCCAGCTCGACAACCTTCTGAAGCAAGTCCGGTAGCGTCATCATCACTTCACCGTCTCTCTGACGACCTCGTCGATCGTCGTGACTCCTTCTTTCACCTTCCGAAGACCGCTGTGGCGCAGCGTGAGCATGCCGTCTTCAACAGCCTTGCGGCGCAGTTCGAGCGCCGAGGCGCCCACGAGGACCAGCTCTCGCAGCTCGTCGGTCACCTCCATCACCTCGTACAGGCCGACCCGGCCTTTGAAGCCGGTCTTGTTGCACTTCTCACAACCCTTCCCCCGTTGTGGAACCACGGACTTGGCGTCGTCGGGGTCGAAGCCGGCGTTCGCGAGCGCCTGCTCCGGGGTCGGATGCGGCTCTGCGCAGTTCTTACAGACACGCCGGACCAGGCGCTGGGCGCACACGAGATTCAGCGAGCTGGCGACAAGAAACGGCTCGATGCCCATGTTCATCAAGCGGTTCACGGTGCTTGGCGCATCGTTGGTGTGCAGCGTCGACAGGACGAGGTGACCGGTGAGCGCCGCTTTCACGGCAATCTCGGCTGTCTCGAAATCGCGGATCTCGCCAACGAGGATGATGTTCGGGTCTTGACGCAGGAAGCTGCGAAGCGCCGCCGCGAACGTCAGGCCGATGTTCTCGCGGACCTGCACCTGGTTGATGCCGACGAGATTGAACTCGACGGGGTCCTCAGCCGTCATGATGTTCGTATCGGTCGTATTGATTCGCGAGATCGAGGAATACAGCGTGTTCGTCTTACCGGATCCGGTCGGACCCGTTACGAGCACCATGCCCCACGGCTTCAGAATTGCCGCCTCGAACTTCGTCAGCGAGTCGCTGTCGAAACCAAGCTTCGTCATGTCGAGCATCAACTTGTCCTTGTCGAGCAAGCGCATGACGATTTTTTCGCCAAAGAGCGTCGGGAGACAGGAGACGCGGAAGTCGATGTCCTTCGGTTTGCCGTTGTCCTGAAAGCGGATCTTGATGCGACCGTCCTGAGGAAGGCGCTTCTCCGAGATGTCGAGCTTCGCCATGATCTTGATGCGCGACGTGATCGCATCCCGGAACTTCATCGGCGGAGACATGATGTTGTACAGGAGACCGTCCATGCGGTAGCGGACGCGCAACTCTTTCTCGTACGGCTCGATGTGGATGTCGCTGGCGCCTTTCTGAATGGCCGACATCAGCAGCACGTTCACCAGCTTGATGATGGGCGCCTCTTCGCCCTGCTTGGCGAGCGTCTCGGCGCTGATCTCCTCGAGTTCCTCGAGCACCTCGACGTTGGCGGCATCGGCCTCGAGCGGCATCTGCTCCAGTGCCTTGCTCGCGACTTCGAGCGCACTCGTGCCAGTGGGAGTACTCCCCGCCCCGTTTCCTCCCGCCTTGGTGTAGTACCGCTGGATGGCGTCGAGCACGGCGATTTCCGACGCGACGACCGGTTCCACGTTGTAGCCCGTCATGAACCGGATGTCGTCCATGGCGAACACGTTGGTGGGGTCGATCATCGCGATCGTCAACGTCGCGCCCGAGCGCGCCAGCGGCACGATCTGGTACTTCTGTGCGGTCTCCGCGGATACGAGCTTGATGACGGCCGGGTCGACCTCGAAATCGGCCAGCGAAATGGACGGGACGCCGTACTGCTTGCTGAGAAGCGCCGTGATGTCGGAGTCCTTCACGAACCCGAGCTTGATCAGATTCAGACCGAGCTTGCCCCCGTGCTGGCGCTGATGGTTCAGCGCCTCCTGGAGCTGATCGACGGTGATGCGCTTCTCCTTGAGGAGGAGCTCACCTATGCGGACGGCCATTCGATAAACCGATTCCTAACGTTCAGTACGAAACACGCGCCCCGACGCCCCAGCCCCGCTCGTCAGCGGCACCGCCGCGCACCATGTGTCCATCGACGTAGAGCCCGGGACGGATCGCCAGGCTCGCACCAACGGTCGCGGCGCGTTCCTCCGCCCCCGCTGTGTTCGCGCGTCCCCCGGCCCGTATCCCAAGCCGCTTGTTCCAAAACCATTGCTCCGCACCGAGCGCGACCGTGCGGCGCGGTCCCGATGCGGCCGGGAAGGTCTCCACGTCCCAATCGAACGCAATCGTCAGCGGTACTCCCGTGACCGGCTCCGGATCGAACGCCACGCCAAGGCGCGTCTGGCGCGGAAGACGCACGTGCCCGAACTCGGGCTCCATGACGTTTCGCATTCGCGCGCCAAGCCTCAGCGGCCCTCTCACCGCGAGCACGCCAACATCGAGATCAAAGCGACCCTTCGTCTCTCCCCCGCGCAGCGCACCGCCCCGATCCAGCAGGTCGGCCGGATCCGACAGACCGTCCTCGCGTCCGGCATGGAACGTTCCGCGGATGTATTTGAACGTCGCGCCAGCGTGCACTCCGGGGATCAACGTCTGGACGAGCGTGATGCCCAAATGACTTGCCGACAGCGAGTTAACTGGCACTCCCGCTCGTCTCTCTTCTCGGTCGGGACTGACTTGCGCTGTAGAGTCAAACGGCCGTATGTCCGTGATACGAAAGCGGTAATAGCTGATGCCGACAGGTGGTGTCGCCAGGGCGACCCAGGAGATCGTCTGCCGCCAGGCCGGGAGCACGTCCTTCACCTCGACGGTGTCCCGCGCCAGCGTCATGTCGAGAAATGGCCCTGCGGCAATACCGGCAGGATTCCACCAGGTCGCGCTACTGTCAGAGGCGACCGCCACGAACGCTCCGCCCATTCCAAGGGCGCGACTGCCAACCGATTCGGCCGTCTGGGCCGACACCGACGCCCGCGCCACGACCACACACGTGCACAGAATGGCCACGCGCGTGAGCCGACACCGGCACCAGGACACGCTATAATTTCTACGATTTTGATTAATCAAAATTCTTGTGGAAGCGTCGCGTCTGGCCCGGAATTGCTGAAGAAAAACTAATCCTACCAGGAGCTTGCGTGAGCATCGCCAATTCCCTGTCAGCCCGAATACTTGGGGTAGTTCGTTCCCCGCGCTCCACCTTTGAGCGCCTTGCCACCGAGCCGCGCTGGGCCGACGTCCTGGTCGTGACGCTGCTGGTCACTGCCCTTTCATCGGCGTTTCTCCTCGAAACCGAGACAGGCCGTCTGGCACTGCTCGATCAGTGGGAGCGAACCGCCCTGGCCTTCGGTCGGACCGTCGGGGATTCGGAATACGCAGCGCTGGCACAAGCCACCACCAACGGCGCCGCGTATGCGATCGCAAGCTCCTTCGCGAGCGGGCCGCTGCTGGCCGTCGCCTTGTCGGCCGCCCTTCTTGGCGCCTTTCGACTGGCGGGAAGCCGTGGCGCGACATTTCGGCAGGTGCTCGCAATTGTTGTGCATGCCGGCGTGATTCTGATGGTGCGACAGGTCGTCGCCACACCGGTCGTCTACGCACGCGAGACGCTGGCAAGCCCGATGACGCTCAGTCTTTTCTTCACGATGCTCGATGAAACGTCGCCTCTCGCGCGCTTCTTCGGGATTGTCGACCTGTTTGTGATGTGGTGGATTGTCGTGCTGGCACTCGGCATGTCGGTGCTCTACCGAAAGCCGGCTCGCCGGCTGGCGCTGGCGTTCATGGGAACGTACGTGGCGCTGGCGGGCGTTCTGACCATGGCGATGGCATTGACTGGGGGAACGGCGTGAGGAGGAAGTGGCCGTGGATTGCGGGCGTCGTCATCCTTGTGGTCGCAGGCGCAGGCGCAGCGCTATGGCTGCGTCCGCCGGACGTGCCCGCTGTTGCCGTGGAAGCGGCACGCAGCCGCGATCTCGAGGCGATCGTCTCGGCGTCCTGCAAGATTCAACCAAAGCGGCAGGTCAATATTTCCGCCAACACGATGGGACGTGTGACGCGACTGGCGGTGGAGGAAGGCCAGCGCGTCCGCGCCGGACAGTTTCTGCTCGAAATCGACCCGAAGTCGCTCGAGGGCCCGCTGCAGCGCGGCGAAGCCAGCGTTGCGGCGGCGCAATCGGCGCTGCAACAGGCACGAACGGCGGTCGATCAGGCGCGAGTCACGCTCGATCTGGCCCGCCAGAACCTGAAGCGGCAGGACGAGCTGTGGGGCGGCGGTCTCACCACGCGCGAGGCGCTCGAGCGAGCGCAGAACGAAGTAGAGATTCGCGAGGCCGAGCTCAAGACGCGCGAGCAGGAGGTGCGCACCCGCGAGCAGCAGATCAAGCAGGAACAGGCAGGGCTCACGACGACCCGCTACAACCTGAGCCAGGTGATCATCTCCTCCCCGATGGACGGCATCGTGACGCGACGGAATATCGAGCAAGGTGAGAACGTCGTCGTGGGCACGATGAACAATGCCGGCACGGTGCTGCTCACGGTGGCGGATATGTCGATCCTCGAAGCCGAAATCGAAGTGGACGAGACAGACATCCCTGAAGTGGAGCTCGCTCAGGAAGCTCGGGTCTCCATCGACGCGATTCCTGACCGGATGTTCCGCGGGCGCGTCACGGAGATCGGCAACAGCCCGATCCAGAATGCCGGGAGCGGCGCCGCGAGCAATACGGCACAGGCGACGAACTTCAAGGTGGTGGTGACGCTGGAAGAGGAAGTTCCGGGTATCAGGCCGGGCTTTACGTGCACTGCGGAAATCACCACCGCGACGCGGAAGAACGTGCTGGCTGTTCCGATTCAGGCGTTGACCGTGCGGGAACTGCTGTACGACGCCAGCGGAGCCCTGGTTCGGGATCCGCCGCCGCCGAGGCCAAGCCGTTTTCGCGTCTTCCGGCGCAGCGAGCCGGTACCGACGGCGCCACTGCCGGAGCCGCCCGGCCACACACGTCGCGAAACCGAAGGCGTGTTCGTTCTTCGCGCCAACCGCGCCGTGTTCGTGCCGATCAAAGTCGGTATCGCCGGGGAGCGGTTTTTCGAAGTCGTATCAGGTCTGAAAGAGAACGACCAGGTGATCACGGGCCCGTTTGCGTCGGTCCGCGAGCTCGCAGATGGCTCCGAGGTGAGGCTCCAGGCGACGCGTGGACGCCCTTAGTGGTATGCCCTTCCCGAATCAGTACCGGCCGCGCCGTTGTCGCGGCCGGCAGATTGGAGTCCGAGGCCAGTTGTGAGTGCTATTCAATCAGTTGAGACGATCCACTAAGTGCATCAAATCCTCGAATCGGTGGCGATCGCCCTCCGGTCCATCTGGGCCAACAAGCTGCGATCGTTCATGACACTGCTCGGCAACATCGTGGCGGTGATGTCGATCGTCACGGTGGTATCGCTGATTCAGGGCGTCAACTCGATGGTCTCGAGCGCGATTCTGACCGACGTCGGCGCTGATGCGTTCACGATTCAACGGGTCGCACCGCGCGCGACGCTGACGGAGGACGAAGAGGAGCGCACGCGGAACAACCCGAACCTCACGGTGGGGGAAGCCGACGCGGTGCGTGCGTTCAGTCCTGCCGTCGCCTCCGTCGTTGCGCAGGCGCAGCAGCGCGGCACCGTCACCTATCGCGACCAGGTTCTCGAAAACATCCAGATCCAGGGAGTCACGAGCGAATACATCGACTTCGCGGCGTTCGATGCAGAACGCGGTCGCATGATGACGCCAACGGAGGTCGACCGGAACCGTCCAGTGGTGCTGCTTGGCTGGGACGTCGCCGACCAGCTCTTTGCCGACATCAGCCCGCTCGACAAGGTCGTCAAGATTGAAGGGGTGCACTTCCGCGTCGTTGGTGTCAGCGCACGAAAAGGCGGTGTGTTCGGAGCATCGATGGATGGGTTCGCCGTGATTCCACTTGGCGCCCACGTGAAGCTGTTCGGCGCGCGGCAGAGCCTCTCGCTGATGGTGAAGCCGGCATCGCCCGATCTGCTGCAGACCGCCATGGACGACGCCACCGTCGCGCTGCGGGTTTCGCGGCGGCTCAAACCGAGCGAGCCCGACAACTTCGGCATCTACACGTCCGACACGCTGCTCGGACTGTATCAGCAGGCCACGACAGGAATCTTCGCCGTTCTGGTCGGCATCGTCGCCTTGTCGCTCGTCGTCGGCGGCATCGTCATCATGAACATCATGCTGATGGTCGTCAGCGAGAGGACGCGCGAAATCGGTCTCCGAAAGGCGCTCGGCGCCCGCCGGAAAGACATCCTCTCCCAGGTGCTCACCGAGTCGATCACGCTCTCGACGTGTGGTGGTCTGGCGGGCATCCTCCTCGGATTTCTTGCGGCGCAAGGCATTTCGATGGTGTCGCCGCTCCCCGCGCGGCTCGAGCCGTGGTCGATCATGCTCGGCATCGGCATCACGGCTGCAGTCGGCCTGTTCTTCGGAGCATTCCCAGCCGCACGTGCCGCCCGTCTCGATCCAATCGAAGCATTGAGGCGCGAATGATTGCGACACTGCTGCGCGAGATTCTTGGTCTTGCGCTGGACACGCTGCGCACCAACAAGCTGCGGTCCGGGCTGACCGTGCTCGGCATCGTCATCGGCATCACGGCAATTGTGGGCATGACGTCGCTGATTCGCGGGTTCGACGATTCGCTTCGCGACAGCATCAGCGAGCTGGGACCGAACACGATCTTCGTCGCCAAGTTCAGCGGCGTGAGCCTCGCGGCCGGACGTGACTTCGCCGAGCTGCTGCGGCGGCCGAATCTGACCGTGGACGATGCACGGGCAATAGAGAAGCTCGCGCCCTCCGCAGGCCTCGTCGACATCTGGCTTGGAGCAGGCGGACCGCCCACGCAGACGCGTGTGTCCTACGGCAGCGACAGCACGAAGATGCTGGCCGTGCTGGGTGCAACGGAGAAGTTTGCCGACATCAACTTCCTGGAGCTCCAGACGGGACGTTTCTTCACCGAGACCGAGGTGAATCGGCGGCGCAATCTCGTCGTCCTCGGCCAGACCCCGTACGAGGCGCTCTTTGGCAGGGCCGGCATCGATCCGATCGGCAAGAAAGTGCGCGTCGGCCCAGTGGAATACACGGTCACCGGCGTGCTCGGCAAACGGCCGGCAGCCGGAGGGTTCAATCTCGGGCAGGACGATTTCGTCGTCATTCCCGAGACGACATACCGCCGGCAGTTCGGCATCCAGGTGTTCGGGCGCGGCAGCCAGACACACCAGAGCGTGCTCATTGCAACAGCGCCGCGCGAAGGCGCCACGCGCGAGGCGCTCATCGCTGAAGTCGAGGAAATCATGCGCATCCGGCACGGACTGCGCGTGGACGAGCCGAGCGACTTCGACGTGGTGAGTCAGGACGCGGCGCTGGAAGTGTGGGGACAGGTCAGCCAGGCCATCTTTCTCGCTCTGGTCGTCATCTCGTCGATTGCGCTGATGGTGGGCGGCATAGGCGTCATGGCGATCATGACCATCTCGGTGACGGAGCGCACCCGCGAGATCGGCCTTCGGAAGGCGCTCGGTGCGCGCCGCAAGGAGATTCTGTTCCAGTTCCTGGCCGAAGCCGTCGTGCTGACGACGGTTGGCGGAGTGATGGGGATTGCGCTCGGCAGCGCGATTGGCGTCACGATCAACCTCGCGACAGGCTTTCCCGTGTCGCTCCCCTGGTGGTCGTTCGCGCTAGGGCTCGGCTTCTCGGCGACAGTCGGCATCGCATTTGGCATGGTGCCGGCCATCCGCGCCGCGCGGCTGGATCCGATTGAGGCGCTGCGGTACGAATAACGATCCTGATCGCGCACGCTAAAGCGTGCGCTCTACAGGTGCATTTGCACCGCCTCGAGCAACGAATCGCGATTCCACACACCAGAGCCCCAGAAGGGGTATCGCCGGCTATCCTCAACCAGACCCGCCCGCAAGGGGTTCGCCAAGAGGTACGCCATCACCCGTAGTCGATCTTCGTCCTGCCGCAGCACGTGATCGTAGTACCCGTTCTGCCACAAACGCGATTCGGTCGCGCGCTTGTACACATATCCCGATGCCTGCTTCCGGCTATTCATCAACCGACGAAGATCGCTGTCAGTCGCGGTGGCCTCGAACAAGACATGAACATGGTCGGGCATGAAGCAGTACGCACAAACGTCAAATCGATGGCTCGTGGCCTGCTGCAATAATTGCGCACTTACATCGTCAACACGCCGCGCCTCAATGAAGACGGGACGGCGGCCGAATGTGCAGGATGTGATGGAATACGAGGCAAGTTCGCGATACGCGATCGCCGCCGGACGCGGTGCTCCATGGCTGCCATACGCGACGCACGGCAAGAACCGCTCCGATCTGCGTCAGGCCCCGTAGCGCGCAGGCTTCAGCCTGCGCGACCAACGCTGCCCGCGCACGCTAAAGCGTGCGCTCTACGGGTGTTGGGGTAGTATTCCGGCGGGCAC
>Ga0209640_10001804_pt1 | contig 18464 bp, 15 predicted proteins | sample RifCSP10_1_FD_184018 | JGI IMG/M metagenome (GOLD analysis project Ga0209640, IMG submission 184018) | Soil microbial communities from Rifle, Colorado - Rifle CSP2_sed 10_1 (SPAdes) (version 2) | ecosystem: Environmental > Terrestrial > Deep subsurface > Rock core/Sediment | place: Rifle... | reverse complement strand
TGCTTGCAAAAAGGGAACGATGGTCATTGTGACCGAACTGCCCAAGCTCCGCTCATGGGACTCGTCATGAAAAACTGCTTCGACTCTCCAATATCACAGGAATCAAGGCGGCGACTGCCCAGGGGTGCGCCTTCCCGTGTCTTAATAGCTGACTCTAAAGCCTCATCGGTATCCCTGAACTCGTGCGCCACGACCCTGCTACGATCTCATGGCTCTCACGGCTCAGCTGTACTGACTCGCCCCGCCTCTCCTACCCCTTTACAATATCCATAGCCAAGGGGTAAAGTCGGCTCAGCGGTTTAGTCCAACACGTTCCTTCGACTCGGCTCAGGACAGGTTTATCCCCAATGCCACGTAGGGGATTTTGTCGAAACTCTATCCCTCAAAGGCATCAGGGATAAAACGCTATACGTTACGGATATCCGCAGTGGCCCTTTTCAAGTGCAACAGAAAAGCGTAAGATTCATTTTAACAGGGCGAGGGGTATGAAATTCAGAGTGGAAATTGAACAAGAAGAAGACGGTCGCTGGATTGCGGAAGTGGTTGATCTACCCGGGGTTCTTGCATATGGGACCACCTCCGAGGAAGCCAAGGCGAAGGTTCAAGCTCTTGCCCTTCGTGTCGTCGCAGACCGTCTGGAGCACGGCGAGGCCGGCCCCGACCTTGTTAGCATTTCCTTCGCGGCCGCATGAGTCAGTGGCCCAGCACACGTGCGAGACGTGTCTTGGCAGCGCTTTTTCGAACGGGTTGGTCCATTAAACCGCAAACAGGCTCGCACCGCACACTTTCTCGCCTTGGCTGGCCCGATTTTGTTTTTGCCTTTCACGATGATGAGGAGCTTGGTCCTCGGATGCTTGCACGGATTGCGAAGCAAACGGGGCTTAAGCCCGACGACTTATAGCTCGTATCTGCAATTGTACCGTATAACCCGCCGCTTAAGCTGGCCCTCCGATCAGGTCGAAGCAGCTTAGTGGAGTCGAGGGGTCGGGTCTAGCATCGAAGCATCGGAACGCCAGTCGCGAGCCGGAGATCTTGCAATAACATGCTCTACAGCTAGACCCTTATACGGACCCTTATGTCGTGGGCCAGCCCGGGCACGGAATGAGAATCTCGTCGGCCTTGCGGAAGTTTTACCACATCAGGCAGCCGCCGTTCACATGGATCGTCTGGCCGGTGATATAGCGGTTTTCGTCCTGAACCAGAAAGAGCGCCGCGCGGGCGATCTCGTCGGGCTCGGCGGCCCTTCCCATAGGGAAAGTGGAAACTCTTTTTTCCCAGTCCTCATCCGTATAGAAGCTGCGGACCCGCTGCGTGGCGGCCAGCCCGGGAGCGATCGCGTTGACGTTGATGCCCAGTCTCGCCACCTCTAACGCGAGGGATTTCGTAAAGGCGACCACACCAGCTTTGGCGGCCGCGTAATTGGCTCGCGTCTCTGAACCGGTAAATCCGTAAATAGAGGAGATGCTTACGATCTTTCCGTAGCGCTGCCTGATCATCGCAGGCAAGACAGCCTGGGAACAGAGGAATACCGACTTGAGGTTGAGACCGACGATCTCGTCCCACTCCGACTCCTCCATCTCCAGGACCGGTGTGCGGAGGGCGCCGCCCGCGATGTTCGCTAAAATATCTATCCTACCCCATCGGTCGAGAGCCTCCCGCATCATCAGATGGACCGATTCTTTCCGCGTCACGTCGACCGTGCAGGGGTAGGCTTCACCCGGTTTTGCCGCAATTTCTCGGGCGACACGGGCGGAGGCTTCCGGGTCAATGTCGGCGACAGCGATATTCGCTCCCTCTTGGGCAAAGAGACGGGCGACAGCGCTCCCGATCCCGCCGCCTCCTCCGGTAACGACGACCGCTTTACCTCTTAGTGATGACAAATCTTTTCCTCGTTTTCAAAAACCCGCACCGCTCAGCTCTCGTCGACGTAAGTGAAAAGCTCGTTGAAGTTTTGGATCCTTCTCACCCGGGGATGGGTGAACTCCTGGTTGTAGGTCCGGTGGGGCATGAGCACGATCGCGCCGGTCTTCTCCGCTACGTTCTGGCAATTTTCAAAGCGGTCATCTACGAAAAGGCTCACGCCTAAGTCTTGGACGAGCTGCCCTTTCGGCTCCTGGGTGAAATAAACCACCGGCCGGCTGATGCCGTGGCGCCTAAGCCAGTCGCACGAGACCTGAGGGATGCTGTAGGTTTCGCGCTCGTAGCGGTGGGTGACAAAAACCAGCTTTCCCTGGCCGCTCAGCGCCTCCAATCGGTGCCAGTCCTCATCCGAAATCAGCGAGGAAAGCCCACGCCAGAACGCCGGGTCGTAGGAGACCTCCTCCATGCTTTTCCAAACGATCGCTTCCGTGAGAAAAGGATGCTCTTTGAAGTTGAAGTCGGTGATGGTCTCCGCTGCGATCGCCCCCATACCCGTCTTGCGCGCCACCACCTGCAGGAAAGGTGAGAGAAAGTCCGCCACCACCCCGTCAATGTCCAATCCGAGGATCATTCAGCCGTCACTTTAAGCAAAAAGCTGAGGATCGTCAACAACTTCTGCGCCCTTGACAGTAAATCGGTTGGGTTCTAAAGGTTGTTACGAATCCGGATGACCAGATAAGATTTCGGGGGCTTCACACTCATGACCCAGGCTGCTCAGAGGATGTAATCCTTTGGGTAGTGATCCAGAGAGGGTTTGCGACACATGGCGATACTCTGCACCAATGCGCTGGTGGTGAACTTAGACAGGCGGAAGCCGATTCTTAAAGAGCAACAAATTTTGATCGATCAAGGTGTCATTGTTCAGGTCGGGAAGCGCATCATGGCAGGCGGGTTTCGCGTAGAGGAGCGCCTTGACTGTTCCGGGAAGATTGTGATGCCGGGGTTGGTGAACACGCATTCGCACCTAACGGAGATCCTGCAGAGGAGCCTTCGTGATAACGTCAGGATGGAGATCTGGCGCCGGTACAGGGCGCTAACCGAGGAAATCGCCAACCCGAGCGCAGAGGAAATCGGGGCGGCGGCTGAATTGGCTTGTGCTGAGATGCTGAAGAGCGGGGTTACCGCGGTGGTGGACCATTTTTCCACACGTCCCGGGCTTTCGGTGCCGAAAATGAAAGCGATCCTCGGGGCCTTTGACAGGACAGGGATTCGTGGGGTTTTAGCTCCCTCCCTGGGCGATCAGGATTTTCTTCTAATGATTGCTGCGAAATCTTCTAAATCTAGACCTCGAGAAAGGAGGGATAAAGCACCATGGCAGGATCAGGTTCTTCAAGTCTTGGACCATATTAAAAGCTCCTCTACGCTCTCTGGGCTAGTGTTGGGCCCGTCATCGCCCTTCAATTGCAGCGACTCTCTCCTGCGCGAAGTTGTGGATATGGCTCAACAGCACGACCTCGGGATTCACACACACCTGCTTGAAACAAGGTTGCAGCGCTGGGGGGTCGGAAGGCTGTACCATGGAGATCTGGCGGGACGCCTGCAGCGGTTGGGCTTCTTTTCTCCACGCCTTTCGGCCGCTCACGGCGTGTGGCTGGAGGGGAGAGAAATGGACCTCATGGCCTCTTCGGGTGCGACCGTTGTCCATAACCCGGCCAGTAATCTCAAGCTTGGTAGCGGGATTGCGCCTGTCGTCGAACTGAAGGAACGCGGGGTGAACGTCTCTTTGGGCACCGACGGGGGAGATACTAGTGACAGTTATTGTATTTTTGAGCAGATGAGGCTGGCCGCATTTCTTTCGCGTCTCACCAGGGATAACTCAGACCAATGGCTTACGGCTTTTGATGTTCTGCGGATGGGGACCATCAACGGAGCGCAGGCTATCCCCCTGTGGAAGGGCAAGATCGGTAAGATTGCAAAGGGATATCGCGCGGATCTTTTAATTTTGAAGCCTGATCTGCGTTTAAATCCGTTAAATGATGTTATTCATCAATTGGTGTTCTGCGGCGGGAGTCACTCCGTCGAAACTGTCCTGGTCGATGGCAAGATCGTGGTCAGGGGCGGGCATCTCACGAGGGTCCGCGAGGAAAAAATTATCCGGAAGGTGGAACCTGTTAGCAAGAGGATGCGACGGCTCTATCGTGCGATCGCAAAAAATGCGCCGCATAGCGCGGAATTGGCAATCGGGAAGCTCTATAAGAACGCATTTAAGGAGGAGAAACGGCCTCGCTTTATTGTGCATTGAGATTTCAAGGTTCTATTGTTTCTTTATCTGTTGGAAAATAGGTTTGCAATTCATGACATTTTTATCGTAGTTACTGTACCTCAAAGGGGGAAAGGGACTGATGGTTAATGTTGTATTAGATACGGTTATTAAGGGGGGACAAGTAGTAACCACGGACGGGGTGCAGAAACTGGACATCGGGGTCAAAGACGGGAGGATCGTTGTTGTCGGGCCTCATGGAGCGTTGGATTCAGCCCGGCAGATCATTGACGCAAGCGGCAAATATATTCTGCCGGGGCTCGTAGATCCTGAAAATCACCTCGGCACGCAACGGCCTCTAAAAGACAGCTTGAGCAGTGAGACACGAGCGGCAGCGGCCGGTGGGGTCACTACGTGGGGCCTCATGCAAGCGAGCCCGAAGCTTCGAAAAACATACATCGACGAGCCCAAACCGGAGGATGTAGTGCCGTTCTCCCAGGTGATGCCGGAGTTCATCGGTCTCGTCGAGTCCCAGTCCTTTGTGGATATGTTTCTTACCGGATTCATTACCACGGACGAGCAGGCGCTCGACATTCCCAAGGTGGCCCAGGAATTCGGGGTTACCTCCTTCAAATATTACCTCCATATGATGCAAGGGCCGCGGACTTTTAGCGTGTGGCCCGGCCGGCAGAAGGGCGGGTGGTTGGGTTTCGACGATGGAACGATCTACTTGGGGATGGAGAAGGCCGCGGAGATCGGTCCTCCAGGCCTCATCTGCATCCATCCGGAGAACTACGAAATCGTCAGGATCTTCGAAGATCGTCTCAAGCGAGCAGGAAGAACCGACATGGCCGCGTGGGACGAGCGTTCACCCCATTTTTGCGAGGCGGGACACGTGAGGACCTACGCCTACTACGCTGGCATTACGGGGTGCCGTCTCTATATCGTCCATACGACCACCAAAGAAGCGATAGACGAGATCCTCAAGGCGAGGGCTGACGGGGTCCAGGTATACAGCCAAACCGGACACCATTATCTGACGTTGTCTCACGATGTCTGGAAGATCAATGTCCCTCTACGAAGCGAGCAGACGATGGCCCAACTGTGGGAAGCGCTGAGAGCAGGCCACATTGACTGTATCGGCACGGACCATGTCGACTGGGGGATGTCGCGCGAGCAGATGGATAAGGGAAACGTCTGGGAAACGAGCAGCGGCTTCCCTTCGCGCGTCGAGGCCTATTTGCCGGTCATGTTGACTGAGGGGTTCCATAAAGGGAGGATTTCCCTTGAGAAGCTGGTCCAAGTCTGTAGCGAAAATCCAGCCAGGATTTTTGGCCTCTACCCTAAGAAGGGAGCGGTTGCCGTCGGCTCGGATGCGGACTTTGTTGTGGTCGACCTGAACCGGACCATGAAAGTGAGTCGGAATATGATCTATAGTTCCGCGGGGTGGTCTATATGGGAAGGCAAAGAGCTTAAGGGCTGGCCTGTGATGACGATTCTCCGGGGGCAGATCATCATGGAATGGCCTGACGGGGCGCCGCGGGCGAAGATTCCGGTGGAAAAGCCTTTTGGCCGCTATCTCCCGCGCAAAGTGGGCCACCAATTCTACCCCATCTAGGCTAAGGGATGGAGGCGAATGAATTCATGAAGGGCTGTGGGAAGGCGGCATGGCAGGCGTTGCCGCGGGTCCGCAAGCTTCTCCAGGCTTGCCGGGAGCAACAAATTCCGGTCGCGTACTCGATGGGCGATCGACAGCAAATACGTCACGGTTATCTCTGTGGACGAGGCTGTCAATACCGTCAAGGGTCTGGGCGCGGCGAAGGTAAGGGCCGCCGTGAGACAGGCGTCGGTCGACTCGAAAGGAGGGTCCTATGTTGAGACACATTCTCGAGGCGGTGAGCGTGTTTGCGCTCGTTGCGTTACCATGGACTGCGTCGGCGCAGTCGATTCGCATCAGCTACGGAGGCACCTCTGGCTACAACGTCCCTATTTGGGTGACGCAGGAGGCAGGTCTGTTTAAAAAGTATGGATTGAACGCGGAGCTGATCATGATCAGCGGAGCCGCGCAGAGCATGCAGGCCATGCTCGCCAATGAAACCCAGGTTGCCAACACGTCGGGATCGGCTCCCATTCACGCAAAGCTCCAGGGCGCGGACACCGTCATTATAGCCACGTCCTATGACCTGATACCCTACGGGTTCGTGGTTCACGGAGATATACGCACGCCGGCCGATCTCAAGGGGAAAAGGGTCGCCATCGCCCGTTTCGGCGGCATTACAGAGCTGGCTGTCAAACTCGCTGTTGAGAAATTTGGCCTGAACCCCAAGGACGTAACCATAATCCAGGCAGGGCCCGACGCGCAGAGGATACCGGCCGTCGCCACCGGCGCGGTGGCGGCTTCCGTCCTGGCTCCTCCCGGGCTTTTCGCAGCCACCGCGCAAGGGTTGAGGGTTCTGGCGGACCTTGGCAATCTGGGGGCTAAATATCCCACATCCTCCTTCTTTATTATGCGCCCCTATCTGGTCCAGAATCGCCCCGTGCTCAAGAAGTTCATGATGGCCCTTATCGAAGGACTCCAAGTCTACGTAAGCAACAAAGAGTTCTCGATGCGGGTCATGCAGCAATATACGAAGCTAAAAGACCCGCAGATTGCGTCCGAGACCCAGGAATACTACGGAAAAAAGACTCTTGTGGTGCCCCTGAACGATCCGGAGGCGATCAGGAATGCCACTCCGGAAGATAAGGCCGCCGGCCGCAAGCCCGAGGAATTCTATGATAATTCCATAATCCAGGAGCTCGTGAACGAGGGATTTGTGGAGAGCCTGAAGAAAAAGACGAGATAGCGCGGAAGGGAGAGTCATGGCACAGGTCGAGGTTCTATTCGAAAACGGCAAGATCGTAACGCAGGGGAAAGTCATCGAAGGTTTTGTCGCTGTAAATGGGGAAAAGATTGCGGCCGTGGGGCAAGGGGGGATAGCCCCCGAGGCCAGAAAAGTCATCGATCTCAAAGGGCGGCTCCTCATCCCGGGGGTGGTAGACCCGGAGGTTCATTTCGGGAGTCATCGCTGGGTCGGCGATGAGTTTGACTCCGAAACCAGAGGGGCTGCGGCTTATGGGATAACCACGTGGGGCTTCATGCAGCCGAGCCCGAACATGGGGCAGCCCTACAAGGCGGAGAAAAGCGAGGAGGAGGTTGTTCCCTACGGCGACGTATTCCATCTGTTCAAGGAATTGGGGGAATCACGCTCGATGGTGGATTTCTTCCTCACGCCAAAGATCTTAAAAGACGAGCACGCCCTGGAGATTCCCACGCTGGCCCGAGACTTCGGGCTGACTTCGTTTAAATACCAGCTCCACCTCATGAGCCCGGAGCGCACAGCTCGGTTTTGGCCGAATCGAAAAAGCCAGGGCTATTTCGGCTACGACGATGGAACTATTTATCTCGGGCTCGAGGCGGTAGCCAAACTGGGTCCCCCGGCCATTGTCTGCATGCACTGCGAGAATTGGGAGATCGCGCGCCTCTTCGAGGAGCGACTCATTAAGGCTGGCCGCAAAGAGTACCGGTGCTGGAACCAGCGCTCGCCCCATTTCTGCGAGGCGGGACATGTCCGGACCTACGCCTATTACGCGCGCGTCGCGAAATGCCCGCTCTATGTGCAGCACACCACGACTCCGGAGACCATCGAGGAAATAACTCGCGCCCGGGCCGAGGGAGGAATCGTCTATTCCCAGACTGGCCCTCACTACCTCAGCCTCACCGAAGATGCCTGGCGCATCAATGTCCCTCTCCGGAGCCAGGAGACGATCGAGATCCTGTGGCAGGCCCTTGCGGATGGAAGGATCGATGCCGTGGGGAGCGATCACACCAATGCCAATAAGTCGCGCAAGGAGATGGAAGTCCCCGGAGATATCTGGGCCACGAATACCGGTTTTCCTTCCCGCGGCGAGGCGGCCCTTCCCGTCATGCTCAATGACGGGGTGAACAGGGGACGGATTTCCCTTGCCCGCCTAGTCCAGGTCTGTTGCGAGAACCCCGCGCGCATCTTTGGCCTGTACCCGAAAAAAGGCGTGATCGCGCCGGGATCCGATGCTGACCTCGTGGTGGTCGATCTGGATCGCAAGATTACCGTGACCAACGACATGGTGTACAGCTCCGCGGGTTGGACCCTTTGGGAAGGAAAGGAGATGAAGGGTTGGCCCGTGCTGACCATGCTACGCGGGAAAGTCGTAGCGGAATGGGCCGAAGGAGCCAGGCGGCCAAAGATCGTCTCCAACCCCTTTGGGCGCTACCAGCCCCGCTCCCTCGGATCAAGCGGCCACCGTTGAGTGACCGGCAAAACTCAGGCCGAAAGCTGACAGCGGAAAGCCAGAAATAAGCTCATGAAAACTCTGCTGAAGGGTGCGACCATTGTTACCATGAATCCCAGGAGGGAGGTTCTAGAGGGTGGGGACCTCCTCATCGAAGAGGATCGCATTGCCAGGGTAGGAGCGGCAGGATCTTTCACTGGGGGAAAGGTCGATGAATCGGTGGAGTGCGCTGGCAAGATCATCGTGCCGGGGCTCGTGAGCGCCCACTCGCATCTGACGGGAATCTTTCAGAGAGGGCTCTGGGACGAGACGACCTTTGAATCCTGGTCCAGCCGGTCGAGCGCGACCGAGAACCTGCTCAATTTCTCAGCCCATGAGATCTATCTGCTCCATGCCGCGGCCTGCCTCGAGTTTTTGCGCCACGGCGTCACGACCGTCCTTAATATGTTTACTCCCCGCCCAGCTCTCCCGTTGGAAAGCATTCAGTCAGCCTGCCGGGCCTTTGTGGACACGGGCACCAGAGGTGTCCTGGCGCTTTCGCTGATGGACCAGTCCCCCGACAATGATTCCATTACCCCCGGTTTCGGACCGAGGAAGTCCCTGATCTCCTTGTGCCGGGACGCGGGCCAGTGGATCAAAGACTTCCACTCGAGCGTCGCTTTCATGCTCGCTCCTTCGGCGCCCCAGAGGTGCAGCGACAGGCTGCTTACCTCTTGCAGGGAGCTGGGCGAAGAGCTGCGAGCAGGTATTCATACCCATCTGGCGGAGACCGAGAGGCATGCGCAAGTGGCGCTGCGGCTCTACGGAGAGCCCATGGTGAAGCACCTAGAAAAAATCGGTTTTCTCGCGCCCCATCTCTCCGTAGCGCACGCAACCTGGCTGGGAGATAAGGAGATCGATCTCCTCAAGGCGTACGATGTCAAGGTTGTCCACAACCCTGCAGCCAACATGAAGCTCGGAAGCGGCGTGGCGCGCGTGAGAACGATGCTCGACAAGAGCCTCCCGGTGGGTCTGGGCGCCGATAGCGTCAATGCGGGGACCGTGTACTCGATCTTCGAACAGATGAAGCTCGCCGTGCTGTTGCCCAGGAGCGTGTCGGGAGCCGAAAACTGGCTTCGCCCCGAAGAGGCTCTGGAGATGGGGACGATCGGCGGCGCCAGGGCGGTTCTCATGGACGAAATCATCGGCTCGATTGAGGAAGGAAAAAAAGCCGACCTGCTGATTTTGGAGCCGTGCAGCTCGCTTCTACCGATGAACGATCTCGCCAAGCAGTTGGTTCTATCTGAGAACGGAGAGTCGGTGGAAAGCGTCTACGTGGACGGAAAAGCCGTCCTGTGGGAACGGAGCTTCACGGCGATCGACGAACAAGCCATCCTCGCGGGCCTGTCCTCGCTGCGGCCGAGGATCGCCAGAGCGCAGGCGAAGGTCTTGCGGGGATGATATGGAAAAAGATAATTTTTGAGCATTTACCGTAACGAAGGAGCAAAGCTCAATGAAAGATAAAATTCTCGAGCAGCTGGATAGTGGGCAGCTCATCGAGATTGCCAGGAAATTGGCGGATACCGTCAGCATCACCGGAGAGGAAAAAGCCGTCGCCGAATTTCTCGGTGGTGAGTTTGAGCGTCTAGGAATGGAAGTCAAATACCAGGAGGTGGAGGAGGGAAGGCCGAATGTGATCGGCACGCTCAGGGGATCGGGAGGAGGCCCGACGCTGATGTTCAACGGCCACATGGATCATTTCGATAATCCGCAGAAGACGGAAGTCGAAGGCGACCGGATCTATGGGCGGGGCCTGGTCAATATGAAGGCTGCCTTTCCCTGTTACATCGTGGCCGTGGAGATGCTAAAGAAGGCAAGCGTCGCCCTAAAAGGAGATATTATCATTTCGGGTGTGGTGGGTGAGATTGAAAAAGCGCCAGTCGGAGGGTTTGCGGGGAAGCAATACCGCGGCGCCGGCGTTGGCGCCCGCTACCTGATGGATCACGGGGTGACGGCGGATATGTGCATTATCGGAGAGCCCACGGGATTGCATTTGCAGATCGGGAATGCCGGGCTGGTCTGGGCGCAGGTGAGGGTGGAGGGGAGGGCGGAGAACTTCGTGATCAAAGCCGGCCGGGTGGCCGAAGCGATCCAAGAATGGGAAAAAGAATATCAGCAGAAGTACAAACATCCCTTCATGTTGCCAACCATACAAATCGGAGCCGTGGAAGGAGGGAATCCCTTCAAACCCGGCACAAGACCGGTAACCGATCTTTTTGTCATCGTGAAAACACTTCCGGGAACGCCAACGATGGCCATTCAGCGGGAACTGGAGGCGGTCTGCGCGAAGGTCGAAGAAAGAGAAAAGGATATCAAAACCAAGGTTGAACTCTATCTTTCTACCGATGGCTACGAGATCGCGAAGGATGAACGTATTGTCAAAGTCATGGAGAAAGCCCATCAAGAGGTTTTCAGCAAGCCCGTCGAGTACGCTGCGCCCAAGCGCTATGGCATAACCAGCGACGGGTCGCGGATCGCGGCGTATGGGGTCCCAACCGTCACTTACGGACCCGGCTTCGGCACGCATTTGGCGGACCCAACGGAGCCGCGGATTGCCGAATGGGACAACCCCTCCGGGGTAAGGCGGGGAGTCGGGATCGACAACATGTCGAACTGCACAAAGGTTTACGCCCTCGCCGCAACGGATATTTGCACGAAGGAAAGGCGCGAGCTCGGACTGAAGTAGAGATCATGATGGATCTGACGTTCGCCCATTATCGGAATCGCTTCTGCATGTTTCGGACCTACTACGCTCTGGCGAAGGGGCTGGTAAAGCCCGACGGTTTTAGCCTCTCTGTGATAGAGCTTCCGGATCCTCCCAGCCATGCCCAAGAGGAAGCGCTGATCAGCGGCGAGGTTGAGGTAGCCAATCTCTATTTGCCTAATTTCTTGCGGCGGAAAATCGCAGGCGCGCCGATCATCGGGATCGCCACCGAATGGAAATCGACCGTCAAGGGAAACGGGATCTTTGTCCGGAAGGACGGGCCAGTCCACCGGCCCCAGGACCTCGCCGGGCGGCTGCTGGCAAGCCATCAGGGCCCTCACGCAATCCACCGCTTCATGCTCAATCGGCTCTATCGGGTGCCCGATGGCACGCTGAGATGGGTCTCGCACCCGCAGGAGGAGCTGCTCAGCGTGCTGAAGCAAGGGAAAGTGGACGCGGCGGTCCTGATCGACCAGTTCTTCTTCCGCGCAGAGCAGGACCCCGAGGTGCGCTGCCTCTATACGGATGGCGAGGGCTGGAGGGCGCTCTACGGATTCAGCGAGATGATCAAGCACATGATTGCGGTCCGCGAGCCTTTGATCCGGGAACGCCCGGAGCTGCGGGAGAAGCTGCTCAGGGCCTTTAAGGCTTCCCTGGCCTACGGCGAGGGCCATTCCGAGGAGATCGCTGACCGTTTCATCGAGCGCTACGGAGGCGACAAAGAGGCGCTCTTGGCTTCCACCCGCTATCCCAAGATCGAGTTCACCTTCACGGAGACAGAGCGGCAGATCGCCGAGGCCGAGATGACTTTGCTCGTGGAGATAGGCGTCCTCGCCAGGAAGGCGCCCATCTCTTCTCTCTTTGTGACATAAGACTTGCCGTGAAAGGAAGGGAGTCAGGAGACGGGGCGCAATGGACATTTTCTCGCAATTGGGTTAAGGAGGCTGCTAAATTTCCTGACCGTAGGCTGGGTCATGGTAATGCTCATTTCCCGAAAGGGAATCTTCGGCTATTGGCCGCAGAGAGACGTGCCGACACTTTGTCGCAGAAAGGGGATGTCAAAAATGGCTAAGAGAGTTTTGTGCGTGACCATGGGGCTCGCTATCCTCGCGTTCACCACAGATTTTGCGCGTGCAGCTTCGGACGACTTTTTCAAGGGAAAGACCGTCCGAATCATCGTGGGATTTACGGCCGGGGGGGCGTTTGACGCCTACGCCCGCGCTCTTGCCAGGCATCTCGGCAGGCACATCCCCGGGAATCCCACGTTTATAGTGGAGAACATGCCGGGCGCAGGAACCTTGGTCGCCGCTAACCATGTCTACAAGGTCGCTAAACCGGACGGTCTCACGATCGGTAATTTCATAGGGGGCGTGGTCATGGGGCAGATTTTGGGACGGCCCGGGATCGAGTTTGATGCCTTGAGGTTTGAGTATATTGGCGCCCCTATGAAGGACAGCCCGGTCTGTGCCTTCAGCAAGGCAAGCGGTATCACGAGCACGGAGAAATGGATGGCCTCGAAGGCACCGGTCAAAGTGGGCGCTACCGGTCCGGGGGCCACCACCCATGACGTCCCCTTGATTCTAAAGGCGACGCTTGGTCTTCCGGTTCAAGTGATTGCGGGCTATAAAGGCCCGACCGAGTTAGTTTTGGCAGTCGAAGGGGGCGAGCTCACCGGAGTCTGCAACGCATGGGAATCGCTCAGGGTGACCTCGATCCGCGCGATAGAAGCGGGCGATCTCGTGGTCGTGGTGCAGGCGATTCCCCACGCCCACCCGGAGTTGCCGAGAGTCCCGCTGGCCATCAACCTGGCTAGAACCGACGAGGCGCGCCAGTTGATCCAGGCCGGTATCCACGACATCACCGCCATTATCCGCCCTTACGTGCTCCCCCCTGGCACGCCCAAAGAGCGGGTGCAGATGCTGCGCGCGGCCTTTGTCGATACGCTGAAGGACCCGCAATTTGTGGCTGATGCTAGGAAGTCCAAATTGGACATTGATCCTCTGACCGGGGAAGAGCTGGAGAGAACCGTGGGCAGGCTCTTAAGGATGAATCCTGCTACGCTGGCGAAGCTGAAGGAGGTAGTGAAGTAGGTGCGGGAAGTTGGGCGCAGCGGGCAGGGAGATGGTGACTGAGAACCGATCTCGGGCATCTTTGAGCTGAGGTTTCATGTCCCTGTTACTCAAACAGGCTCGCTCCCCTCTCACGTGGCTTATGTAACACTTGTAAAGGCGTTCGTATTGGCGCCAGGGACGCAAAGTTGACTATGCGCTACGTTGTAGGTGTCGACATCGGTGGAACTTTTACCGACTGCGTTGTCGTCGATGAAAACGGGAGAGTTTCTTTGGGCAAGTCATTGTCGACTCCGGACGATTTCGCGGTCGGAGCCATCGATGCGGCGCGGGACGCCGCTAGAAATATCGGATTGAATGACGAGGCGGAACTCATCCGGTCGGCGAGGTTTTTCTTTCATGCCTGCACCATCGGCGAGAATACACTGATCACCCGAACCGGCGCGAAGACCGCCCTTGTGGCGACGAAGGGATTTGGCGATGCGATCCTTATGATGCGCGGCCTGGTCACACAGGGGTTGGCCCCTACCGAAGCGGCCCATATATCGGCATTGAGTAAGCCCGAGCCTTTTGTACCTCGACCTCTGATAGAGGAGGTCGCTGAGCGTGTCGATTACAAAGGATCGATTCTCTTTCCACTTGATGCGACGGAAGCTAAAGAAGTTGTCGAGAGACTGATAGCCAAGAAAGTGGAGTCTGTCGGTATCTGTCTTCTCTGGTCGGTCGCAAACGGTTGTCATGAGAAGGCCCTGGCGGACATATTTCGCCAAAAGTGCCCATCCGTTTTTGTGACTTTGTCGAGCGAAGCCGCGCCTTTTATCGGTGAATACGAGCGAACAGCGACCACTGTTTTTAACTCGTACATTGGACCGAAGATCTCTGCGTATCTTCAGAATCTTCGGACAGTCTTAAAAGAGAAGGGGCTCGGTGGAGAGCCCTTGATCATGCAGGCTTACGGCGGGGTGCTGGGGATAGAGGCGACGTGTAAGAACGCTGTCGGGACGATTGAGTCTGGGCCCGCAGCGGGGGTGGTGGGCAGCCAATTTTTGGGTAGTCTCATCGCCAAGAAAAACGTATTGGCTACGGACATGGGCGGAACTACGTTTAAGGTCAGTGTTATTCGGGATGGCGTTATAGAGCGGGAGTATAAGCCCGTCATACTCCGTCATAGTATTCTGTCGAGTAAGATCTGGGTCGAGTCCATAGGCGCAGGCGGGGGCAGTATTGCCTGGATCGACCCTGAGACGGGGCTTCTCAAGGTAGGACCGCAAGGGGCGGGGGCCAAGCCTGGCCCCGTATGCTATGGCCTGGGCGGCACTGACCCAACGGTCTCGGATGCCGATCTGGTTTTAGGGTATCTGAATGAAAATTACTTCTTGGGCGGCAGGATGCGGTTGAATAAAGAGGCCGCTCTTGAGGCCATTCGCGAGAAGATCGCCAGGCCGCTCGGCATGGACGAGGTCGAAGCGGCCGGCGGTATCTACCGGATAGCGAATTCGCACATGAGTGACCTGATCAGGAAGGCGACTGTAGAGAAAGGGCATGATCCGAGGAACTTTGTCCTTTTCGCATTCGGGGGCGCCGGGCCGGTACATGCTAGCCGATATGCGGCCGAGCTGGGCGTCGGGGAAGTCATCATCCCGGTTACGGCCTCCGTGCATGGGGCCACGGGTCTGATCAGCTCGGATGTGGTTTACGAATACGGCAAGTCGGATCATCTGCTGGTTCCGGCGGATTTAAGCCGTTTAAATGCCAACTTTTCGACGCTCCTCGGGAAGGCAGTGATGGATCTCCGATCCGCGGGTTTTGGGGACGGAGACGTCCGCATCACAAGAAGCCTCGATATGCGGTATCGGTATCAGGTCCACGAGCTAACGGTGCCTTTTCCTATGGGGACATCCGAGATAACGGAAGACGACGTAGAGGAAGCGACCAGTCGTTTCGATGAGCTTTATGAAAAAGCTTACGGGAGAGGCTCCGGGTATCGCGAAGCAGGGAAAGAGATGCTGACCTTTAGAGTGACGGCTGTCGGGGTGTTGAAAAAGCCGAAAATTCAATCCGCCTCGATGAACAAGGGCGCCAACCCGGAGGTCGCCGTAAAGGGGACAAGGGAAGTTTATTTCGAAGAGCGGAAAGATTTCGTCGCGACCAACATCTATGATTTTGAAAGACTCGCGCCGGGAACGGAGTTCTCCGGTCCTGGGATTATCGAGACGCCCGTGACCACCATTGTTGTGAATCCCAACGACCGCGCGATGATCGACGAATTTCTCAACGTGAGGATTCTCGCCGGGGCGTAGGAGGCCATCGGGATGTCAATTTCAAGCAGCGTTGATCCGGTCACATTTGAAATTCTGTCCCACAGGCTTCACCAGATAACCCTCGAGATGGGGACCACCCTGGAGAGAGTGGGAGGTACGGTCAATACGACGCAAATGCACGACTACATGGCTGCCCTTTATCTGCCTAATGGGGATGTCCTGTCGGCCGGGGAATCCATGGCTCGGCACGCCGCCTGCGCGGGGTTCGCGGTGAAAAGGATCATTGAGAGATTCGGGAAGGAGGGAGGCATTTTCCCAGACGATATCTTTTTGCTCAATGATCCCTATCTCGCGGCCATACACCAGTCGGACATTTATATGGTGTCGCCGATACACTACAGGGACCGACTGATGGGCTGGAGCGCGACCTTCGTTCACGTTATGGACATCGGGGCGATGTCTCCCGGTGGAAACTCTCCCGGGGCCACGGAGATCTGCCACGAGGGGCTGAGAATTCCGGGACTCAAATTGGTCGAAAAGGGTGCGCTCAGACAAGATGTCTTCGACACGCTCATCAACATGACACGTCAGCCGGTGATGGTGGGGCTGGACCTGAAGTGTGAAATCGCGGCCAATAATGTCGCGAAGGCTAGAATGCGGGAAATGTTCGACCAGTATGGACCAGAATTAATCACCTCCGTCTCCTCCGAGATGATCCGGTATTCGGAGTCCATCTTGAAACGAAGGATTCGGGAAATCCCGGACGGCGTCTGGACGGACAGCGGCGCCATCCAGACCGATGAAACGTGGAACGTGGTTTTGGCGCTGCGAAAAACCGGCGATCGTTTGGTATTCGATTTTACCGGGAGCGATCAACAGGCCAAAAGAGGTATCAACCTTCCCTATCATGCTACCTTCGGCACCTGCTTTGAAGCTGTTCTCACCACGCTGGGCTACGATCTTCCAAGGAATCACGGTGCTTGCGGTCCCATAGAGGTCATTGCTCCAGAGGGGACAGTGGTCAACGTTCGATATCCTGGGCCGGTTTCCTTGAACACGACCTCCGGAATGAAGACCGTCCAGTATTTGTCAAGCTCCGTCTTGATGCAGATGCTGGCAACCAGTGAGAAGTGGCAGCGGGAAGTCATGGCCCTTAGCCTCGGCTTTCGGCTTGCCAGGCATGCGGGGGTTAATCAGTATGGTAGGTACTATGTCTCTACGTTATTGGACCTCAGCGGGGCTGGTGCGACCTCCTATGGGGATGGGATGAACACCGGAGGTTATTTGACAGCTCATAATGTCGAGTGGATCGAATCGAACTTCCCCTTGTTCTATTTATTTCGGCGTCACATCAAGGATGGGAGCGGAGCTGGAAAATTCGTTGGAGGATCCGGAGCGGAGGCGGCCCTTGCGCTTCATGATGCGCCGGAAGGTAGGATCAAAGTTATCGCCTTCGGCGTCGCGGGATTAAGAAACTCGGGACAAGGAATTTTTGGCGGGTACCCGGCCGCGCCCAGCCTCCTCGTGCTTCTGGAAGATACCAAGGTGCGGGATTTCATCGAAAGCCGGAAGTATCCGAAGGATTTAGCGGATCTAGGGGGACGGCGGAAATTGTTGCCGTATTGCGAGATCGATCTCAAGCCAGACGGAGTTCTCTATATAAGATCCGCGAGCGGCGGCGGGTATGGTGATCCGCTCGAAAGGGATCCCAAGTTGGTCGCCGAAGACTTTAGCAACGGACTGATTTCCAAGGAAACTGCCGAGGAGATCTACGGGGTCATCCTGGATGAGAACGGCCTTGCGCCGAACTTGGCCGCGACTCAAAATCTGCGACTAAGGTTCAGGCAGGAAAGGTCCGAAGGGGTAGGATGAATCGTCCGCTTCGGGAGAACCTGGAAGTTTATACGAACAGGGAGGGCGCGTGGATTCGGTGCACCAAGTGCTCTCGCGTCCTCTGCCCGGCGGGAGAGAATTGGAGAAATCGCTGCGTAAGAAAACTGTTGCCGCCCGCGAAGGGGGGGCCTCTCATGAAAGACCTGGCAGGCCATTTTTTGCTTGAGCAGCTCTACTGCCCGGGGTGCACGGCCTTGCTCAACACGGAGTTGGTGGAGGAAATGAAACATGGAGAAGAAGGGCGGCCCAAATAAACCAAAGCCTAAGCCCGTTAGCTTAGATGCCCATGCCACGGCTATTGTGGTGCTCGATTTGAGCGCGCGCTGTCAGGACCCCAAGGAAGTTTGCTCGAAGTTGATGAAGCCCGTAGGCGACTTTCTGGAACGGGCGAGGGGCCGTCAGGTGCCGATCATCTACACGGTTTCCGCCCACACGAGAGGCACCCCTATGCAGGAGGTGGCGCTGCCGCTGAGGCGTCGGGATACCGAGCCCGTCATCTATCCCGACTCGTTTGACAAATTTTTTGGCGGCGAGCTGCAGACATTTCTCACGGAGAGAGGCGTAAAGAATCTGGTGGTTGTCGGGTCCCTCACAAACGTAGCGGTGCTTTACACCAGCTCCAGCGCGGCCCGTGTTTACGGCTACCGGGTCATTCTCCCGCTAGACGGCGTGAATGCCCACTCTAAGTACGAACACGAGTACGCGATTCATCAATTCACCATACTTCCGCGCGACACCCATAAGCAGTTTCACTTTACCAAGCTCGCCGCAATCAGCTTCCGTACGGGGAAAGGGTGAGGGGAAATTGTGTATCAGAGTCTTAGGCGTCTTACTCCGAAGGAGGTCGGCGCTATGAAGGCAGTCTCGATGGCAGTGATCAGCGTTGTTCTGATTCTGGCAGCGCCCGGCATAAATGTGCGTGCTCAAAAACTCGAGAGGGTGGCTGTCGGCTACGGTTCGATCAGCACGAACTATTTGCCCCTATGGATCGCCAAGGAGGCAGGTATCTTTCTCAGAAATGGTCTGGATGTGGATATGGTCTTTTTTACCTCGTCGCCCACAGCGTTTAT
>Ga0209640_10001802_pt1 | contig 18481 bp, 18 predicted proteins | sample RifCSP10_1_FD_184018 | JGI IMG/M metagenome (GOLD analysis project Ga0209640, IMG submission 184018) | Soil microbial communities from Rifle, Colorado - Rifle CSP2_sed 10_1 (SPAdes) (version 2) | ecosystem: Environmental > Terrestrial > Deep subsurface > Rock core/Sediment | place: Rifle... | reverse complement strand
TCGCGGGCTCGTACTCGACGATCTACATGGCGACCGCGACCGCGCTCAGACTCAACGTCACGCCCGCGGACCTCATGCCGCCGAAGCGCGAAGCCGCCGACGACCTGCCCTAACCATCCACCGATTGTAGGAGCGAGCTTTGCTCGCGATAGCCATTGTAGGAGCGAGCTTTGCTCGCGATAGACAAAGAATCGCGAGCGAAGCTCGCTCCTACTACGAAGAGCCGATGTTGCGCGCGTACGGGGCGAGAAGCTTCGACAGCGCCGAGTAGACTTTCGGCGTGCCCGCGACGACGTTGCCGCTTTCGAGGTAGGCATCGGCGCCGTGAAAATCGCTGATGCGCCCGCCGGCTTCGCGGATGATGAGGGCGCCTGCGGCGACGTCCCATTTGCGCAAGCCCATTTCCCAAAATCCGTCGACGCGTCCGGCGGCGACGTAGCACAAGTCGAGTGCGGCGGATCCCGGCCTTCGAACGCCCGCCGTCTCGAGCATGACGGCGCGCAACATGCCGAGATAGATGTCGACCTGCTTCTCGTCGACGCGGTATGGAAACCCCGTCGCAATCAACGCGTGACGGAGGCCGACCTGCTTGCTCACGCGGACCTTGCGGCCGTCGAGCTGCGCGCCTTGACCGCGGCTTGCGGAAAAGATTTCTTGGCGCAAAGGGTCGTAGACGACGCCATGCTGGAGCTCGTCCTCGTGCGCGACCGCAATCGACACCGAGAACACGGGGAAGCCGTGGAGATAATTCGTGGTGCCGTCGAGAGGATCGATGATCCATTGATACTCGTGCTCGCCGGAAAGTCCGCTCTCCTCGGCAAGGATCGAGTGATCGGGATAATGATCTTTGATGACTTCGATGATCGCTTCTTCGGCGAGCTGATCGACACGCGTCACGAAATCATTGCGGCCCTTTTCGGCGATTTGCAGGGACTCGAGCTTGTTGAGCTGGCGAAGCATGAGATCGCCGGCCCGGCGCGCGGCGCGTATCGCGATGTTCAACATGCCATGCATCATGGCAGGCAGCGTAGAATACCCGCCCGGCGCTTACAAACTTGACAATCCGCGGCGATGATCGCGGCGATGATCGCGGCCGGAGGCCGCTCCTACAAGGATATGCAGATCCCGGTTCGCATCGTGCTCGTGGAGCCCTCCCATCCGGGCAACATCGGAGCATCGGCGCGCGCCATGAAGACGATGGGGCTTCACGACTTGACGTTGGTCGCGCCGAAGCATTTCCCGAGCGAGGAAGCGACCGCCCGCGCCGCGGGCGCGGACGATGTGCTCGCCCAAGCGCGCGTCGCGCCGACGCTCGTCGAGGCGATCGGCGACTGCGGTCTGGTCGTCGGCGCAACCGCGCGACTGCGCAACATGCGCTGGCCGGTCGTCGACCCGCGCCAATGCGCCGCGGCGATCTGGCAACATGCGGAGCACACCAAGGTCGCGATCGTCATGGGCCCGGAGCAGTCGGGGCTCACGAATACGGACTTGGGGCGCTGCCAATTGATCGTCCATATCCCCACGGAGCCCGCTTTCGGATCCCTGAATCTTGCGATGGCGGTGCAGGTGTTGTGCTACGAGCTGCGCATGGCCAAAGTGCACGCCGAGCAGCCGGCCGAGGAGCACCGCTCCGCACCGCTCGCGAGCGCGGCCGAGCTCGAGGGGTTCCATTTGCATCTCGAGCGCGTTCTCGCCGACGCCGGATTCCTGCATCACGAGCATCAAAAGCAGCTCAAGCTCAAGCTGCGGCGGCTCTTTCACCGTGCGCGCTTGGATCAGAACGAGGTCAACATCTTGCGTGGGGCTCTGGCGGCGCTCGATCCCGTGCGCCGGTCCGTGGACGAGGAATCGCCATGACGCCGATCTTGTATTTCGACAATGCCGCGACGACACCCGTCGATCCACGAGTCGTCGAGGCCATGACGGCGTGTCTCACGGCGGCCGGGGAATTCGCGAATCCGGCGTCCGGCCATGCGCCGGGCGCGCGCGCGAAGCGCCTCGTCGAGGAGGCGCGCGCCGCCATCGGTGCACGCGTCAACGCGCCGCCGGAACGCATTCTATTTACGTCCGGGGCCACCGAGGCCAACAATCTCGCGCTCAAGGGGGCGTTGCGCGCGCGCACGGCCGAGCGCCGCCATCTCATCACGACGCGCATCGAGCACAAGTCCGTGACCGAAAGCGCGCGTGCGCTCGCGGGCGAGGGCGTCGAGGTCACCTATCTCGATTGCGACGCCCAGGGCATCGTGAGCCCCGACTCAGTGCGTGCGGCGATCACGGACGCGACGGTCCTCGTCTCGATCATGCACGTGAACAACGAGATCGGCGTCATCGAGGACGTCGCCGAGATCGCGCGCATCTGTCGATCGCGCGGCGTGCTGTTGCACGTCGATGCCGCCCAGAGCGCCGGCAAAATACCGCTCGATCTTGCGGGATGGGGCATCGACTTGTGCTCGCTGACCGCGCACAAGATCAACGGTCCAAAGGGCATCGGTGCGCTCTATGTACGCCGCGACGTCGCCCTCGCACCATTGATCCACGGCGGCGAGCCTGAGCTCGGCGTTCGCGGCGGCACGCTTCCGACGCATCAGATCGCGGGCATGGGCAAGGCTTACGAGCTCGCCGACCCTGCGCTCGAGGGCGCACGGCTCGCCGAGCTGCGCGATCTGCTGTGGTGTAGCCTCGCGGCTCTCGGCGGAGTTACGCGCAACGGCTGCCCCGAGCGCTCGGCGCCGCACATCTTGAACGTGACGTTCCGCGGCGTCGACGGCACGAGTCTGCTGTGCGCGCTCGACGATATCGCGATCTCGCAGGGCTCGGCTTGCGCCTCGAGCACGCCTGAGCCCTCGCACGTGCTCCGCAGCATCGGCTTGAGCGACGCGCTCGCCCAAAGCACGCTGCGCTTCGGTCTCGGGCGATTCACGGAGCGCGCCGACGTGGAGCGCCTGGTCGAGCGCGTGGGTATGGAGCTCAAGCGCCTACGCACGCTTGCCGGGTCCGCCCCCGTTTGGTGCTCCAGTTGAGGGTTTCGGCTAAACTATTGAGCGGTCTATGGATTACAGCTCTCAAGTGCTACGGCGGTTCCGATCGCCCCTGAGGGCCGGTGTGTTTGCCGCGGAGATGCCCGGAACTGTTCGCGGCGAGGCCGAAGACCGCAGTCTGAATATCTGGGTGCGGTTCCACGTTCACGCGCCGGGCAGCCGCATTGAGGCGGTTCGCTTCGAGATATTCGGTTGTCCGCACGCGGTCGCAGCCGCGGAGTGGGTGGCGGAGTGGCTCGAGGGACGCGAGCCGAGCGCCCTCACGGCTTGGGACGTGCACGCTGCAGCTCATGCTCTCGGCGTTCCCACCGAGAAACTCGGCAAGCTGCTCCGGATCGAAGATGCATTGCTCGCCTGTTGGCAGGAGCTCGAAAGAAATGGCAGTGTCGTTGACGCCGAGCGCGGCGGATAGAGTCAGGGCGTATCTCGTGAGGCGCGGCCGCGGCGTTGGGTTGCGTGTGGGCGTAAAAAAGACCGGCTGCTCCGGGTATGCCTACGTCGTCGATTACGCGGATTCCATCGAGGCCGGCGATGCCGTGTTCGAGCATGGCGGCGTCAAGGTGGTCGTCGACACGAAAAGTCTCGAGCTCATCGACGGTACGGAAGTCGATTTCGTCAAGGATGGCATCAATGAAGCGTTCAAGTTCCGCAATCCGAACGTCAAAGGCGAATGCGGGTGCGGCGAGAGCTTCAGCGTCTAGCGATCGGGATTCGTCAAGTGTCTCAAGGTGTTAAATGGCAGTCGAGCGTACGTTATCGATCATCAAGCCGGACGGTGTCGAGAAGAATCTGATCGGAGAGATTTACCGGCGTTTCGAGAAGGCCGGATTGCGAATCGTGGGCGCAAAGATGCTGCACTTGAGTCGCGAGCAAGCCGAAGGCTTTTATGCGGTCCACCGCGGGCGGCCGTTTTATGCGGACCTCGTGAAGTACATGACGTCGGGCCCGGTCATGGTCCAGGCGCTCGAAGGCGCCGACGCGATCCGGAAGAACCGCGACATCATGGGCGCCACCAATCCGAAGGAAGCCGAGCCCGGCACGATACGCGCGGACTTCGCGAGCTCGATCGAAGAGAACGTCGTGCACGGCTCCGACGGGCCGAGCACGGCGGCGGCGGAGATCAGGTACTTCTTCAGCGAGGCAGAGATTTGTCCGCGGACGCGTTGACAATCGCCGCACCGGGCGCCGACAAGATCAACCTCATCGGGCTGACCGGCGAGTCGTTGACGCAGTGGTTCGAGGTGCTCGGCCAGCGCCCCTTCCGCGCGCGTCAGCTCATGCACTGGATTTACCAGCGGCGCGTGCTCGAATTCGATGCGATGACGGATTTGAGCCACGAGCTGCGACACCTGCTGGCATCGCTCGCGACGCTCGATCTGCCGCGCGTGATTTCCGCCGAGGAATCCGCAGACGGCACGCGCAAGTGGCTGCTGGACGTAGGCGGCGGTCAGGCCGTCGAGACTGTCTATATTCCGGAACCCAATCGCGGCACGCTCTGCATTTCCTCGCAGGCCGGATGCGCGCTCGATTGCGCGTTCTGCGCTACGGGGCAGCAAGGCTTCAACCGCAACCTGTCCGCGGCGGAGATCCTCGGCCAAGTCGTGCTCGCGAGCGGAAGTGTAGCACCCGACGAGATCAGCAACGTCGTCTTCATGGGCATGGGCGAGCCGCTCGCGAACTACAAGAACGTATTGCCCGTGACTGAGCTGCTGCTCGACGACCATGCGTTCGGGCTGTCGCGACGGCGCGTGACGATCAGCACGGCGGGGCTCGTGCCGCAGATCCTGCGCTTGGCCGGCGACTGCAACGTCGCGCTCGCCGTCTCCTTGCACGCTCCGGACGACGCGCTCCGCAACGAGCTCGTGCCGATCAATCGCATTCATCCGATCGCCGAGCTGCTCGCTGCCTGCTGGCGTTATGCGGAAGTGCTCGCATCGCGGCAGATCACCTTCGAGTACGTGATGCTCGACGGCGTCAACGACACCGTCGCCCACGCACGCTTGCTCGCGACCTTGCTCAAGGGCAAGCCCGCCAAGGTCAACCTGATCCCGTTCAACAGCTTTCCGGGAGGGCGGTTTCGATGCTCGGCGCCGCCCGCCATCGACGCTTTCTGGCGTACGCTGCAAGCAGCCGGTATCGTGGCAACCGTCCGGCGGCCGCGCGGCGACGACATCGCCGCGGCATGCGGACAACTCGCGGGACGCGTGCACGACCGGCGTACGGTGCGGATGAGCGAAAAACTGGCTATGGGCGGGGCGGGCAACCTATGAAAGCAAGCCGATTGATCACACTCATTGCCATGACGGCGTTGTCGGCCTGTGTCACAACGACGACCGGGCCGCGTGAACAGTCCGACGAAGAAGCCGCGGCCGCGAATCTCAACCTTGGCATAGGTTACTTACGCCAGGGCCGGCCGGATGCAGCCGTCGAGGCTCTCGAGCGCGCCGTCGATCTGAACCCGCGCAGCGCCGACGCGCACAGCACGCTCGCGCTCGCTTACGACCAGCTTCGAGAGCCTGACCGAGCCGAGGATCATCATCGGCGCGCGACACAGCTCGACGTCAGCAACGCCGCGGCGCAAAACAGCTATGCCGTGTTCCTCTGCCGGCAGAACCGTTGGGCGGAGGCCGAGCGCTTCTTCGCGCGTGCCGCCGAGAACTCGCGCTACGCGACGCCGGCGGCGGCGCTCACGAATGCCGGCAATTGCGCGCGCGACGCCAACGACATCGAAAAGGCGGAACAAAACTATCGCGCCGCGCTTGCGATCGATCCTGCTTTTGCCGACGCGCTCAACGGGATGATCGAGCTCTCGGTGGATAACGAGAATTACCTTCAGGCGCGGGCGTTCATCCAACGCTTGTTCACGGCGTCGACGCCGACGGCGCGGCAATTGTGGCTGTGTGTGTTCGTCGAGCGGCAGCTCGGCGATCGCGCCGCCGCCGAGAATTGCGCCCGGCAGTTGCGCACGAACTTCCCGAATTCGTCGGAGCTCGCCGCGCTGCGCGAGCTAGAGCGCAATGCAGGACCGTGACGGTGGGGCCGAGCGCGAAGGGCGCGGCGAGACCGGCAAAAAGCTGAGGCTCATGCTCGAAGCGGCGCGCACGGCGCGCGGCTTGTCGCTCGAGGAGGTCGCGGCGGAGCTGCGCATGGAGCCGGGCCGGCTAAGAGCTCTCGAAGAATGTCGCTTCGACGAGCTCGGCCCGCCCGTCTACGCGAAAGGTTACCTAAAGCAATACGGCCACCGCCTCGGTCTCAACTACGACGACCTGTTGGCCGAATACTATCGACTCGTCGAGCCGCAAGACGTGACGGTCGCACCGCTGCGCACCATCAAGTTGCGCGACGAGCGGCAGATCACCGTCTGGATCGTCGCTCTGCTCACGATCGCCTTGGTCGGCGTCTTCCTCATGGTTTGGTGGCTCGACGAGCCCGTGCGTAACCCACCGGTTGTCGCGCCGGCCGCCGTCGAAGAGACCGACATCGCGCCCCCGGTTGACGAAGACATCGACGTCGCGGACCCCGTCGCGGAGCCGCAAATCGCCGCGCCGCCCGTCGACGAGGAAGCGGCCGCGGCCGCTGCCGAGGAAATCGACGTGCCGCCGCGCGACGATCAAAGCGAGGTATTTGCTCCGGCCCCGCCCGCCGCGCCCGAGGTGACGGGCCCGTCCGCGAGCATCGACATGGTTTTCATCGAAGACTGTTGGGTCGAGGTCACGGATGCGCGCGGCGCGAGCGTGCTCTACGGTTTGCAGCGCGCCGGCACGCGTTCGACCATTGCCGCGCAAACGCCCGTCGAGGTGTTCTTGGGCAACGCCCGCGGCGTGGAAGTGACGGTCGACGGCCAACCGTTCGAGGTGGCCGGGCGCGCGAGACAGGGTAATCTCGCACGCTTCTCGATCGACGGTCCGACGGACTGACGGAACATGGCCAATCTCATTCAGCCCGTTCGCGGCATGAACGACATTCTCCCTGTGGATGCGCCCGTGTGGGAGCGCCTCGAGTCGGCGGCGGCGGAGCTCTTTGCGGCATACGGCTACGCGCGCATTCGCCTTCCGGTGCTCGAGCGCACTGAGCTGTTTCAGCGCTCCATCGGCGAGCTGACCGACATCGTCGAGAAGGAAATGTACACGTTCGCCGATCGCAACGGCGACAGCGTGACATTGCGTCCCGAGGCCACGGCCGGCGTCGTGCGCGCGGCGCTGACGAACGGCCTGCTGCACAATCAGCAGCAGAAGCTTTGGTGCAGCGGACCGATGTTTCGCCGCGAGAAGCCGCAAAAGGGCCGTTATCGACAGTTCCATCAATTGAGCGTGGAGGCGCTGGGATTCGGCGAGCCCGAGATCGACGCGGAGCTCATCGTCATCTCGGCGCGGCTGTGGCGCAAGCTCGGGATTCGCAGCGTCACACTCGAGATGAACTCTCTTGGGACGCCCGAAGCGCGCGCCGGCTACAAGCAAACCCTGGTCGAGTACTTCTCTCGCCATCGAGCCGCGCTCGACGAGGAGAGCCTGCGCCGGCTCGAGCGCAATCCCATGCGCATTCTCGACAGCAAGAATCCGACCTTGCGCGACCTCATCGCCGCGGCGCCGATGCTCGGTGACCATCTCGATCGCGAGTCACGGGACCACTTCGAAAGTGTTCAAGGTTATCTCACGGACGTCGGCGTCGAGTTCAAGCTCAATCCGCGGCTCGTGCGTGGGCTCGATTACTATACGCGCACCGTATTCGAGTGGGTGACGGACCGCCTCGGCGCGCAGGGCGCGGTCTGCTCGGGCGGCCGCTACGACGGGCTCGTCGCTGAGCTCGGCGGCCGCGATACGCCGGCAGTCGGGTGGGCGCTCGGCGTCGAGCGCGTCATCGAGCTCGCGCGCGCCGACGGATGGAGCGAGCCCGAGTCGGTCCCCGATATCTATGTCGTCTGCGTCGGCGAGGCCGCGCGGAGGAAGTCGTTTACGATCGCCGAGACTTTGCGCGCGCGCTTGCCGCGCATGCGGCTTTCGCTGGGGCAGCCCTCGGCGGGGTTCAAGGCGCAACTGCGCCACGCCGATAAGAGCGGCGCGCGCTACGCCCTCATCATTGGCGAAGACGAACTGGCCTCGGCTAAAGTGAGCATCAAGGCGCTGCGGGCGGACGTGCCGCAGCAATTGCTGACGGTGGACGAGGTCGTCGAGCAGCTCGGAGGGTGACGTGGACGAGTATCTGACGGAACGAGAGCAAATCGAGGTCATCAAGCAGTGGTGGCGCGAGAACCGCTGGTTCCTGCTCGGGGGCATCGCGGTCGCCGGCCTCGGCTACTTCGGTTACTACCAATACCAAGCGTACCGGACCGCGCGCGCCGAGCAGGCAGGCGATCTCTATGTGCGCTTGCAGCAGACGATCGAGGACGATCGTGAAGGCGCCGAGGAGCTGTTGAGCCAGCTGCGTGCCGAGTACGCGGACAGCGCGTACACGCATCAGGCGAGCTTGCTCATGGCGAAAGAGCTCTTGATCACCGACACCGCGCGGGCTGCGCAAGAGCTCCGTCAGGTTGTGGAGGAGAGCGATGATCCGGGGCTCGCCTTCATCGCGCGCCTGCGTCTCGCGCGGGTGCTTGCATATCAGACCAATTACGCGGAGGCGCTCGAGGTCTTGGACGTCGAAGATCCGGGTCAGTTCGCAGCGCGCATGAACGAGATCAAGGGCGACATCCATGCGGCGATGGGAGAGATCGAGGCCGCGCGAGCGGCGTACACGCAGGCGCTCACTGCGCCCGGCTCCGAGAGCGTCGACCGCAATTTCGTGCAGATGAAGCTCAACCAATTGCTCGAGGCACCGAGCACTCCCGAAACCGCGGAGGGCGCTTGATGCGAGCCTGCGCGCTGGCGCTTGCGCTCGCCGCCGCCGCGCTCGCGGCGGGCTGCGGCGTGTTCGGCGGGGGCAAAGACGTCGTCGAGCCGCCCGCCGAGCTCGTGCCGCTCGAGAATACGCTGCGCGTGCGCCGCTTGTGGAGCTCCAAAGTCGGCGGCGGTTCCGAGCGTTTGCGTCTCGGCTTGGCACCCGCGACGGACGGCGCGCGTATTTTTGCGGGCACGCACGACGGCAAAGTCGCGGCGTTCGAAGCCGAGACGGGCCGCAAGCTTTGGACGCAGGATACCGACCTGCCGTTGGCGGCGGGTCCGGGCTTCGGCGGCGACGTGCTCGTGTTCGGCACGAACGACGGCGATTTGATCGCGCTCGATGCGAACACGGGTGAGCAACGCTGGCACGTGGCCGTCGGCAGCGAAGTGCTCGCGCCGCCTGCCATCGGCGGGAACGTCGTCGTGTTTCGCACCGTGGATGGACGGCTGCGCGGCGTCACGGCCGACGCCGGAGCGCCGCTATGGACGGTCGAACAGTCGCCGCCGGCGTTGACGTTGCGCGGCAGTACCGCGCCGAGGATCGCGGGCCCTCTCACGGTCAGCGGGTTCGACAACGGACGCATCGGAGCCTATTCCCTGGCGACCGGGGAACCGCTCTGGGAACAGGTCGTCGCGAACCCCACCGGCCGCAACGATTTGCAGCGCCTCGCCGACATCAGCGTGGGACTGCAAGTCGTCGGCAACGACGTCTACGCGGCCGGTTATCAAGGACGTGTCGTCGGCATCGACCTCAACACGGGTCTCGTGCTGTGGCAACAAGAAATGTCCTCGTTCGCGGGCCTCGGCACCGACGGCAATCACGTTTATGTCAGCGACGAGCTCAGTGCCGTCGTCGCGCTCGACCGCCGCGGCGGCACGCAAGCCTGGCGACAGGAAGCGCTGCGTCTGCGCGACGTGACGGCGCCCACGCGTTTTCGCAACGCCGTCGTGGTCGGCGATTTCGAAGGGTACCTGCATTGGCTCGATCCAACCGACGGTCATTTCCTGGCCCGCGCGCGCGCTGCAGGCGATCGCATCACGTTCGTACCGCTCGTGGTGGGCCTGAATCTGTTCGTGCAGTCCGATGACGGCACCGTCGCGGCGTTCACGATCGTCGACGACGCGGCATAATAAGAATCGCGAGCAAAGCTCGCTCCCACAAACCCTGTATGTAGGAGCGAGCTTCGCTCGCGATCGGCATTTGTAGGAGCGAGCTTCGCTCGCGATCTCGGTTTTTTGTAGGAGCGAGCTCCGCTCGCGATTCTTGTCTTGGAGCGCCGGCAATGATCCCCGTCATAGCGTTGGTCGGCCGACCGAACGTCGGCAAGTCGACGCTGTTCAACCAACTGACGCGCACGCGCGACGCGCTCGTGGCCAACGAGCCCGGCGTGACGCGCGATCGCCGCTATGGGCTCGCGCAATGGTCGAACGGCAGCTTCGTCGTGATCGACACGGGCGGTCTCGGCGGCTCGGCGCCGGCTGCCATCGAGTCGGGCGTCGGGCGGCAGGTGGATTACGCGCTTGCGGAAGCCGATTGCATCGTCCTCGTCGTCGACCGCAAACAAGGGCTCACAGCCGAAGACGAGCGCATCGCCGACCGGCTGCGCCGCTCCGGCAAGTCCGTCACCGTGGCCGTCAATAAATCCGAAGGCGTCGCGGCGGAGCTCGCCGAAGCCGAGTTTCATCGCTTGGGACTCGGCGATCCTGTCGCCATTGCCGCGCTGCACGCGCAAGGCGTCCCGGAGCTGCTCGAGCGCGTGCTCGCGCCGTTCGAATTGAGCCGAGCGCCCGAGGAACCGAGCGATCGGCGACCCAAGGTCGCGGTCATCGGCCGCCCGAACGTCGGTAAGTCGACATTGATCAACCGGCTCATCGGCAGCGAGCGGCTCATCACGTCGCCCGAGCCCGGCACGACGCGCGACAGCATCCTCGTACCGTGCGAGCGCGACGGCTACGAGTTCACGCTCATCGATACGGCCGGCATAAGGCGGCGCGCCCGTGTCTCGGGGACGATCGAAAAATTCAGCGTAGTGCAGAGTCTCAAGTCAATCGAGAATGCGGACGTCGTCATCGTACTGCTCGATGCGCGCGAAGGTGTCGCCGATCAGGATCTGCATTTGATCGGGCTCGCAATCGAGCGCGGACGCGCGCTCGTGATCGGCATCAACAAATGGGACGGACAGCCTGCGGCCGATCGCCGCCGCGTCGAATCTGAAGTCGATCGCCTGCTCGGCTTCGTGTCGTTCGCAAGCATTCACTATCTGTCGGCCCTGCACGGCAGCGGCATCTCCGAAGTCGTGCGGGCCGCGATGTCGGCGCACGAATCGGCGGGCCGGGAGCTGCCGACGTCGCGGCTCAATGAGGTGCTGCAAGAAGCGATGCAGGCGCACGCCCCGCCGCTCGTCCGCGGGCGGCAGCTCAAGCTTCGCTACGCGCATCAGGGCGGGCGGTTCCCGCCGCTCATCGTCGTGCACGGCACCCAAGCCGAACGGACGCCCGCCCAGTACCGGCGCTATCTCGAGAACGCGTTTCGGCAGGCGCTGCGCCTCAAAGGGACGCCGATTCGCGTCGAATTCAGGAGCGGCGATAACCCGTTCGCGGGCCGCCGCGATCCCCGGACGAAGCACAAGGCCAAGCGCAGGCAGCGGCCCGCCCGCCATGCTGGCGGTAGGGGTCGCTGACCGGCCGATTTTCCACCGCGAACTAATCTCATAACCAGATGTTACAAACTACGCGGGGCACCGGTTCTACACTGCCGCACCAGCCGCAGACGATACGCGAGCGATTTGATCCATGACCAAGGCCCGCCGCCATTTCACCTTCGAGGGTGAGTTTCCGATGCATCGCGGCGGCGCGCTGCACAATCCGACATTTGCCTACGAAAGTTGGGGCAAGCAGAACGGCGCCCGTGACAACGGCGTGTTGATATTCACGGGGCTTTCGCCGCCCGCGCATGCCGCATCCTCCAAGGAGGACCCGACGCCGGGTTGGTGGGAAGAGATCGTCGGACCCGGCCGGCCGATCGACACGCGCCGCTATTACGTTATTTGCGTCAACTCGCTCGGCAGTTGCTTCGGCTCGACGGGACCTGCTTCGCTCGATCCTCTTACCAACGACGTGTATCGGCTCACGTTTCCGGTCTTGTCGCTCGAGGATGTGGCACGTGCGGGCTACGAGCTCGCGCGGCACTTGGGCGTGCAACGCCTGCACGCCGTCGTCGGCCCATCGATGGGCGGCATGACGGCGCTCGCGTTCGCGGTTCTGTTTCCGGAGCTCGCCGACGGACTCGTGCTCATGTCGTCGGGGCCGCGCTCGTTGCCGTTCGCGATTGCCTTGCGCTCCCTGCAACGCGAGATGATTCGCAAAGACCCCAATTGGAAAGCCGGCAATTACACGCCCGACGCACTACCTCTGACGGGCATGCGCCTGGCCCGCAAGCTCGGCATGATCACGTACCGATCGGCCGAAGAGTGGCGGCAGCGCTTCGGCCGCGAGCGCGCGGCGGCCGAATACACCGCCGGCGATCCTTTCGGCATCAACTTCGAGATCGAGTCGTATCTCGAGCACCACGCGAACAAGTTCATCGGCCAGTTCGATCCGAACTGCTATCTATACCTGTCGCGCGCGAGCGATTTGTTCGATATCGCCGAGCATGGCGCTTCCGTCGCGGGCGGGCTGTCCAAGGTCGGCGCCAACCGCGTGCTCATCATCGGCGTGACGACGGACTTCCTGTTTCCGATCTACCAGCAACAGGAGCTCGCGGATGGCTTGGCGGGCGCCGGACGCAAAGTGGATTTCGTCGAGCTCAACTCGTTGCAGGGCCACGATTCCTTTCTCGTCGACATGGACAACTACCGGCCCGTGATCGCGCGTTTCTTTTCGTAGGAGCGAGCTCCGCTCGCGAATATCAAGAATCGCGAGCGAAGCTCGCTCCTACAATGGGATGGGAAGGCGTCCCTACGTGTCTTCCTCCGGCGGGTCGTTCTTGGTCACCACGGCGCCGAGCGAGCCGCGCGCGAGCCGTACTGCGATGCTTTCACCCGCGGTCACGGCGGCACTGTCCGTGAGCACGGCGCCATCCGCGGCGCGCGATACGATCGCGTAGCCGCGTTGCAGCGTCGCGAGTGGGCTCAAGGATTTCAAGCTGCGCTCGACGAGCGACGCGCGTACGGTCAGGCGCTCGATGGCGCGGCGCATGCCGGATTGCAGGCGCTCGCTCGCGCGCCGAGCACGCTCGCGGGCGAGCCGCAGTTGAACGCGCGGGTTCGCCGCGGCGATGCGGGCGGCGGCGTGGCCGAGGCGAAGCTCGAGCCGCGTGAGCACCGAGCGCAAGCCTCGCGTGAGACGTGCATCGAGCTCGTCGAGCCGCTGCTGATGCGCGCGGAGCGTCGTGCCTGGGTGCATGCGCGACAGACGATGCGCGAGAGCCGCCAGATGCTTTTGCTCGGCAACGAGACGTCGCGTGACAAAACGCCGCAGCTGCTCGGCCGAGCCGCGCAGGCGCGCTTCGAGCTCCGCTTGATCGGGCACGGCGAGCTCGGCGGCTTGCGACGGTGTCGGCGCGCGCAAGTCGGCGACGAAATCCGCAATCGTGAAGTCGATCTCGTGCCCGATACCGACGATGATCGGAATTTCCACCGCCGCGATCGTGCGCGCGACGAGCTCCTCGTTGAACGGCCAGAGATCCTCGAGCGAGCCGCCGCCGCGCGTGAGAATCAAGAGATCGCAGTCGCGCCGGCGATCGGCAAGCTTGAGCGCGCGGCTGATTTCGTACGCGGCGCCGTCGCCTTGCACGCTCGTCGGATAGATCAAGACGCGCGCGGGGGGGAAACGCCGCTTGAGCGCGATGAGCACGTCGCGGAGCGCCGCGCCGGTCGGCGAAGTGACGACGCCGATGCACGTGGGCAGCGCCGGTATCGCGACTTTGCGGTCGGCATCGAACAAGCCCTCCGCGGCGAGCTTGCGTTTGAGCGCCTCGAAACGGGCACGGAGAATGCCTTCGCCGGCGGGCTCCACTTGATCGACCAGGAGCTGATAGTCGCCTCGCGCTTCGTAGATGCTGACGCGCGCCCGCACGAGCACTTGCTGTCCGTTCTCGGGCACAAACGCGAGCGACCGATTCGCTTGCCGGAACATCGCGCAGCGCACTTGAGCTTTGGCATCCTTGAGCGACCAATAAAGGTGCCCCGACGAGGGCCGCGACAGGTTCGAGATCTCGCCTTCGACCCATACCACGCCGAGCCCGTTTTCGATGAGCAATCGCGCCTCGCGGTTCAAAGCGGAAACCGAGAGAACGGTGCGCTCGGCCGCAAAATCGAGCTCGAGGTTCGCGCGCGTCTTCATGGCCGAATTTGAGCACGCGCTATACTGACAGTCCACATGGATTGGGTTCGCCTCATGCGCAGGTACGCTGCCGCCGTTCTGGCTTTGAGTCTGGTAGGCACCGCCGGCTCACAGCCATCCGAGACTGCGCTCGCCGAGGCTTGGTCCGCACCGGTCTTAAGCCTTTGGATCGCGAGTTCGCGCGATGCGGCATTGGCCCGCGGCGTCGACGTGATTCCGCCCGACATCCGCGCGGCACTCGCCGGATTCGTGCCGGACGACATCCTCGACCGCGTGCGCTGGCGCGTCGACGACAGCGCATTGTCCGTTCAGCAAAGCTTGTTCCGATTGGGCTATACGCCCGCCATGACGCTCGACTACGTGATCGTTTTCGCAACGTCGGCCGACGCTCTGACCGATGCCGCGCTCTGGGCGCACGAGCTCTTCCATGTCCGGCAGTATCGGGACTGGGGCGTCGACGGATTCGCGGCGCGTTATCTCGAAGATTACGCGGCCGTCGAGCACGATGCCGCGGAATTCCGCTGGCAGTGGATGAAAGCCACGGGCCGCGTCCCTGCTCCGGGTGGGCGTAGGAGCGAGCTTCGCTCGCGATTCTTGCCTTGAAATCGCGAGCGAAGCTCGCTCCTACAGGGACGACAGGGGTCCCCATTTACGCGGCCGGGCTGGACGGCTACACTGGCGCGCTCATTCGCCGCCGGAGCACCCCATGCGGATCGTCCACGAGGCGCTCACATTCGACGACGTCCTCCTCCAACCGGCGTATTCCGAGGTTCTGCCCCGCGAGGTCCTGCTGAAAACGCAGCTGACGCGCTCCATCTATTTGAACATTCCGATCATCTCGGCCGCGATGGATTCGGTGACCGAGGCGCGGCTCGCGATCACGATGGCGCAAGAAGGCGGGATCGGCGTGATCCACAAGAACATGTCGCCCGTCGAGCAAGCGCGTCAGGTGAGTCACGTCAAGAAGTTCGAAAGCGGAATCGTGAGCGATCCGATCACGATTCATCCGGAAGCGTCGATCCAGGAAGTCATCGACTTGACGCGTTCGAAGAACATCTCGGGCGTGCCCGTCGTCAAGGGCGAAGATTTGGTCGGCATCGTCACGCACCGGGATTGGCGCTTCGAAACGAAGCTCGACGCCCCCGTGTCGACGGTCATGACGCCCAAAGACCGCCTCGTGACGGTTCGCGAAGGCGCGAGCAAAGAGGAGGTGCTCGGGCTCTTGCACAAGTATCGCATCGAGAAGGTCCTCGTCGTCGATAAAGCCTTCAAATTGCGCGGCATGATCACCGCCAAAGATTTCCAGAAAGCCACGGACTATCCGTACGCTTGCAAGGACGGCCGCGGCGCGTTGCGCGTCGGTGCGGCCATCGGCACGGGGCCGGACACCGACCAGCGTCTGGCGCTGCTCGTCGAGGCCGGCGTCGACGTCGTCGTCGTCGACACGGCGCACGCGCATACGAGAAGCGTCATCGAGCGAGTCAAAAAGACCAAACGTACGTACCCCGACTTGCAGCTCATCGCCGGCAACATCGTGACGGGCGAGGCCGCCAAGGTGCTCGTCAAGGCGGGCGTCGACGCCGTAAAGGTCGGCATCGGCCCGGGCTCGATCTGCACGACGCGTGTCGTCGCCGGCGTCGGAATCCCGCAGATCACGGCCGTCGCCGAAGTCGCGACCGCGCTCGAGGGCACGGACGTGCCGGTCATCTCGGACGGCGGGATTCGCTATTCGGGCGACATCGCGAAGGCGATCGCGGCGGGGGCCTACTCGACGATGATCGGGAGTCTTTTCGCCGGCACCGAAGAGTCGCCGGGTGAAATCGAGCTCTATCAGGGCCGCTCCTACAAGACCTATCGCGGCATGGGCTCGCTCAGTGCGATGGCTCAAATGCACGGCTCGGCAGACCGTTACTTCCAGGACACGAGCGAAGAGTTGCGCAAGCTCGTGCCCGAAGGCATCGAGGGCCGCGTGCCGTACAAAGGCACTTTGGTCGCCATCCTCTACCAGCTCGTGGGAGGCATACGCGCCGCGATGGGATACACGGGTTGCGCGAACATCGACGAAATGCGCAAGCGGCCGACTTTCGTCAAAGTGACGAGCGCCGGGCAACGCGAAAGCCATGTGCACGATGTCGCGATCACGAAAGAAGCCCCGAATTATCGCGCGGAGTAACGGGTGGTAACGGCGACGGCACGAGCGCATACCACAGAAGCTCCCGATCGTGCGCGCATTCTGATCATCGACTTCGGCGGGCAGTACACGCAGCTCATCGCCCGGCGCGTCCGTGAAGCGGGCGTTTACAGCGAGATCCTGCCGTACGACGCGCCGGCATCCGCGATCCGCGCGTTCGCGCCCGTGGGCGTGATCCTTTCCGGCGGTCCCGATTCCGCGTTCGGCGAGACTTCGCCGCGTGTCGACGACGCGGTGTTCGCGTTGGGCGTGCCCATTCTCGGAATCTGCTACGGCATGCAGGCGCTCGCCGTCCAGTTCGGCGGCGCCGTGCAGAGCGCCTCGCATCGTGAGTTCGGCTACGCTGAGATCGAGCTCCGCGGTGGGGACGCGCTCTTGTCGGGGCTCGTCCCCGTCGGCGAGGCTCTGAAGGTATGGATGAGCCACGGCGATCGAGTCGAGCGTCTGCCGCCCGGCTTCGGCGCGATCGCGGCATCGAAGAATGCGCCGCTCGCAGGCATGGCGGACGAGCGCCGCAAAATGTACGGCGTGCAGTTCCATCCCGAGGTCACGCACACGCGGCACGGCTTCGAGATCATCCGCCGCTTCGTGCGCGAGATCTGCGGTGCGCCCGGCGACTGGACGCCGCGGAACATCATCGCCGAGCACGTTGCGCGTATCCGCGCATCCGTGGGGCGCGACCGGGTACTGCTCGGGCTCTCGGGAGGCGTGGATTCCTCCGTCGTTGCCGCGTTGTTGCATGCCGCGATCGGCGACCAGCTCGTGTGCGTGTTCGTCGACAACGGCCTGTTGCGGCTGCACGAGGGCGACCAAGTCATGGCGGTATTCGCCGAGCATCTCGGCGTCAAGGTGATCCGTGCCGACGCCGAAGCGCGCTTCTTGGCGGCGCTCGACGGCGTCGGCGACCCTGAAGCCAAGCGCAAGATCATCGGCGCCAAGTTCATCGAGGTATTCGAGGAGCACGCCGCGCGGCTCGATAACATTCGCTGGCTCGCGCAGGGAACGATCTACCCCGATGTCATCGAATCGGCCGGAGCGGCGACGGGTAAGGCCGACCTCATCAAGTCGCATCACAACGTCGGCGGCTTGCCCGAGCGCATGCATCTCAAGCTCATCGAGCCGCTGCGTGACCTGTTCAAGGACGAGGTCAGAAAGATCGGCGCCGAGCTCGGCTTGCCGCGCGAGCTCATCGACCGGCATCCGTTCCCCGGCCCGGGCTTGGGCGTGCGCATCTTGGGTCCGGTCAAGAAGGAGTTCGCGGATCTTCTACGCCGCGCCGACGACGTCTTCATCAGCGAGCTGCATGCGCAGGGCCTCTACGACAAGGTGAGCCAAGCGTTCGTGGTTTTCTTGCCCGTCAAATCGGTCGGCGTCATGGGCGACGAGCGGCGCTACGATTACGTCGTCGCGTTGCGCGCCGTCGAAACGGTCGATTTCATGACGGCGTCGTGGGCAAGGCTGCCGTACGATTTTCTCGACCACGTGACTCGGCGCATCATCAACGAGATACCCGGGATTTCGCGCGTGACCTACGATATTTCGGGGAAGCCTCCGGCGACGATCGAGTGGGAATAGCCGACGGCGAATCGGCCGACGTCGCCTTTATGCGCGAGGCCTTGAGCCATGCGCGTGCCGCGGGCGATCGCGGCGAGGTTCCGATCGGTGCCGTGCTCGTCGCGCCCGACGGGACGGTGCTGGCCGCGGCCGGCAACTCCCCGATCGAGCGGCACGACCCCACGGCGCACGCCGAGATCCTGGCGCTGCGCACGGCGGGCGCGCGCGTCGCGAATTACCGTCTGCCGGGATGCACGCTGTATGTGACGCTCGAGCCTTGCGCCATGTGCGCGAGCGCGCTCGTGCATGCGCGCATCGCGCGGTTGGTTTTTGCGGCGCCGGATCCCAAGGCCGGCGCGTGCGGCTCGGTCATGGATCTCGCGCGCGACCCGCGCGCCAATCACCGGCTCGAAGTCGCACAAGGCGTGCTCGGCGAGGACGCCGCCGAGTTGCTCAAGACCTTTTTCCGCGAGCGCCGT
>Ga0209640_10001801_pt1 | contig 18497 bp, 20 predicted proteins | sample RifCSP10_1_FD_184018 | JGI IMG/M metagenome (GOLD analysis project Ga0209640, IMG submission 184018) | Soil microbial communities from Rifle, Colorado - Rifle CSP2_sed 10_1 (SPAdes) (version 2) | ecosystem: Environmental > Terrestrial > Deep subsurface > Rock core/Sediment | place: Rifle... | reverse complement strand
TTGCCTGCATCCCCCATCCGCTGTCGCAGCGCTGGATCAGCCAGCAACCGGATGACTATCTCGGCTATTTGTGCTGGATCAGTAATCTGCACAGCCGCACGGCGTTCATACAACAGCCGATTGATCTCCATAAAAGCACTGGTGTGACTCCCGGTGATCACCGGCACTCCCAGGCTGGCGGGCTCCAGGACATTATGCCCACCCATTCTCGGCAACAAACTGCCGCCGACAAAGGCAACGTCCACAGCGGCGTAGTAAGCCGGCAGTTCGCCGATGGTGTCCAGCATGAATATCTGGACGTCGCTTTCGATCTGTTCTATCTGATTTGATTTTAACTGGCTCTTGCGAATGATTTTAAAACCAGCATTATGACTCAATTCGGCCACGCTGGTGCAGCGTTCCGGGTGACGGGGCGCCAGGATCAGCAAACACGCCGGAAATTGTTCGACAATCCTGCGCTGTGCGGCAAGAATTATCTCCTCCTCGCCCGCGTGCGTGCTGGCCGCGATCCAGACCGGCCTTTTCGGCCCAATAAGTCTTCTGACAGATTGACCCTGGCTAATTACACTATCCGGAATTTCAACATCAAACTTCAAATTACCGGTAACCACAATCCTGCCGCGATTCGCTCCCAATGCTGCCAGGCGATCGGCATCGGTCTCGCTCTGTGCGGCAATGAAAGTAATCTTGTGCAACACCAGGCGGATGAATTTACCGACTTTTTTATAGCCATTATAAGATTTTTCCGACAAACGGGCGTTCGTCAACAAGATGTGAATACCCCGCGCCGCGCATTGCAAATAGAGATTAGGCCAGATTTCCGTTTCCATGACGATCAGTAACCGCGGTTCGGTACGGTCCAGAAAACGGTTGACGGCACCCGGCAGATCATAGGGTAGAAAAGTATGCATAACACTCGTGCCAATCCGCTGCCGGACCATAATCGATCCGGTTGGCGTGACGGTTGTTACCAGTAACTCGTATTGTGGAAAAGTTTTCATCAGACTCTGGATCAGAGGTACTGCTGCCTGAACCTCGCCAACGGAAACGGCATGTATCCAGATGCGGGGGCGCTTGGCGGCCGGTAAGTCGACAAAACCAAAGCGCTCATACCAGCGGTTCCAGTAGCCACGGTTTTTCAACCCTGACCACAACAGCCTCAATAATACAACTGGAACAAGTAAATACAGAATGAAGGAATAGAGTATGAGCACGTTAATCGTGATTCATTCGTGAAATATTTAAAAAATCATTAACGTTTGTATTTGCTTCCGGTGCGTAATCAGGAATAATTAAGACCGAATCTTATCACAAGGTCTGTTGCTGATATTAATATGTGCAAATCATTAAACACCATCCTGTGGCTGCTGTTGCTGGGAAGCTTTAACGTGGCGGCGAGTCCTGGGCAACTGCCCCAGCCATTTAGTGCGAGTTATTCCCTGCACAGTATGGGCACCCGTATTGCCACAATGAAACGTAGTTTCGCCTCGCTCGAGAGCGGTATTTATTTGTATTACTCTGAGACCAATACGGATGGGCTGCTGGCGCTACTGAGAAAGGATCAGATAATTGAAAAGAGCACCTGGCAGTTTACGGAGGGGCAGTTACAACCCCTGCTGTACAGTTATCTGCATACCGGTGGCAAGAAAAACCGCAACGTCGAGATTAATTTTGACTGGTCCGCCAGAAAAATCACCAACTCCATCAATGGCTCATCCTGGCAGATGCCGATCCAGGCATACATAATGGATAAATTACTCTATCAACTTGCCATCATGTATGACCTGGACAAAGGTATGAACAAAATAAGTTATGCCATAGCAGACGGCGGCAAGATTAAGACCTATGATTTCGAACTGGTCGGGAAAGAGGTCGTGAATACACCGATTGGTGACTTCGACGCCTTAAAACTGGTCCGGCATAAATCGAACACGAATCAAAAAACCGCAATCTGGTGCGCCAAGGAACTGGGATACTTACCCGTCAAAGTGGAAAATGTCGAAGACAATGGCCGGCAGACCACGGCGATTATCGAAACTCTAACCGGCAGTCCCGTGTCGAATCAATAAGCTTCCTTAATTGCCTGCACCAGTTCTTCTGGCGTCAGATAGCCCCCGATATATTTGCCGTTTTCCGTGAATAGCGCCGGCGTGCCGCGCACGCCCATCTGCAGCCCCAGATTATACTGGCGGGAGACGGGGTTGCTGCATTTCATTTGGACCGGTTTTTTACCCAGTTTAGCACTGGTTAAGGCCTGATTCCGGTTTTTCGAACACCAGACTGACTCCATAACCATAAATGTTGGCGTATCCTCTCCTTGTCTCGGGAAAGCCAGATATCGCACTGCGATACCGAGCTTGTTCACTTTCGCTATATTACTGTGAAATCGCCGACAGTAAGTGCAATCGGTATCGGTAAAGACATAGACGGTATGCTCAGCGTGCTCCGGTGTGAATTCTATAAATTCATCGGCCTCCAGATCATGCAACATACCGATACGGGCTGATGAGCGCTGGACCTCGGTCAGATTCCGCTTATCTTTCAGATCAAACAGATCGCCTTCCAGGATATAACGGCCGTCCCCAGACACATAAAAAATTTCCGCCCCCTGCATGACCTCATATAAGCCTTCGATTTTCGATGCCGTGATACTGGTAACCTCAAACTCGGGGAAGATTCCCCGCAAGCCCTTTTCTATATTCTTGGCGATTTCCGGCTCCACGGCGCCCGCCGTCAAGGGAAATGCCAGGCAGAACATCAAACTTATAAAAATTCGCTTAATACTCATTATCAATCACCCAGTTTGGAATAAATGTTAGTGCGGACGCTCCAACAACCACAATTATCAGTTTCAAGACAACAATATCAGACATATTATATGCATATGAGTTTATTTATTCATAAAAACTTGGCTTTCATGCCGGTGTACAAGCTGCTGATTATTCATTCAAAATAGGTATGAACCCGTCAACAAAAGCCAAAACCACCGGTAAACTGAACCTTGATTACGTCCTGGAACAATTGCAACAGGACCGGATCATCAGTCCGCAACAAGTCGCCCAACTCCGTGCGGGCCTGACCAAGGAGACGGAAACAAGCACGCATCCTCTGGTTATTGTTGCTGATCAGGGCTGGCAAAGCAGCACCAAGCCGGCTTATCCCCTGACGCTGGAACAGTTGACCCGCTGGCTGGCCAATAAAATCGGTCAGACATATTTACGCATCGATCCGCTGAAGATGGATGTCAATAAGATCACCGGTGTCGTCTCCCAGGCCTATGCCAGCAAGCTGCATATTCTGCCCGTTGCTGTGAATGAAAAAGAGCTGACGATTGCCACCTGTGAACCCTTCGTCGAAGCGTGGGAATCGGAACTAGCCAGGATCAGCAACAAACAAATCAAGCGGGTCATCGTTAATCCCAGGGACCTGGAGCGCTATCTGGTCGAATTTTACGGCATCAGCCGATCCATCCTTGGCGCCATGTCCGATGATTCACAGAAGGCGCTCAGCAATATCCAGAACTTCGAACAACTCGTGGAAGTCGGCAAGGTCGGCGAACCTGATGCAAATGACAGGCATGTCGTCAATCTGGTCGATTGGCTGCTGCAATTTGCCTTTGAACAGCGGGCCAGCGATATCCATCTGGAACCGAGGCGGGACAAAGGCAAGGTCCGTTTTCGGATTGACGGTGTTTTACACTATGTCCACGAATTTCCCGTTGCTCTCATGAGTGCAATCACCAGCCGTCTCAAGTCGCTGGGTCGCATGGATGTCACAGACCGCCGGCGGCCCCAGGACGGGCGGGTGAAGACCAAAACACCTTCAGGCAATGAAGTGGAAATGCGGCTATCAACCATGCCCACCACGTTCGGTGAGAAACTGGTATTACGCATATTTGATCCGGAAATGCTGATGAAAAGCTTCAAGGAACTGGGCTTCACCAAGCACGACCAGGAGTGCTGGCAACGTATGGTTGAAAATCCGCATGGCATCATCCTGGTAACCGGACCTACCGGTTCCGGCAAAACGACAACACTCTACTCCGCCCTGAAGCAACTGGCCCGGCCCGAACTGAATATTTGCACTATTGAAGATCCCATCGAACTGGTTGAACCGCTATTCAACCAGATGCAGGTGCAACCCATAATCGACGTCACTTTCGCCGCCGGGGTTCGTACCTTGCTACGCCAGGATCCGGATATCATTATGGTCGGCGAGATCCGCGACAGCGAGACCGCGGAGGTGGCTATTCAGGCCGCGCTGACCGGTCATCTGGTTCTGTCCAGCCTGCATACCAATGACGCACCTTCCAGCATTACCCGGTTACTCGATATCGGCGCCCAACCCTATCTGATTGGCGCCTCGCTGCTCGGTGTGCTGGCGCAACGCCTGATCCGCACTCTCTGCCCACATTGTAAACAAGCCGTGGAACTGGATAAAAAGGTCTGGAATGACCTGGTGGCGCCGAACAAGACACGTCTGCCGAAAACCATCTACAAGGCAGTCGGGTGCGAGGAATGCCGGCATACCGGTTATTACGGCCGGACCGGCATCTACGAAGCCTTGTTTATAGACAATGAATTTCAGCACCTCATCAACACCAGCCGGGATCTGACCGATTACTACGCGGCGGCAGCAAAACAGGGGATGCGGCCACTGAACATCAGCGGCGCACAAAAAATCGCGGAAGGACTGACAACTCTTGAGGAGATTTATTCCGTCGTACCGCCCGTCACGGGCAGCATAAAATAGCCATATACATACTCACACATAAACATCGATCCTGACAGAGGAGATCATCCCATGAACTACCGTAACTTGTTTATGATTCCAGCCTTACTTACCGCAATATCTGCTACTGCCCAAACGGCGGTGTCCCCGGTCGAACAAATCGTGGAACACCACATGGCCGCCGGTAACAGCCGTAACCTCGATGAGATCATGCGCGACTATGCCGATGATGCCATCCTCATTGCCCCGGATGGGGTAAATAAAGGCAAGCAGGCCATACTCGCCGCGTTTCAACAACTAATGACCCAGGAGCCCGCTTCCGTTATTATCCCGACGCGAAAAGTATTTGAAGGTAATGTGGGATATATCGTCTGGACCATGAACGCCGGGCAACCGAATGTCGTGCATGGTTCCGACACGTTTATCATTCGCGATGGCAAAATCGCCGTACAAACCGTCGTAATCCTGCCGCCGCCGTCGCCGCCCCAGCCCTGACCGGCATCTGACTTTACATATATATTACTTTTAACTTTTTACTGCTTTTAACCTCGCGGATGATGTTCCGCGTGAATGTTTTTCAGGCGTTCCCTGGCAACGTGCGTGTAGATCTGCGTGGTCGAGATGTTGCTGTGCCCCAGCAACATCTGCACGACCCTTAAATCGGCACCGTGGTTCAATAAATGCGTGGCGAAGGCATGTCTTAAGACATGTGGCGACATTGGCTTGTTGATGCCGGCAATGCGGGCATAACGTTTGATGGCATGCCAGAAAGTCTGCCGCACCATGGGCTTGCCACGATTGGATGGCAAAAGCGTTGCGTCCGGGTCGTTTTTAAAAAATGCGGCGCGGGTTGATCGTAAATATTTTTCCAGCCAGGCCACTGCTACCTCACCGAGTGGCACTAGCCGTTCCTTGCCGCCTTTCCCGCTAATTCGGATCACGCCTTGACGCAAATTAATCTGATCCAGCCTGAGACCAACCAGTTCCGAGACCCTCAGCCCGGTCGCATACAGCACTTCCAGCATGGTTCGATCCCGAACACCTGCAGCAATATTGCTGTCCGGCGCTTGCAGAAGCTGTTCCACTTCAGTTTCCGTCAGAGACTTCGGCAGGGGCCTGCCCAGACGCGGGGATTCGATATTGGCAGTCGGGTCCTCAGCAATGATGTTCTCCCGCACCAGAAATTGAAAAAGCCGCTTTAAGCTGGACAAGCGCCTGCCGGTCGTTCGCACTGATCTCGCGTTCTGATCGGCAAGATATGCCAGAATATCAGCTGCTGTAGTCAATTTGATCTGCCCCCCCCGTCGCGCCAGCCAAGTGGAAAAAAAATACAAATCACTACGGTAGGCTTGCATGGTATTTTCGCTCAAACCCCGCTCCATCCATATCACGTCCAGAAAATTATCGACGCTGGACTTTGACTGGAGTAGCAACTCCTGGTCTATAACCACATGACTCCTTCATGGTGCAATAACCATTTTTTAATCTGCAGTTGACGCCGCCTGCCCATGTAGCCGCCCAGACCCTTGGCCGCGACGATACGGTGACAGGGGATCAGAACGGCTATCGGATTGGTCCGGCAAGCCTGGCCGATGGCCTGACTGCTCGTTTTTAATTTCTTGGCCAGTTGCCCATAGGTCATAACCTCGCCGGGGGGAATGGTTTGCAGCGCCCGCCAAACCCGTTGCTGGAATGCCGTCCCGGTCGGGCTACAAGCAATTGCAGTTGTGGAGCTGGGGTCGTCAAAATACTGATCGAGAATCCGCACTACGCCAGTAACGGCTTTAGACGGAGCGGTGGACGCTGCATCCGCTTCCAGCAGCCAATCGATAGTGACAAGCCTGGAATTTTGCATTTTGATGCCCAGGGGGGCAACCGGCGAGTGGTAGATAGCATCGTATGCCTGGCTGCTAATGAAGACTGGTTTACGCATAGTCTATGCGTAATGCATACGGTAAAACCGGTATTATTATCCGGTTTCCGTAGACTTGATTTTCTCCCTGATCCGGGCCGCCTTACCCTTACGCCCGCGCATGTAGTACAACTTGGCTCGTCGAACATCTCCGCGCCGTTTCAACTCAATCGCGGCGATCGTGGGACTGTAGGTCTGAAAAACTCTTTCCACGCCTTCACCATAGGAAACCTTCCGTACCGTAAAAGACGAATTCAAACCCCGGCTCTTCTTGGCAATGACCACACCTTCAAAGGACTGCAGACGCTCGCGTTGTCCTTCCACGACCTTCAGCTTGACGACTACGGTATCACCCGGCCTGAATTCAGGAATCACTTGCGTCATTTGTTCAGCGTCTAGTTGTTCGATTATTTTTGACATAGGTTTGACTCCAGTACTACAGTTTCATCATTCATTGTCGGTTCCAATATGGGTATTTCCTCCCTTAGATCCGGGTTCTAATCCTGGTCCCGAATAAACTCATCCAACAGGCTGCGCTGTTCCACGTCCAGTTGCAATCGGTTCAGCAAATCCGGCCGCCGTATCCAGGTCCGGCCGAGCGCCTGTTTCAGGCGCCAGCGCCGGATTTTCGCATGGTCACCGCCAAGCAACACTTCCGGTACCTTGATGCCACCAGCTTCCTCCGGCCTGGTAAAATGCGGGGCATCTAATAGTCCATTAAAAAACGAATCCTGAATCGCTGAATCATCATGCCCCAGGACTCCGGGTAAATTCCTGCTGACAGCATCGATTATGACCATCGCCGGCAGTTCCCCGCCGCTGAGCACATAATCACCGATAGAATATTCTTCATCCACATCGGTCAAGATGACCCTCTCATCTATCCCTTCATAGCGTCCCGCCAGCAAAATCATGCAATCCCGTGCCGACAACATCCTGATGTTATCCTGATCCAATCTTTGCCCCTGTGGTGTCAGGTTGATCACCCTGGCCCCGGGTAGTTGTTGACGGGCCTGCCTGATCGCAGCAACCACCGGTTCGTACAACATCACCATTCCCGGGCCACCGCCATACGGTCGATCATCGACGGTGCGGTGGACATCATGGGTATAATCGCGGGGATTGAAGGTGTTGACCTCCAATATTCCCCTTGCTACAGCACGCCCGGTAATACCATATGCAGTTACAGCAGCGAACATTTCCGGGAACAGACTAACGACACCAATACGCAACATTTATTGGTACTCAGGATTCCAATCCACACAAACCCGTCCTGTCTCCAGATCAACCTGTTTTACTATCTTATGCATTACCCATGGCACCAGGAATTTCCGCTCACCCTGGAGGACGACCATCACATCATTTGCGCCGGTTTCCTGCATGCCTGCTATCTTGCCCAGAATATTACCCTGAGTATCGATCAATTCCAGGTGGATAAGGTCGCACCAGTAAAATTCACCGCCGGTCAAGGACGGTAACTGCTCTCTGTTTACAGCGATTTCAATACCTAGCAGGCTTCTGGCCTGGTCAGTGTCCGTAATCCCCTCCAGAAACACCGCCAATCCCTTGCCCTTGCCTTCACGCGAGATAATGTGCCTGCTGACCCAGGTATCATTAATCATCAGCATCCAGGGTTGATATGAAAAAATCTGTTCCCGCGGTTGCGTGTAGGAATATATCTTGAGACCGCCATGAATTCCATGCAACGCGTTGATTTTCCCTAAGACTACTCGACGGCTTGGATCATTACCCTGTGCCACGGCTGTTTAAAAGTACCCCGCATCCTGGCGGAGTTGGATCAGGCTGCCGATTTTTCCGCGGCCTTTTCTTGATCCATCCTAATTAACTTTGCAACCCGATCCGAGGCCTTAGCTCCTTGCGATAACCAGTAACCGACCCGTTCCCGGTCTATATCCAGTTCAACTTCCTGGGCAGTGGCGATCGGGTTATAAAAACCTAAACGTTCGATATAACGTCCGTCCCGTTTATTACGGGAATCCGTGACGATAATATGATAGAAAGGTCTCTTTTTGGCTCCCGCACGCGTTAATCTTATTGTCACCATTTAACTACTTACCCTCTAAAAAGCTGCGCTGGAGAAACTCCAGCGTTGATGAGATACGGGAATATCAGTCCCGAAAAAAGTGCGTTATTGTACGGTAAATGTGATAAAAAGAAAGCATTGATCCATATTATGAAATAATCATAGAGGTTGCCGGGGATTCGGTGTCCAACGGGCTCGAGATAAAACCGGACTCCCACCGGTTTAGTATTAAACTTTCAACTCAGAATCGTGTCGACTATAGCACATATTAAACTTTAATAAAGTTATATATATTATTGTTAAATAAGATATTATAAGTCTACTTAAAGTAAGTTATGAGTATCCAATCGAAGCGACAATTAAGAGAAGTCCTGAAACGGAAACGGCAGGAAATACCTGCGGCTCAACGGCATCGCTTTGATGCTGCGATCAAGGCAAAAGTACTGACCTTGCCGGAAGTGACTCAAGCTCACAGCATTTTCTGTTTTATCTCCTTTGCTGACGAAGTGGATACCCATAACCTGATCCGGGAACTACAACAGCAAAACAAAATTATTATCGTCCCCAAAATACTGCCTATTAGAAAAATGGCCGCCATCCTTTTACCTGGTTGGCAGGAACTCGAAACCGATAGTTTCGGGATCCAGATTCCGCGCTCATCTGAGCCTTTTCAAGACTCTATCGATGTTTGCCTGACCCCGGGCCTGGGCTTTAGTCCAACAGGCCACCGCCTGGGTTACGGCCGTGGTTACTATGACACCTGGTTTTCTGAAAATCAGGTGACCCATAAAATCGGGATTGGCTATGAGTGCCAGGTGCTGGATGAGTTACCGGTTGATGGAACCGACGTTCCTGTGGACAAAATTGTCACTGAAAAAAAGATATATGCTGTCCAAAACCGGCGGTAACGGACAGATTGAGCCGGTTGACATGAGCAACGCCCGTTTCCGCCAGATATAGAATCAAGTCGCAGCAAATGAACAATCAAGATTCAAATCCCGAGACTACTCTGCCGACCACGAAACGCCGCGGGCTGATGCAAACTCTCTATGACTGGATGATGGTCAATGCGGCCGGACGTAATGCCCGGACCATTCTCTTCATTGTGTCCTTCGCAGAGAGTTCTTTTTTTCCCATTATCCCCGACGTGATGTTAATACCCATGATGCTGGCAGATCGCAAACAAGCTTTCCGCCTGGCCGCATGGTGCACGCTCGCATCGGTACTGGGTGGTATTCTGGGTTATGGGATCGGGGTATTTCTTTACGATTCTGTCGGCAAATGGCTGATTTCACTCTATGGTTATGGCGATAAAGTCGATGAATTCAGGGCTTTTTACGCCGAATGGGGGGCTTGGGTGATTTTGGTCAAGGGGGTAAGCCCAATCCCCTACAAAGTCGTTACGATTATGTCCGGTTTTGCGGCGTATAGTTTTCCCATGTTCATGCTGCTTTCGATAATCACACGCGGCGCGCGGTTCACACTTTGGGCGATCCTGCTTTATATCTATGGTGAACCCATCCGTGAGTTTATCGAAAAGCGCCTTGAACTGGTGCTGTTCGCGACTTTCATAACCATCATGATAGGCTTTCTGCTGGCTACTTATCTGATTTAGGTTGTAAATTCCCGCCTATATCATCGCAGTAATAGCTCGATTAACGCCTGTTCATGACCCCATGCGTATGCTGGGTGCGAAAGGTTTTCCCTTTCCTGGATCGGCTCCCAGTGCGGGGCGTATTTTCCAGTTGCCCAGTACCTGCGGGTTGCCAGGACGGGACCAGATGTTTCTTGCCATTACCGATCAAGTCCGCCCGTCCCATGCTCTTTAACGCCTTGCGTAATAATGGCCAGTTTTCCGCATCGTGATAACGCAGGAATGCTTTGTGGAGCCGCCGGATCTTGAGGCCCTTAGGGATAAATACCTCTTCACTTTTATGCGTAACTTTACGCAACGGATTTTTCCCCGAGAAATACATGGCGGTTGCCGTTGCCATCGGCGCCGGCAGGAAGGTTTGCACCTGATCCGCGCGAAAACCGTTGTGTTTCAGCCAGAGGGCCAGATTCAGCATGTCCTCGTCAGTAGTCCCCGGGTGGGCGGCGATAAAATAGGGGATTAGATACTGTTCCTTGCCCGCTGCCTGAGAATATTTCTCAAACAACTCCTTAAAGCGATAATACGCCCCCATACCCGGCTTCATCATCTTGCTCAACGGTCCGGTTTCGGTATGTTCCGGTGCTATTTTTAAATAACCCCCGACATGATGACTCACCAGTTCCTTGACGTATTCAGGTGACTCCATGGCAAGGTCGTAGCGTACACCGGAAGCGACCAATATTTTCTTGATGCCGGGTAATGTACGCGCTTGCCTGTATAACTTGATCAACGGGCCGTGATTGGTATTCAGATTGGAACAGATGGATGGATAAACGCATGAGGGTCGTCTGCATACTGCTTCAATCGCTTTATCCTTGCAGGCAATCCGGTACATATTCGCCGTCGGCCCACCCAGATCAGAAATCACGCCGGTGAAACCGGGCACGCTGTCGCGGATGGTTTGAATTTCCCGGAGAATGGAATCCTCAGACCGGCTTTGGATGATCCGCCCTTCGTGCTCGGTAATCGAACAAAACGTACACCCCCCGAAGCAACCGCGCATGATATTCACTGAGAAGCGGATCATCTCATAGGCGGGGATTTTCCTGTTCCCGTATGTACTGTGCGGCACGCGCCGGTACGGCAGTTCATACACGCGGTCCAGTTCCCTGGTCGTCAATGGTATGGGCGGCGGGTTAATCCATAACTCCCGATCGGTATGCCGTTGCACCAGGGCGCGGGCATTGCCCGGGTTGGTTTCCTGATGCAATACTCTGGAAGCGTGTGCATACAGAACCGGATCGCTGCGCACCTGTTCGTAATCCGGCATGCGAATCACGGTTTTGGCAGGCTCGGGCATATCGGCGCTATGGTCGTCTTGCAGCGCTGTCAGATTCTTAACTATTCCAGACGCTGCTCCTCCACCGGTATTGTGCTCGGGATGCTTAACGATCTGTCCCGGCTTATCAATAACTGAAACATCGAGCACTGTCCACTCTGCGGGTATCGTTTTCGTTAGAAAGGCCGTGCCCCGGATGTCGGTCAGCGACTGAACCGGTTCGCCCGCTGCCAGACGATGCGCAATCTCGACCACCTGGCGTTCGGCATTGCCATATACCAGCAAATCGGCCTTGGCATCCAATAGCACCGAACGTTTCACCTTGTCGGACCAATAATCATAATGGGCGATACGGCGCAGGCTCGCTTCAATGCCGCCGATGATGATTGGGACATGCTTAAATGCCTCACGACATCGTTGTGCATACACCACTACTGCGTAATCCGGGCGCTTGCCGGCTGCCCCATCGGGTGTATAAGCATCGTTACTGCGGATTTTTCGGTCCGAGGTATAACGATTGACCATGGAATCCATGTTCCCGGCAGTTATCCCATAGAACAGATTGGGTTTACCGAGTTTCCGGAAATCACCTACATCGGTCCAGTCGGGTTGCGGGATGATACCGACCCTGAAGCCCTGTGCTTCCAGGACCCGACCAATAACAGCCATGCCGAAACTGGGGTGATCCACATAGGCATCGCCGCTGACAAGTACGATATCGCAGGAGTCCCAACCCAGAACATCCATCTCCTCCCGGGTAACTGGCAACTCTATAGCGGTGCCAAAACGCCTGCCCCAGTACGGGCGGTAGGAAAATATTGAAGGAACAGTCTGCATGGCTAATAGAAATATTCTGTGTAACCCACTGGAATTATACCTTATAGGACATTTATTAGCGCAATCAATGGTTACTCGAATATATAGACCTGTTGTAGGATATCAGCTATTTTCTTTCAACCGGGCTGTTTCAGCAATTACCCGTTACTGACATTATGACGATAGAAACCTGGGAATTTATCAGTTATGTGGTGACAGCCATCGGCCTGCCCTTGGCAATATTTGTCTTTATCTTTGAAAAAAGAGAAGAACGTGAAAATGACGAACAGGAAGTTTATCAATTGTTGTCGGACAACTATCAGGACTTCCTGAAAATTGTCCTGTCCAATTCGGATCTGCGGTTATTTTCAACACAAGCATCCACGCATCTCAGCGATGAACAACGGGAACGCATGGTGGTTATCTTCAGTCTGCTGGTGTCATTGTTCGAGCGTGCCTACCTGCTGCTATACAATGACAAGATGTCGAAAAGCCAGCAACGACGCTGGAGTTCATGGGAGGATTATATGCGGGAGTGGTGTCAGCGCGGCGACTTCCGTAATGCGCTAAACGATCTGCTCCGTGGCGAAGATCCGGAATTCAGTCGGTTCATTCTGGCAATGAAGCTGCAATCCCGGGACGGTGACAGGTTATCACCTGGCTGATGAATTATTTCCGCTTGGAGCGTATACGGTCGGCCAGCAAGCCGGTACTGTTTTCATCCAGGACCTGTACCAGTCCGCGCGATAAGGACGCGAGACCGGCATTTACAAACAATAAGGGTATGGCGATACCCAGGCCAAGCACAGTCGCTATCATCGCCTGACCAATCCCATTCGCCATCAGTTTCGGATCACTGGCGCCGGAAGCGGTAATAGTCTGGAAAGTGATAATCATGCCGATAACCGTTCCAATCAACCCCAGCAACGGCCCGGCCGCCACTGCCAGGCGCAGGAACGCCTGGAAGCGTTCGAGCTTGGGAACCTCACGTAAGACAGCTTCTGAAATTCGTAATTCGATTACGTCAGAACTGTCATTGGCGGTAGCATTGTTCTTGATCGCCAGCAACAGACGGCCAAGTGGATTATTCGCCGTTGGATGGTTACGATCCTTGAGCTGCCTGGCTACCATAAATTGCGTAATGAAGAGATATACATACTGTATCAATGCAACGATAGCACCGATGATACCCACGCCAATGATGATAAAACCGACCAGATGACCTGTTCTAATGCGGTCACGCCAGTCGGGGCGTTGCACATACATGGACAACAACGCACCACTGGCAGGATCTACCACAGCCGGCAAGTACTTGTCGCCGGAGGTTTGGCTCGTCAATTCCCCGGCTATGTTTTGCAATCTGCCGTCTATTTTCCCCGATAAAGCAGCCAACATCTGTCTGCTCGGCAAATAAGTGAAATAATCTTCACCGCCGACAGCGGTAAACGAACCAATCCGCACAACTTCCGCTTTCTGAGTGCTGCTATTATCCATTTGCAGGATATCAGTAGTAACTCGGACCACCTTGCCGCTTTCCGTCATTTCGCGTTGCAACTCAAACCAGATCCTTTCCAGCTCTGATATCGATGGTAATTCCTTCGCACCGGCCTCCCGGCGTAAAAATGTAACACGATCTTCCTCACCCTCGGCGGCGGGAAACTGCACGGATATCAGTGAATCCTGCAGCACATTCGCGGCATCGCCGGCGATTTGTCTGGTCACGCCGAACAATTCACCCAGATTACCCTGATGCTGTTCCAGTAAAAGTCTCAGTTCCTTGATACGAGCCTCGTTCGCGTCGAATTGTTTCGACAGCGCATTACTGGTTGCCTCGGCCGCGTTCCGCTTCGCCGACGCTTCATTGACTTTGCGTTCCTGGCTGGCTAGCTGATTTCTAAAATTGGTCAGGCGTTGCGCGGCTTGTTTGGCCTCATCCGCGCGTATATTCCGGGTTTGTTTCAGTAACTCATCAAAATTGATGGCGGCCTGCGCAGTCATTATCCATCCAAACTGAATACCGCAGGCGATGATTAAATATAAAGCAATTCGAACCGGCATGATTTTTATCCCTATCACCTGCTTTGGATTAAGTCGATGTATCCTTGCGCCGTTTTCCGTTCCTTGGGCGAAGACAGGGCCCTTCGGAACGCAGGCACGGCTTCGTTGTATTCCTTCTGGTTATACAGCGCGATCCCGAGCATGATATTGGCATATCCCGAATCCTTTATCCCACCTTTACTAAGGGCATTTTGAAAGGCGTTGGCTGCATCCTCCCAGCTCTCGCGTTGGATATGCACCTCACCCAAACGAACAAATATATTTCCGTTATTCGACATTTGTGCTGCCCGTTGTAACGGTCCAGCTGCCTGGTCGAATTCCCGTGCCGCAATCCAGGCATTTGCCAGTTTTTCAAAATATTTCTGGTCCTCAACGACTTTTTTGTCCTTGGCGGCTTTGATCAATATCTGCGTAGCGCGGTATGGGATTTCGGCAACCATCAGCAAATCCGCCAGACGGTGATACTCGGAGGAATCGCTGAGTATACCGGCGTTATATGGCACCTCCATCATCACCAGCGCATTCGCATAATCCTCTTTCTCGCCGTAGATGGCTGACAAGTTTAACCAGTAAGTTTTTTTCTCCGGCACCAGAGCAATGAGTTGTTCCAGCAGGGGGATAGCGGCGGTATACTGATCACGCTCCATGTACAATTGCATCAATAACTGTAACAGGCTTTCCTGCGGTTTCTCGGCCAGTTCCACGGCCTTCTGGGCCGGCGTGGTCGCCTTGACATAATCGCCCACCTGATAATAACAGATGGCCAGCAGATAATAAGCCGCTGAGTTCGGCTTTACCGTCGATCTGAACCATTCCTCCAGGGCAGCTGCACCTTCCTTCCAGCGTTCCTCGGCAATAAATAGTTGAGCGATGTAATAGCGAGTTTCATTTATTTCCTGTTCATTTAATCCACCGGATGTGATCGCAGCCTGATAATGGGCACGGGCTTTGTTGTAATCACCCAGGCTATGTTCAATTGATGCCAGGATCTGCTCCACCTTGCTGCGTTCGTACGGGCTGAGTGTATCCATTTTCAACCCGGCCAAAGTTTTTTTGGCGGCATCATATTGATCGTTATTTAGTAATTCGATGGCTTCATTCAGGCGTTTGCCGGTTTTTTCATCCATCACGGGCTGGGGTTTCTTCTCTTCCGACGCCTTTTGCGCCTGCGCCAACTGCCATGGGACACCGGCCAGTAACACACTGGTCATCACAGCAAACAGTACCTTATTGATAGTCTCTCGCATGATTTTATTGCTCGATCTGGAACCTTAACATGGTACGTAACCCTACCCGCTCCACGGCCACGCCTTCTTCAACCTTGGGATTGTACCGCCAACGCAATATCGCCTTGATAGCGGCGTCGTCGAAGATCCCCTTGGGATCTGCATCAACGACTTTGGCATCTTTGACCGTGCCGGCAGGAGTAATCGAGAATTGCACTATCACCCAACCTTCTATACCCCGGGTCAAGGCACGCTGAGGATATTCAGGGTTGATACGTACCAAGGGGATAACATCACGATCTGAACCGGCAGTCAGATTCATGCCTCTGCCGACACCACTGAGATCGATGGTTGGATTGAGTGTCGCCACTACATTGTCGACGCCAGACATCGCCGACATGGACATCCTGGGCATCTCCGGCGCTATTTTCGGTTTTTCCCGCTCGACTTTCTCGTCACGCTTGCTTTCAACCTGAGTGTCCTTGCGCATTCGGGTAAACTCGATGCGGCTGGCCTGTTGCAGGTCACCAACGTTGATATCCGCGCTGACTAGCGTCCATAACGCCCAAAATATCGTGCCTGCCAGTAATAAGGCTAATGCAGTGGCCAAAGGAAATCTGATTATAAACATGGGTTAATTCCTAACCGTCAGGCGCCCGGGTCAGCGGCAATAGATACTTCCCTGATTCCGCCCTGGCGTACCTCGTCCATGACCTTGGCCAGTATCCCGGCGTGTGATTCGCGGTCCGCCACGATGACCGCGGTGTCATCCGGACGCTCGACGTGCAGGCGTTCTATCAAAGTCCGTACTTCGCGCAGATCGACCGGCCGGCGATCCATCCAGATTTCGCCATTCGCGCGGATGGCAATCAATATATTGCCCGATTCCCGGTGTTCGGCGGTTGATGCTTCCGGTTTAAACACCGTGATACCCGCCTCCTTGATGAAAGACGTGGTAATAATGAAAAATATCAGCAGGTTTAACACGAAATCGAGCATCGGGGCCAGATCAATGCCATGGTCTTCTGTCTCTGGTGTATGGCGGCGTGATTGCATGATGGATTACTCGGAAGTGCTGAAGGTAATGTTCCAGATCCCACCCAGATGCACCTGGTCGACCACTTCGACAACCGTACCGGTAGGCGCGGCTTCATCTGCCAGGATTAACACGCCGCTGTCGGGATTAACGGCATGCAGCCGTTCGACATTGGCGCGCACGGCACGGGCATCGACCACACGGTTGTCGACGAAAATTTCCCCGGTATCGTAGATTTCGATGGCGATGGTTTCGGTCTTTTCGTTTGATTGTTCGAAGCTGGTGGGGCGGTTGACTATCAGCCCCGATTCCTTGACGAAGATGGCGGTGATAATGAAGAAAATAAGCAGGTTCAACACGAAATCCAGCATCGGCGCCAAATCGATTCCATGCGATGACTCGTGTTGTTCCTGCATATGACGGCGCATGCGCATAATGAAATCTCAGTAGCTAAAGCGATCGGCCAGGAGTTCCGTCTCCAACCGCGCCCGGGTTCTGAAATAATGCACCGGATACAGGCCCGAAATACTCACGGCCAGACCGGTCATCGTACAGATCATGGCGTGGGAAACGCCGCTGGCCATGGTCCGTGCATCAGCCGAACCACGCAGTGCCATGGAGTCGAAGACTTCCAGCATACCGCTGACCGTACCGATCAGCCCCAACAGTGGCGACAGCGGCACCAGCACCTGCAACAAGGGAAATCCGGTGGTCATCGCCACATTCAGACGGGATATCATAGCCCGGCGTATTTGCCGGGCACACCAGGATGTATGATCTTTACGCGCCACCCAATTTGCGTGTTCTTCCTTGGCCAGCTTCGGCAGAATACGCCAGAAAAACCAGTAGCGCTCAAACACCAGAGCCCACAGCACTACACCGCTGGCGAAGATCCAGGCAACAAACGGGCCACCGTCGTGGACCAGGCCGGCAACGGCAGTATAGAGACCCCCTGAATCAAGCACGGCGACGTTTCTCGAGGCTTTCCGCCAGTAGCCCGGCGCTCTGTTCGTCCAGGACCTGCACCAAACTGCGCGACAGCGTAGCCAGTCCCGCGTTGGCAAACAATAATGGGACCGCGATACCCAGTCCTAGAATGGTCGCGATCATGGCCTGGCCGATACCAGCCGCCATCAATTTTGGATTGCTGGAGCCGGATTCGACGATACTCTGGAAGGTCATAATCATACCGTAGACAGTACCAATCAGACCCAACAACGGCCCGGCTGCAACCGCCAGGCGTAACAAGGCCTGAAATCGTTCCAGTTTCGGGACCTCATGCAAAACCGCTTCGGTGATCCGTAATTCCGCTATATCGACATCTGCCTCGATTGTTTTCGGGTCGCCCTTGAAAGCCAGCAGGACGCGGCCCAGCGGATTATTGCGGTTGGGTCGGTTCAGATCGCGCAACTGCCGCCAGACAGCCAGCCGTACGATGATCAAATAGATTAATTGAAATATAAACGCGACCGCCCCGGCGACGCCGACCGTGATAATGACGTAGCCGACCTCGCCACCTAACTCAATGCGTTCGCCAAAAGACGGCCGTTCGACATACTGATCCAATAGCACGCCGCGGGCCGGGTCCACGATAGTTAAGACGTAATCGCCGGTTGCATTCTGCAGCTGTTCGGCGGCATCGATGATTTCACCAGGGGGCTGACGGGGTAACACATGCAGCGATTGTAACGTTGGCAGATAACCTAAATAGTCATTGCCGGTTATGGCGGTAAACGGCCCG
>Ga0209640_10001800_pt1 | contig 18497 bp, 18 predicted proteins | sample RifCSP10_1_FD_184018 | JGI IMG/M metagenome (GOLD analysis project Ga0209640, IMG submission 184018) | Soil microbial communities from Rifle, Colorado - Rifle CSP2_sed 10_1 (SPAdes) (version 2) | ecosystem: Environmental > Terrestrial > Deep subsurface > Rock core/Sediment | place: Rifle... | reverse complement strand
CTCATTCACGATCAGGTTCTTGTACGCGGGTTTGTCGAACAGGAACGTTCCAATGGCATGAAGCGAATAGAACCATCCGCGTGTCTGGTCGATCCCTTCACAGATGTAGTCGGCCGGATATTGCTCGCCGGAATCGATCAGTTCTTTGTTCTCAAACGGGTAGTGCCACTGGGCAAACGACATCGCGCCCGAATCAAACCAGACGTCGATCAACTCTGGAGTTCGTTTCATGGTGCCGCCACAGTCGCAACGGAACGTCACCTCATCCACAAACGGTTTGTGCAGATCGAGCGGCTCCTGCACGTTCTCTCCCTGCCGCAACTCCGCCACACTGCCGATGCACTTCTGTTTCTTACATGACTCGCAGACCCAGATCGGAAGAGGTGTTCCCCAGAACCGATCGCGGGACAGCGCCCAATCCTTGTTCTCTTCCAGCCAGTTGCCGAATCTCCCCTCACCCACTTCCGGCGGCACCCAATTGATCTGCTTGTTCAGCTCGATCATTCTCGCGGCATACGCGGTTGTCTTGATATACCAGGATTCACGTGCATAGTAGAGTAACGGTGTTTTGCACCGCCAGCAGTGTGGATAGCTGTGCGTGATCGTTTCTTTCCTGTAGAGGATGTGGCGCGTTTTGAGATTCTGAATGATGAGTGGATCCGCATCTTTGACGAACTTCCCGGCGAAATCCGTCACCTCAGAACCGAACTCGCCACTCTTGTTTACCGGATGGATGGTGGGGAGATCATACTTCTTTGACATCTGATAATCGTCCTCACCGTACGCCGGGGCCATGTGGACGATCCCGGAGCCGTCTGCCGTGGTTACAAAATCCGCCTTGACTACATAGAAGGCCTTTTTTTCAACCGCATGATAATTGAAGAGCCGTGTGTATTCCAATCCCGCAAGGGTCTTCCCTTTCATCTTCTCTAACACGATATACTCGCCGTCGAGAACGGCGAGCCGCGCGTCTGCCAGAATCAGCTTCTCCCCTTTGTTCTCCACCTTCACATAGTCGACATCGGGATGAACGGCAAGTGCAACGTTAGAAATGAGCGTCCACGGCGTTGTCGTCCAGACAAGGAACGATGTGTCGGGCTGATTCCTGAGCTTCATCTTGACGTAGACGCTCGGGTCTTTCACATCATCGTAACCAAGCGACACTTCGTGGGATGAAAGTGGTGTCTCACAGCGCGGACAATAGGGCTGGATCTTATATCCTTTGTAGATCAAGCCCGCGTCAAAGAACTTCCGGAGCGCCCACCAGACGGATTCGATGTAGTCATTCTCGAACGTAACGTATGGCTTCGTGAGGTCCACCCAGTAGCCCATCTGCTCGGTCATCACTTCCCAGTCGGTCTTATATTTCCAGACGGACTCGCGGCACTTCCGGTTGAACTCCGCCACGCCGTATTTCACAATCTCGTCTTTATGTTTGAAGCCGAGTTGCTTCTCCACTTCGATCTCAACGGGAAGCCCGTGCGTATCCCATCCCGCTTTGCGGTGAACCTGGAAGCCACACATTGTTTTGTAGCGGCAGACCAGATCTTTCAGGGCTCTGCTCATCACATGGTGGATGCCGGGCCGGCCGTTCGCCGTGGGAGGACCTTCGTAGAAGGTAAAACCAGGCTTCCCGCTGCGCGTGGAGACACTCTTCTCGAAGATCTGGTTCGTCTTCCAGAAGTTCAGAATCTCCTGCTCGACGGCTGGGTAGGATATTTTCTCGCTCAGTTCCTTGAACATGTTACTTCAATTCGAACACTACATCCGTCGTTGCATTGATTGTCAGCTCGCCGGCCATTACAGGCGCCGCCGTGGTCATGGCATCAGCCATGGCCGTCCGCATGTTGTACATGGGTCCGGGCGCAGGAACAGATTCTGAAATGCTCAAGACGCTGCCGAGCGATGCCCCCAGTTCTTTAGTGAGCACCGTGGCACGTGTCCGTGCATCTGCAGCAGCTTTCGCAAGCGCGTCGCGCTCCAGCTCCCGTTGCCGTGAAGATTCGTACACCAGACCACCGAAGCTCGTTGCCCCCGCGCTCACAGCCTTGTCCATGAAATCTCCGACTTTCTCCATCAGTTTCGCCTTGAACAGTACGCTGAATTCATTCGTCCCTGCATAACCAACAATTGGCGGCGGCTGAATGTTACGTTGATAATCGAGGATCGGCGAAACACTGACCCGGGAAGTCTGAATGTTCTTGTCGTCAATTCCATAACTCTTCAAGATAACGAGGATGTCACGAGTTTTGGTACTTGCCTGTGTCATCGCTGCAGATGCCGACTCGCCGCGCGTGTTCACCTGGACGCTGAGCCGCACCTGATCGGGTTCCGTCATTACCATCCCTAAACCCCGCACGGAAACAGTTCGCGGTTTTAGGTCTTTCGTGTCCTTTTGCTGTGCCTGGGCAAGTGCTCCACAAGCGACGATTAGTGTTATTATCAAACCGATGCGTTTCATAACTCTACTTTCCTTTGAATTGTGAAAGAACCCAGAGCACCAAGCTAACGAGAGCACTGATCAAGATGCTCGAAGTGATCGGGAAATGAAACTCAAAATTCTCCCTTTTGACGTGAATATCACCAGGAAGCTTACCGAGGAACGGAATGCGGTCGGCGAACATGAGAAGTCCCCCAACAGCGGCAAGCACCACGCCGGCAATCACCAGAAATTTTCCGAACGATTGCATTGCCAGCCCCCTACAAATGCTCCACAACACCCTTCATAATTGTGGTTAGCCTCGGTTCCGTCCTGGCTGCAACCGCAATGATCTCCTCCACATTTGCCGGCTGCAACGAGTCCGGAAAGCATTCGTCGGTAATGATGGAGAACCCGAGGACTCGCATCCCCATGTGGTTCGCGACAATATTTTCGGGTACAGTCGACATCCCCACGGCATCCGCACCGATGAAGCGAAGGAACCGGTATTCCGCGCGTGTTTCGAGATTCGGCCCCGGCACCGCAACAAACACTCCCCGTTCCGTTCTGATGCGCTGGTCAAGCGCGATTTTCTCCGCAAGAGCGATCAACTCTCTGTTGTATGGTTCCGACATATCGGGAAACCGCGGGCCAAGCGTGTCGTCATTCGGGCCGATGAGCGGGTTGTCCCCCAACAGGTTGATGTGGTCAGTGATGATCATGATGCTGCCGCGCGAAAACTGCTGGTTCATGCCGCCCGCGGCATTGGAGATCAGCAGTGTTTGAACCCCGAGGAACTTCATCACGCGAACAGGGAACGTTACCTGTTGCATAGAGTAGCCTTCATAGTAGTGAAAGCGTCCCTGCATGGCAACGACCTTCTGCTTCCCGAGCGTTCCAAAGATCAACTTTCCGTGATGTGATTCGACAGTTGAAAGAGGAAAGTGGGGAATATCGCCATAGTCTACCACCACCTCGGCTTTGATCTCCTTCGTGAGGCCGCCGAGACCGGTACCCAGAATGATTCCGATCCCCGGCTCCATGCCGGTTCTCGTACGAAGAAATGTTACGGCATCGTTAATGTGTTTCCGTAGCTCTGTCATCGGTGATGTTTTTCAGGATGTCATCCAACTGAATTGCCTCTTTGCCCGTTCCCTGTGCACCGTTGCTCCCTTCAAGCACATCCCCTCCCATGTCGAGTGCTTTGATCAGATCCAACTCCGAGCTGAGCAGCACTCGTAACCTGCCGATCAAGGATTCCTTCCGGGCTTTCAACTGAATGAGCTCATTGTTCAGCCGGGCGAGATCCGTATTCGCTTGTTCCACGATCCGGGCCGCTTTCATCTCCGCTTCCCGTGCAATCAGCTCGGCCTCCCTCCTGGCCGCCTCGTAGGTCTTGCCCGTTGCCTCTTGCGCCTGCAACAATGTTTGCTGGAGTGTCTTTTCAATCTGACGGTAGTCCTTCAACTGGGTCTCCAGCTCCACTGCCCGGTCCCGCATCTCTTTCTGTTGCCTGAGCAAATCCTCGAATTCGTTCGCCACCATGTCCATGAAGGTGTCAACTTCGACGGGATCGTACCCTCGCATGACCTTCTTGAACTCCTGCTTCTTAATATCAAGTGGTGTGAGTTTCATGGGAACCTCCGTTGTCGAACGACTTGTGTGTGTAACTGAACAAGCGTCACGTTCAGGCTTTTTTTGTTCTTGACCCGAATATCGCCGTGCCTATCCTGATAATCGTGGCCCCCTCATCGATTGCCACTTCAAAATCCCCTGTCATGCCCATCGAAAGGTGCTCCATCTCCACGTTCGGCAGGTTCAGCAGGCTGATTTCTTCCTTCAACATCCGTAACTGCCTGAACATCGGTCTTGACCCTTCCGGGTCGGGGAGAAATGGTCCGATGGTCATCAATCCCTTGATCTTGATGTGGTCAAGGCTTGAAAGACTCTGTATGAACTCCACGGTTTCCTGCGGGTGAACTCCAAATTTTGAAGATTCGTCCGTTGTGTTCACTTCTACCAGAATGTCAACAAACCTTCCGAACTGAACCCCTCGTTTGTTGATTTCCCCAGCCAGCGTGGCATTGTCAACGGCATGGATGAGGAAAACCCAGTCAGAGAGGTATTTCACCTTGTTGGACTGCAGATGTCCGATGAAATGCCAACGGATCGACGAATCTTGGAGATCTTCCCGCTTTTTCAGCATCTCCTGGACATAGTTCTCGCCGATATCGAGAACGCCTGCGTCCACCGCCTTTTTAACAGCCGTAGCCGGGAATGTCTTAGAAACAGCAAGGAGCGTAACAGCTGCCGGATCCCTCCCAGCCTTTAGACACGCGATCCGGGTTCTCTCTCGTATGTGCTCTACATTTTGGTAAATCATTAAAAACCAAAGGTTTAATATAAGCCATGCCTTGTTCAAAATCAATAAAATGGTACGATTTCACCAGTCTCTTCCACGTTCACTTCCACGTGTTCTCCGGTTTCTTGACTTACGGTCTATTTTTCTTTTCCTTTATTCAAGACGGACACACATAGGCTCCCGATGATTCCGCGGAGTGTTGTCCACACTTTTGAAGAGGGCTTTGCATGAGCAATCTGGATTTTGGCGGCTTCGAAGACGATCCCGAGAACGAGCAACATCGGAAAGACCGTCTTGATGAAGAGCTGAAGCGGTTCCGGGACATGTTAAAGAACGGCTCCTCCGGAATCTCCAATATCGAGGCTCTGGAGGAGATCATCAACTATTACTTCGACAACGAGAAATACGAGGAAGCCCTCCATTTTGTTGACAAGCTTCTCGAAGTAGTTCCCTACAGTGCCGACGCCTGGCAAAAGAAGGGTATGATTTTGAGCGGCCTTTTCAGATACGAGGAGGCTGTCGATTGCTATGATCGTGCATTAAACCTGAACCCGGTGGATCCGGAGATGCTGATCAACAAGGGTATCACACTTGATGATCTTGGCAGGAACGAAGAAGCTCTTGCCTGCTTCGAACGGGCCCTGGAAATTGACCCCACAAATGAGGACGCCCTCTTCAACAAGGCAATCATCTTTGAGAAGATGGCACAATTCGACGATGCAATCCTCATGTTCAGGTACATCATCGACGGAAACCCTGAGCACCGGGATGCCTGGTATGAACTGGGGTACTGTTACGACTACCTCGATAAGCCAGAGGAGTCTCTGCGGGCCTACGACGAACATCTGAAGCTGGACCCCTACAACTACAACGCCTGGTACAACCGCGGAATCGTCCTGAACCGGCTGGTCCGCTACAGCAAGGCCATCGACAGTTACGATATGGCCCTCGCCATTCACGAGAGTTTCCCCGCAGCGTGGTACAACAAAGGAAATGCACTCGCCAACATGGGCCGCCTCCACGATGCCCTCGGGTGCTACAAAGAAACCCTCCGTCTCGAAGAGAAGGATGTTCCTGCCTGGCACAACCTCGGTAATGCGTATGAGGAGCTGTGTGAGTACGAGGAGGCCATCAAGTGCTTTAGCCAGGCAATCAAGTACGATCCGGACCATTACGAATCGTATTTCGGCCGCGGAAGCTGCTACGATTCACTGGAGCAGTTCAGGCGTGCCCTTGCGGACTACAACAAGGCCCTTTCGCTGTGCAAGGATTATCCGGAGCTCTGGTACGCGAAAGCGGATCTATTGTACAATATGGGGCGGATCCGGGAATCGCTTATCAGTTACCGGGTGGTCACAAAGCTGGAGCCAATGAACTTTGAGGCGTGGTTGGACTACGGTGAAACACTTTTCGAGCTTGGTTACTTCAAACAGTCTCTAAAATCGTTCGACCGATCCATCCAGGCAAACCCTAACTCTGCGGACCCGTACTACAGCAGGGCAAAAGTCCTGCTTGTCCTCAACCGTACGTTTGATGCACTCGAGTCGTTGAAGAGCTCATTCCAACTGGACCCGGACAAGCGGAGGATGTTTGAGCAGGAGTTCCCTGGTGTCCGATCCATCAAAGAATTCAAAAGCATCCTCCGACGGTAAATCTTGCCGGGGATGAATTCGCAATAGATATTGTGTATATTCAAGCCGTCCCGGAAATTCGGGGCGGCGTTTTGTTTTTCACGTGCGGGAAATTCCCATGCTCTCTGAAAATACCCGGAGGAAATACGTCGACTTGACCACGATCCTGCGAGACATGGGGAGCGTCGCCATCGGGTATTCCGGCGGCGTGGATAGCACACTTCTCATGAAGGTGGCCGTCGACGTTTTGGGTACGAACGCCATCGCCATGATCGGTCGATCAGAAACGTATCCGACGAGGGAATTTGAAGAGGCCGTTACACTCGCCGAGCAGATCGGAGCACGGTATGTTGTGGTCACCACTGAAGAGACGGATGTTGTAAAATTCAGGGAGAACCCACCGGACCGGTGCTACTTCTGCAAGACCGAGTTGTTTGGAAAGTTGGGCGATATCGCGGCAAGCGAGAATATCACCTGGATTGCCGACGGGACGATCACTGATGATGTTGGAGATTTTCGACCAGGAATGAAAGCCCGGACGGAGAAGAACGTCCGCTCCCCACTACTTGAAGCCGGACTTAGCAAAGCCGAGGTCCGGGAGATTTCGCACCATCTCGGACTTCAAACCTGGGACAAACCGGCGTTCGCCTGTCTTTCCTCACGCTTCCCGTACGGAATGGCAATTACCAAAGAAAACCTGACAAGAGTGGACCGGGCTGAAACGTTGCTGCGTGATCTCGGATTCAGGTTCTTCCGCGTACGATTTCACGATGAACGGACTGCACGCATCGAGGTCGGGACTCAAGAAATCACGCGTTTGATGGATGACGTCCTCCGTGAGAAGATCGTTACACATCTGAAGGGGCTCGGCTTCACGTACATCACCCTCGACCTGCAAGGATATCGTACCGGTTCCATGAATGAAGTCCTTCCGGTTGAGATCCAGCTGCAGTACTCTTCCTGAATGAGCCTGCCCCATAGCATTGCTCCCCCATGCCCGACACAAAACCACGACTTGTAGTCCTTGGCACAGGCTTCGGTGCGTTCAATCTTGTTAAGCACCTCAAGGATGACTATATCGTCACGGTGATCAGTCCCCGGAACCACTTCCTCTTTACTCCTCTTCTTCCCAGTACCACGGTCGGAACGATTGAGTTCCGGAGCATCATCGAACCAATCCGCCATGCGAGGGCAGACCTTCGTTTCTACCATGCCTCATGCAAAGTGCTTGACGCCGCCCGGAACAGCGTAACGTGCAGCGGCGTCGCGAACAGACATCTGTTTGATGTCAAGTATGATCTATTGGTGATCGCTGTTGGAGCGGTAAGCAACACATTCAATGTCCCCGGGGTGGCTGAACATGCTCTCTTCCTTAAAGAATTGAATGACGCCCGTGAGATTCGCCAACGCGTGATCAGCAGCTTTGAGCAGGCAAACCTACCGGGAATCAGTATCGAAGAAAGGCACCGCCTTATCCATTTTGTTATTTGCGGAGGTGGACCAACGGGGGTGGAGTTTGCAGCAGAGCTGAATGACTTCATGCTCGAAGATCTAAGGAAGTCATACCCCCACCTTGTCGCCGAGGCGAGGATCACTCTCGTGGAAGCTGCGAAGGAGATCCTCAACACGTTCGATCAGAAGCTCCGGGACTACGCTACAGACCTATTCCGTCGGCAGCGGATTAGTGTGTTGACTGAAGCCCCCGTCGTGAAAGTGGAGGAATCCGTCATCCACCTGGCCGATGGGTCCAACATCTCGTATGGACTTCTTCTCTGGTCCACAGGAAACGGGCCAACAGAGTTTGTGAAGAATGCAATACTTCCCAAGGATCAAAGCGAACGGATTGTGATCGATTCTTATTTCCACGTCAAAGGATTTGACAATATCTTTGCCATGGGAGATTGCAGCGTGATCGAGCGGGGATCGCTCCCCGCAACGTCCCAGGTTGCCCAGCAACAGGGGAAGTATCTCGGTAAGGCACTCACACGGCGGGCGCGAACACTCTCCGTGGAGCCGTTCCGCTACAATCATCTCGGTATGCTTGCATACGTTGGTGGCAACCGCGCACTTGCTGATCTCGAGACGTATAAGGGCCATGGGTGGGCCACATGGCTTTTCTGGCGCTCTGCGTACCTTTCCCGAATCGTCAGCGTCAAGAACAAAGTGTTGGTCATGTTCGATTGGATCAAAGCGAAGGTTTTTGGGCGGGACATCAGTCAGTTCTAATCAGGTCACAGCAGCACAATTGCCACTCAAACAAACGGAGAGCTCTGTGTCAGGAAAAAACTCGTGGAAATTTCCCCAAGCGTTCTGGATAGCAAATGCCGTCGAGCTTTTCGAGCGAGCATCGTTCTATGCGGTTTTCATCACCTTTACGCTCTACCTTTCCAACGTCGTCGGGTTTGATGACATCGATGCGGCCTGGCTCGGCGGGTTCTATGCCGCTGGTGTCTATTTCATGCCACCCTTCACGGGTGCACTGGCAGACAAGATGGGGTTCCGGAAGGCAATGCTTCTTGCATTCGCATTACTCACGGTCGGGTTCTTTGCTTTGGGCTCGTTGCCGTACAGAGCCACGACGGTACCGGCAGTTATTCTGCTTATTCTTGGCGGATCGTTTATCAAAGGACTGATTACCGGAACAGTTGCGAAGACCTCCTCAATTGAACACCGAGCCAGGGCGTTTTCCATCTTCTATGGGATGGTGAATGTCGGCTCGTTCTCCGGAAAGTCCATCGCGTATCCATTACGGCTGAACCTAGGACTTGAATCCATCAACTATTTCTCCGCGGGGCTTTCTCTTCTCGCGTTGGCTGTCGTGTTCCTCTTCTATAAAAACGTCAGAGTTGAGGGAGAGGGAAAGCAGTTGAAGGAAGTCTGGCGTGGGCTCGTTCGCGTTGTCACAAACCCGCGGCTTGTTACACTGATATTGATTGTTTCGGGATTCTGGATGATTCAGCACCAGATGTACGCCACCATGCCGAAATATGTGTTACGCACGGTTGGTCAGCAGGCATCGCCGGAGTGGATTGCCAACGTTAATCCTGCAATCGTCGTCACATTCGTCGTGATCATCACTCAGCTCCTGAAGAAGGCGAAGGCAATTACATCCATGACCATCGGGATGCTGATCATGCCGCTGTCTGCCTTGTGCATGGCATCGAGTCCGACGTTGGAGGCGTTGTTGGGTATCCCCGTATCACTCCCCTTCGGTCTCTCCGCTCATCCCATCACTATCATGTTGATTGCAGGAATAGTGTTGCAGGGACTTGCAGAGTGCTTCATTTCTCCGAGATACCTGGAGTTCTTCTCCAGGCAGGCTCCAAAAGGTGAAGAGGGGCTGTATCTCGGATTCGGCCACCTGCATTCGTTTATCGCCAACCTGCTCGGCTTCGGGCTTTCCGGCTACCTGCTCACAAAGTATTGTCCCGACCCCCGCACCCTTCTTCCGGAACAACTGGCAACCGCGTATGTGAACGCGAACTACATTTGGTACTACTTTGCCGCGATCGGTCTCACATCAGCTATTGCGCTGTATATTTACGCAACAGTAGTAAAGAAAATTGACGCGAGAAAAAGCTCCGTAGCATGACGGGAACAACAATTATGAGGTGAGATAGGGTCCAATACGTGACTTTAATCTCGCACGCCACAAGCTCATGAAACGAAATGCGTTCTAATTCACACACACACTCATGCTCATGGAATACAAACGCTTCGAAACAGAACTCGTCGTCCGTCCGGACGATATCGACATGAATAACCATGTGCACGGATCACGGTACTTCGACTACGTGCTCTACGCCCGCTTTGACCAGATGGGTCGGTGTTACGGCATGCCGATGGATGAATTTTTGAAGAAGGGGTGGAACTGGTACCAGAAAACGTTTCATATTGAATTCAAGCGGGCTCTCAATATTGCAGAAAGAGTTATTGTCAGGACGTGGCTTGAGTCGTTTGAGAAATCGGATGTGAAGGTTGGTTTTCAGATCCTGAAGAAGGAAACGAGGAAGCTCGCCGCCGAAGGATATTTCATCAGCACAATGATCGATGTAAAGACCGGGAGAGCGGAAGTTATCCCCGGACATATAATCAAGCAGTACGCGCAGTTCATCGAGTGATACTTTCGTGATACTCCACTCGTACGTTGTCCTTAGTATTGATTCGGATGAGTATGTGGCAAAATGGTTGGGGAGAATTGAGAATGAATAATGCCGCGTCTTTTCTGATAACACTTGCTGCACTCGGTTCACTATCGTGCACCGATGCCGGGGAACAACCGTTGCCAGCACCACCGGATGATCAGTTGTTTGCACTTTTCACGCAACGGGATCCTTTTCCCACGTACACACTTTTTCCTCGCGCAGACTCCGTGACAAGTGGAACGCTGAACGGATCAACCGCTCACCAACCGTTTGTTCGAGTGAGCATGAATGCAATCGCGTTGGGTGCTCTGGAAGGAGATACGCTCCCTTCCGGAAGTACCTTCCCTGACGGTTCGACTATTCTGAAGCAGATTCGAACCAGCGGGGGAACGGTGCTTTATGCCGTTCTCCACAAGGACCGCAACAACCCTCTTGCCGGCAATGGCTGGCTCTGGGCGGAGTATGAAACAGACGGTACTCCGTATTTCTCTGTCACCAATCGTGGGGCGGGATGCATTTCCTGTCATTCACGTGAACAAGGTCCGCTCCATGACTACGTTCGCACGTTTGAGCGACAGCGATAGGATCTGATCCTTTCGTTGACTTTCAGCCGTTTTTTTGATACCTTTATGCACAATTTTCTTCACACAGGACCCTTTTTAGGAATCGTGAATGGCACAGCACAAGTCGGCAGAGAAGAGAGCGCGCTCATCAAAACGGCGTGCGGCAAGAAATGCTCAATGGAAGACCAAGATGCGGAATGCAATCAAGACTGTCAGGTCGTCGACCGACAAGGAAAAGGCTGTTGTTGAGTTGAAGAAGACCGTGAAGCTCCTTGACCAGCTTGCCGCTAAAGGGATTATTCACCAGAATAGGGCAGCAAACAACAAGTCCAGCTTAACAAGGCTTGTAAATAAACTGAAGTAGGTTTTTCCCCATCACGAAAACAAGAAAGCCTCTTGATAGCTCAAGAGGCTTTTTACATTTCCTTCAGATGTTCCCGATTACTTCTGTTCCGTCTGCTGGAGCTTGCTCAGTTCTTCCAGTTGTGCAATCCGTTTCGTATACCGCTCAGCATCCACGGGCCGCTGGCTAAGCAGTTTCCTATAAGCCTCAATCGCCTCCCTGTACTCTCCCTGGTTCGCGTAGATTTCAGCCAACGTCGCCGTGACAATTTTTGTGCCGGAGGGGGGTGGAGCAGTGGATTCCTCGTGCCGCCGTCCTTCAGGTTCCGGCTTCTGGACATCCCGCCTTACATTCTGAAGCCGCTTTAGAAGGAAGTCGACTGTACTCTCTTTTTCGGTTTCCTCATCGGTCGTGTATTGCTCAATGGTGATCGAGTCTTTTCGCTCTTTGAGTTTCCTGGTACGTTCCTCCGTGAACATCTTAAAGGCATCCTGCTCGCGCTGTTCGACATTCTTCAGAAGTGTTTGAACCGTCGAGTTGTCAGGCAACATTTTCGCCACACGTCGGTAGGCCAGCATTGCCTCAATGTTTCGACCCATTGCCTCGTAGCACTTGCCGAGGATGAGGTGACCCGTGGCATAGTTGGGGTATAACTTCAAGCCTTCGACACACAGATCCGCAGCCTGCGGGATGTTTCCCTCCAGCAGGTAGTAGGAAGCCAAACGGGCAAAAGAGGGGGAGTTGCGGTTGGCAGCCATCCTTGCTTCAAGCGCAGGTTTGTGCATAGCCGACTCTTTGAGGTGAATCACCACGTAATGTTATCTCCCTTTTCCCGTGTTCATGTGCCGCGCAATCCAGGCATGCTTGACGGACATGAATGAGACGAATGCAAACCCCAGGAAAAACAACAACTGAAACGGTACTGCCGCAATCTCCAAAAAATAAATCGAAGATGCAACTCCAAAAAGGCAATATACTGCAAGGATGATCTCGATCAACACCGTGGAACTGATCTTCACCGGCACGTATTTTTTATCGGTCCACGAATCTTTCTTGTCCTTGATGCTGTACTTCGGCGTACGCACAAATTCACTCTTCTTCCGGAAAAGCCCTTCTAACACCGCGCGGCTATTATTCACCGCGAAGCCCATGCTTCCAGCCATGAACAATGGAAACAGGAACAGCCGGCGTCGCCAATCGCGGTACACATCCTTTTGCGAGAAGAGATAGAAGAGGAATGAGCCGATAAATGCGAACACGAAAATCGACATGAACGCGAAATAATGGTCGTGCAACCCGGCGTGTTTAATGAACACCAGTGGGACGTTCAAGACCCCGGCCAAGAGAATGAAGGGAAACACCAGGTTGTTGGTCAGATGAAAGGTCGCCTGGATCTTGACCTTCAGCGGGATCTTCGATTTCCAGACCATCGGCAGCATCTTCCTTGCCGTCTCAATCGCACCCTTTGTCCACCGGAATTGCTGTGATTTGAGTGCGTTGATTTCCGACGGAAGCTCTGCTGGCGAAGTCACGTTATTCAGATATTTGAACTTCCAACCGCGGAGTTGTGCACGATAGCTCAGGTCGAGGTCTTCCGTCAGGGTATCGGCCTGCCAATTACCAGCGTCTTCAATGCACGACTTCCTCCACACTCCCGCTGTTCCGTTGAAGTTGATGAAGAAGCCCACCTTGTTCCGGACCGATTGTTCAATGACGAAATGCCCGTCGAGCGCCATTGCCTGGGTGCGAGTGAGAAGTGAATAGTCGAAGTTGAGATGCTCCCACCGCGTCTGGACCATCCCGACACGGTCATCGGAGAAGAAATGAGGGATCGTCTTCAAAAGAAAATCCTGACGCGGGACAAAATCGGCGTCGAAGATTGCAACATATTCTCCACGCGCAGTGGCGAGTCCTTCCTTTAACGCCCCAGCCTTGAACCCCTCCCGCGTACCCCGCTGGATATGCTTGATATCGTACCCTTGCTTCCGGTAGGTCTCAACACAAGCGGCCACGACAGTAACAGTCTGGTCAGTCGAATCGTCAAGAATCTGGATCTCGAGCTTCTCCTTCGGATAGATGATCCCGCAGGAAGCCTCGATAAGCCGATTGACGACATAGAGCTCGTTGTAGATCGGGAGCTGGATAGTCACTACCGGGTATTCCTGAAGGGCATCAGGAGGAACATTCTTCTTCAATCGGAATTTGAAGTGGTAATAGATCATAATGAAGCCGTGCAATCCAAAGATGAAGAGGATCGACAATGCGGCAATGTACGTGTATAGTATAGTCTCTTCCATGATGGTCTGTTGCTCTACCTCGGTTTAGTGATGAATGACGGTGGCTTATCCGTCCGCCAATAGCGGACCCCAACATCCCGACAGTTCGTGTGCGTTGTGTACAACCGAATGCTGACCAAATCCGTTGGTTGGTGCTACCAACCAGAAACAGTTTCCAGCAAAATGTCTTCCGTTACCTTTTTGATCGACTCCTGGAGTCCGGTCTCCCGTTGAGATGCCAGGCCTCCCCCCGATTCATAGTCCCCCCATTGCGAGAAGGACTTTTCCCACAATTTCTTTCGTACCTTCATATCCTGGTATATGAACCTTACAGTTATGGTAACACGGCGCTTGCTTACCGATTCCCCCTGTCCAACAACAGATGGTGCGTCGCTCACCGCGGTAATTACACCTTCCAAAATGGAGTCGGCGGTGGTTCTATCGGTAACCTCCAGGCTGTTATCACTGATGAAAAGATTTGTCAACTCGGTGGTGAAGCGTTCCCGGAGCCCCGCCTCGCCGAACCCCGATTGGTCGTCCACGAGCGGTATAGCAATGGTCTTGAGATGTTTCGGGACAGAGGCCCCCGTGAATGTATACGGGCATCCAGTCAGGGAGAAAAGAACGGTTGCGGCACACAGGCTCATACCACAGCTTCGAAACAGACGAAGTCGGTTCATCGGTCGAGTCCGTATTCTTTGATCTTGCGATATAGTGTTCGCTCACTGATATTCAGCGCACGCGCGGCAACGCGCCGATTTCCTTTGAAGCGTTGCAATGCTTCCGTGATCATGCGCTGTTCCATCTGCTGGAGGGATAGGTTTGGATCTTCCTGCACCTCCCGAAGGGGATTGTGTTGTGCCTGCGAGAGTGAGGCCAGATGTTCCGCGAGTACATTCTTCAGCTCAATGATATTTCCCTTGATGTCCAGCAGGGCGCGCAGGATCAGCTCCCGCTCGGCCTGCTCAACGCTTTTTCCAAAGGGCACGGGGAGGTTCCGGTCTTCCACCACGTGCCGATACTCCTTGAGGTACTTCTGCACATCTTCCGCTTCAATGAATCTTCCCCGCTCAATAATGAGCATGCTCTCGACTACATTGCGAAGCTCGCGAACATTACCGGGCCAGTGGTAGTGCCTCAGCAAATCCAATGCCTCCTCGGAGATGCCGGCGAATTTGATGTCGTTCCGCGCCGCGACTTCGTCTGCAAAGCGTTTGAAGAACACCTGAACGTCTTCCGGACGCTCTCGCAACGGTGGGACAATGATATTCACCGAGCGAAGTCTGAAGAAGAGGTCGGCCCGGAACCGACCATGCCGAACCTCACTCTCAAGGTCCTTGTTGGTTGCAGCAATTACCCGAACATTGACTTTGCGTGGAATCGAAGACCCGACGCGAAGGAACTCACCATTCTCCAGCACGCGAAGGAACTTCACCTGCGCTGACAGCGGGATCTCCCCGATTTCATCGAGGAAGAGAGTCCCCCCGTCCGCCAGCTCGAAATACCCCTTTCGTTGCTCAGAAGCCCCGGTGAACGATCCACGCTCGTGCCCGAACAATTCACTCTCCAGAATCCCTTCAGGGATCGCGCCGCTGTTTACGGTGATTAAAGCCTTCTTGCTTCTGTTGCCCGCGGCATGGATGGCTTTTGCAACGACTTCTTTTCCCACACCGCTTTCACCGCTGATCAAGACGGTGATGTCCGTGGGAGCTACCTGTTCGATCACTTCGGCAATTTTCTTCATCTGGATAGATTCGCCGAGAATTCCGAACTCTTCCTGAAAGGTCCGTAGCTCTGATTTCATCGCGACATTCTGCACGTTACCGGGTCACCACCATTGACTGGATATCATAGTTTTTTTTAATCTCCACTCCTTTTGCCCGCGCCTCTTCCGACGATTTGTAATTGCCAACGAGAACGACATAAAGAGAGCGAGTATCTCTCACCTTGTTTATCACTTCGACCGGGAACCCGAGATCCTCAAAGAATAGTTTTTGTTTCTCTGCGTTTTCCTGCAATGAGTACGCTCCCACCTGCAAGACGTACTGACCGCGGGATGCCTGTGCCGGGGTTCTTTCTGTCTCTGTGGGCTGCTCGGTTGGCGTGGCATCCGGCGTCGTGAGTATAGGATCGGATAGGGGCTGGTCTTTCTCCTCAGGAAGACCCCGAGTCTCAACTGCTGTAACACCGGTAACATACTTCGACGCCGGGTAGCTCGCTTTCAACTGGTTCAGCTTGATCTCTGCCGTTCGATAGAGGCCGATAGCATAATAGAACTGGTAAACTTTGTAAAGTGCATCGTCAGCCCATTCACTCTTGGGGAAGTTGTCCACAATGCTCTGATAGGTCCTGACCGCTTCGGTCCCGTCCACCGTGACCAGCCCTTGCAAGAAGAACACGGCGGGGTTGTTCGGGTACTTCGCCAGGAGGCTGGGAATCTCCGATCTCACCTGTTCTGCCTGGCCGCCTTCAACCATCGACAGGTATCTGGTCACCTCCGCCGGGGTGTCCTGCGCTCGAAGGATTGAAACGGATAGCACCATCAACGTCACGAGTGTTTTCAAGACACGACCCCTTCATGAATCTTGTGATTGACATGTGTTTGCACATGGGTCGCACCAATACGCTCGCCGAACAGTGTTGCGGAGTTGACACGATTGACTCTGACGTTGATGTAATCTCCTGCTCGCTCGTCTCTCTGGGGGAAGACAACGGTTTTGTTCGCATCTGTTCGACCGGTGAACTCTGCCGTTGATTTCTTGCTCGGGCCTTCCACGAGAATCCGCTCTGCGGTCCCGATCATCCGGCGATTCAATGCAAGCGAGATACTGTGCTGAAGGTCCGTTATCTCCATTACCCGTCTTCCTTTTTCATCTTCAGAGACATCATCTGCCATCTCCCATGCTTTCGTGTTTTCACGTGGAGAGTATTTGAAGGTGTACGCACCGTCATACAGCACTTCGTTCATCAGAGTCATCGTCATTCTGTGATCATCTTCCGTTTCCGAGGGAAACCCGGAAATGAAGTCGGTGCTCAAACTCACCCCGGGGATGGCTGCACGAATTTTTGCTACGAGGTGCAGGTAGTGCTCCACCGTATAGGTACGATTCATGAGTCCGAGAATACGATCAGACCCGGACTGGACCGGGAGGTGGATATACTTGCAGATGTTCACGTTCGTAGCAATTGTCTCGATCAACCGGTCCGACATATCCTGTGGGTGCGACGTCGTGAACCGGATGCGCATCGTTCGATCAACGGCTGCGACCCGCTGCATGAGATCGGAAAAATGGAACTCGCCATCTTGATATGAATTGACGTTCTGCCCGAGTAGCGTCACTTCTTTGAAGCCTTTGTCGGCCAGCAGCGCGACCTCGTTCACAACGCTCGTTAAGGAACGACTCCGCTCCCGCCCCCGGGTGAACGGGACGACGCAAAACGAGCAGAACTTGTCGCATCCGCGCATTACCGAGAGCCACGCCGAGACTCCATCGGTTCGGAGTGGGAGGACATCCTCGTAGTTTTCGACACGAGAAAGTTTGACGGCGATTCCTTTCTCCCCTCCGGATGCCTGCTGTATCAGGCTGGGAAGTTTCCGGTACTCATCGGGACCAACAACAAGGTCAACAACGCGCTCTTCCTCCACCAACTTGAACCGGAGCCTCTCCGCCATACAGCCCAAAAGCCCAACGAGAAGTCCCGGCCTCTCCTTTTTCTGCCTGCTGAAGAGCCCCAGCCTCCCGTAAATGCGTTGCTCGGCGTTATCCCTGACAGCACACGTGTTCACCAGAATGACATCTGCATTCGAAATGTCGTTAGTGAATCTATAGCCGGCTTCGTTGAGGATACCCCCAACAACTTCCGAATCGGCCATGTTCATCTGGCAGCCGTACGTTTCGATGTAGACTTGTTTGAGCATTACGGGATATGACACAATGTGACCAGACTGGGGTAACTCAAATTTATCCATACCGTGACAGAAAAGCAAAGAAACCCAATTGAATAGCGGTTAATTCTTTTTAATTCTGTCTGTTTTTGCGGATTCTGAAACACAAATGCCAAATAGTCATAACGAATTCGGTAAGGGCTTTCTGCCAAAATGTTTCATAAGCCGAGTGAGTTTCTTATCTTGAGGTAGCGGTGAACGACCTCTAGGCGCGCCGTCGCGCAGATTCCTGCCGAACCCAAACCAGATCTTACAACTCTTCGGATACTTATCTCACTATGATGCCATCTACTCTACTTGACTCTGTCATTGCAAAAGCAAAGACGCTTAAGAAAACGATTGTTCTTCCAGACGCCACGGATGAGCGGGCGATTCAGGCAGCGCGCATCCTGACAGACAAAGGAATCGTGAGCCCCATCCTCATCGGAAAAGTACAAACCATCGAGGCGGAAGCAGAACGCACAGGGACTTCACTCTCGGGCATACGTACGATTGATCCCGAGCAGTCCGAGAAGCTGAGCGATTTCTCGCATGTCTTCTTTAATCTGAGGAAAGCAAAGGGGCTGCAATTCGCTGATGCTCAAAAGCAGATGACCAACCCGTTGTTCTTCGGAGCAATGATGGTGCGGGAGGGTATGGCCGATGGAAGCGTGGCGGGTTCCCTTTCCACCACAGGGGACGTACTCCGCGCAGGTATCCAGGTGATTGGACTTGCAGATAACATCAGCGTTGTATCGAGTTTCTTCCTGATGATTTTTCCCCAGCAGGTCTATTCCTTTGCGGACTGCGCCGTAGTTCCCGACCCGACGCCA
>Ga0209640_10001799_pt1 | contig 18501 bp, 16 predicted proteins | sample RifCSP10_1_FD_184018 | JGI IMG/M metagenome (GOLD analysis project Ga0209640, IMG submission 184018) | Soil microbial communities from Rifle, Colorado - Rifle CSP2_sed 10_1 (SPAdes) (version 2) | ecosystem: Environmental > Terrestrial > Deep subsurface > Rock core/Sediment | place: Rifle... | reverse complement strand
ATTCCAGATGGCTTGTGGGCAGGGCGTTGCTCTATCCATGTCGCGCGAAGCGCGGTCGCCGGCGTTCCGTTCGTCTCCGTTGCTCCGTTGCTCCGTGTGAACCCGTTTCCTCCGTCCCCTTCGTTGCCCAAACTAGATCATTTTTCATTCGTACGTAGTGTCCGGCTTTAGCCGGAGGTCCGCCTGAAGGCGGACACTACGAACTTGTGAAACTAGCGCTAGGCGAGCCGCTTGGTGGACCTCAGCGTCGCCAGCGTCAGAATCGCCAGGCCCCACACGAGCAGCGCCAGCGCCTGCGGCCAGAGCACGTCGAGCCCGATCCCCTTCAGGAAAATTCCCCGCAGGATGACGAGGAAGTAACGCAGCGGAATCAGGTACGTGAACGGCTGGATGACGTCCGGCATGTTCTCGATGGGAAAGATGAATCCGGACAGGAAGATCATCGGCAGCAGGAAGAAGAACGACGTCGTCATCATCGCCTGCTGCTGCGTCCGCGAAATCGTCGAGACAAAGAGGCCCAGACCGAGGGTGCTGAGCAGGTACACGAGGCACATTCCGATCAGCAGCCAGAAACTGCCTCGCAGCGGCACTTCAAACCAACCCACCGCGACCGCCACGACGAGCAGCACGTCCACCATGCCGAGGACGGCGTACGGCACCAGCTTTCCGATAATGAGCTCCGAACGGGTGAGCGGCGTCACGTTGAGCTGCTCGAGCGTGCCGAGCTCCTTCTCACGCACGATCGCCATCGATGAGAGGTTCGTGGTCACCACGAGCAGCAGCAGCGCGAGGATCCCGGGAATCATGAAATCGCGGCTCTCGAGGCCGGGGTTGAACCACACGCGGACATCGGCGCTGACGAGCGGCGGGACGACCTGCCCGCCGCTCGACGCCGACAGCTCGCGCGCATAGGCCGCGACGAGCGCGCGCGCGTAGCCCAGCGCGACGTTCGTCGAATTCGCATCCGTGCCATCCGCGACGAGCTGGATGACGGCCGGCTGTCCGCCGCGAATGCGTTCCCCGTAACGGGCCGGAATGGCCAGCGCCATCCACGCCTTGCCTTCGTCCAGGTACGCGTCGACCCCACGAAGCGAGGTCAATGAATCGACGACGACAAAATTCTCGGAGGCCTCGAATCGCGAAATCAGCTCGCGGCTCGCGGCCGATCGATCCTCGTCCACGACAACGATCGGCACGTCGCGTACGTCGGTGGTCGCGGCGTAGCCGAGCATCGTGAGCTGCAGCAGCGGCGCCATGATGACGATGCCGAACAGGCGGGGATCCTGCCTGAGCTCGAGAAACTCCTTGCGGATAAGGTGGAGGATGCGCCTCATCGGCCCACCGCCCACTCCCGCTTCAGTCGCAGCGACGCCAGCGACAGCACGATGCCTGCGAAGATCACCAGGGCGACCAGGTCCTGCCAGAAGACCGCGAGGCCAACCCCCTTCAAAACGATCGCGCGCAGCGCGATCAGAAAGTAGCGGGCAGGGACCGCGTAGGTGATCGCCTGGAGCACCGGCGGCATGCTGGAGATGGGAAAGATGAACCCGGACAGCATGAGTGTCGGGAGGTACGACGTCAGCAGCGCCAGCTGGAACGCGACCTGCTGCGTCTCGGCCAGCGTCGATATGAGCACCCCGAACGCCAGCGCGCCCACGAGGAAGATCGATATCGCGAGGAACAGCATCAGCCACGATCCGCGCATCGGCAGGTCGAAGAGCAGCATCGACAATGCGACGATCCCGATCGCCGACGCCAGCGACACCACGAAGTAGGGAATCGTCTTGCCGATGACGTAGGCGAGCGGCCCGACGGGCGACATCCTCACCTGCTCCATCGTGCCAACTTCCTTCTCGCGGACAATCGAGAGCGCCGTCGAGACGACGGCGGTCAGCATCGCGATGTACGCAATCAGCCCGGGCACGAGAAAGAGCGTGCTGCGGAGCTCGGGGTTGTACCAGACTCTCGTCTCGGCCGAGAGCAGCGGGCCCTGCGGCGAGCCCTGTTGCGATCCGGGGCGCGCCTGCAGCTCGTAGCGCGCCGACAGCGCGCTGACGAGACCAACGGCATACGCCATCACCGTCGTCGCCGTGTTCGCGTTGTCGCCGCTGATGAGGACCTGGACGGCGGTCGGCCGCCCGGTGGCGGCGTCGCGGCCGAAGCCGCCGGGAATCACGAGCACCGCCCGCGCCTCGCCCCGGTTGAGGACGGCGTCAATGTCGAGATCGCGCGGCAGGTCCTGGACCAGCTCGAAGTATCCGGAGTTCACGAACGCGGAGATGACCTCGCGGCTGGCGCTGCTGCGGTCGTTGTCCTGCACGGCCAGCGGGATATTCCGGATGTCGAAGTTGAGGGCGTACCCGTAGAGCAACAGGAAGAACGCCGGCACGAACAACAGGATCAACAGCGTGCGGCGGTCCCTGACGATCTGCCGGAACTCCTTCACCGCCACGGCAAAGGCCTTCACGACGTGCCGCCCTTCTCGGCGATGTCGAGAAACACATCTTCGAGCGACGGGTCGACAATCCTGCAGGCGGCGGTAATCCCGGCCGCCGCGAGGTCCGCGGCAACCGCGTCGGGCCGGGCGTCCGGCGACCGCATCACGGCGTGAACCGCCGTGCCGAAAATGCTCGTCTTCTCCACCTCCGGCATCGCCTCCAGCCGCCGCATCGCTTCCACCGGCTGCGCCGCTCTCACCTCGAGGATTGGCCGTCCCGCAAAGACCTGCTTCAACTCGGGGACCGTGCCCAGGGCGGCCAGCCGTCCCGCATGGATGATCGCGATGCGGTGGCAGTTCTCCGCTTCATCGAGGTAGTGGGTCGTCACCAGCACGGTCGTGCCGCTGCTCGCAAGGTCGTTGATGAGGCGCCAGAAGCGCCGCCGGGAGAGCGGATCGACGCCGCCCGTCGGTTCATCGAGAAACACGATCGGCGGCTGGTGCAGGATGGCGCAGCCAAGCCCGAGGCGCTGCCGCCATCCGCCCGAAAGCGCGCCGGTCAGCATGGATTCACGGCCGCGAAGGCCCGCCATGTCGAGAACGGCGGAGCGCCGCGCTGCCAGGCGCTCTCTGTCGAGTCCGTAGATGCCGCCGAAGAACGTGATGTTCTGATCGACCGTGAGCTTCTCGTACAGCGAGAAGCGCTGTGACATGTAGCCGATTCGCTGCTTCACTGCTTCGGGCTGGCTGCCGACGTCGATGCCGCCCACGCGCGCCGATCCGGAGGAGGGACGCAGCAGCCCGCACAGCATGCGGATCGTGGTCGACTTGCCGGCGCCGTTGCTGCCGAGGAACCCGAAGATCTCTCCCTGGCGCACCTCGAAGCTCAAATCGTTGACCGCGATGAACCCGCCGAAGCGGCGGGTGAGCTGCCGCACCTCGATGGCGTTCATCTGCCGAGCGCCCTGGACAGCCGCGCCTCCGCGAAGCGGACGTTGGCGATGGCGCGGGTCCGATCGAGCTCGGCCTGGAGCAGGACGACGTCTGCGTCGAGCAGGTCGGTCTGGATGGCAACCCCGGCCTGGTAGCGTTCGCCCACGACCCTGCGCGCTTCGGTGGCGGCCCGCACGGCGTCCTCCGCGGCGGCCACGGCGGCGCGGCCGGAGTCGATATCCAGCAGGCGTTGCCGCACGTCGAGCGCCACCACCGAGTCGAACTCGGCCAGCCGTTGCCGCGCCGCGTCCGCCACGGTACGCGCCTGGGCCGCTTCCGCCTTCGCACGGCCGCCGTCCCAGAACGCCCACGTGGCGGAGACGCCCGCGTCCCACGAGTCGTCCCACCGGTCGGCGCGCGGAAAGATGTGCACGTTCGGCCGCGCGTAGTCAAAGCCGCCCGTGATCGCAATCGCCGGCCGCCGGCTCCCTTCGGCGGCAGCGCTTTGCTCCTCCGCCGCCTCGATCCGCTGCTCGATCGCTCTTCGCTCGTCGCGGGTCGATCGGGCGCCGGCGACGAGCCCCTGCAGCGACGCGGGGGCCAGCGCTTCGAGCTCGAGATCGGCCGACGGTTCGATCCGCTGCAGCACGTCCTCGCCAATCAACCGCGCCAGCTCTGCGGACGACTGGTCGCTCTGGTTGCGCGTTTCGATCAGGAGCATGCGCTGGCGCGATTCCTGGGCCTGGGCCGAGGCCACCTCGTTCGGCGGCACGAGACCGGCGCTCAGGCGCTGGCGGACGTCGTTCACATTCGCCTGTGCGCGGGCGAGGCTCCGATCGAGGACGGCGGAGGCGGCGCGCGCTGTGACGAGCGCCCAGAACGCGCGGGCGACCTCCAGCCGGAGATCCGCCTGCGCCGCGGCGACGTCGGCGGCCGCGGCCGACGCCTCCGCCCGGGCGGCGCGCTCCAGCGCGTCGGACCTGCCGCCGTTGTAGATCGGCCACTGCAGGTCGAGTCTCGTCCGGTAGTTGTTGGGCGCATCCGGATAGAGCACACGCGGCACGCCGGTCGGCCCCGGAAACGAGAACTCCATCACGTGGTTCGTCCGCGTGTAGCCGGCGCCCAGACCGACGATGGGCCGATCGGCGGCTTCGCGCACGGCAACGGCGGCTTCCGCCGTCGCCGCTCGCGCCCGTGCTTCGGCGAGACGATGGCTCGCCGCGACCGCCCGGTCCTGCGCCTCCGTGAGAGACAAACGAAGGTCCTGAGCAGCGGCCTCACCCGCCAAGGCAAGGACAACCACGAAGGACACGAAGATCGCGAAGGGCACGAACCCTTTTAGTACTCGTGTCCTTCGTATTCTTCGCGGCCTTCGTGTTTGCACTTCGTTGCTGAGGATCGCGATCATGAGGTTGCATCCTTTGTCGTAAGTCGCGCGATGAACACGTCTTCGAGGGAGGCCGTACCCGGCATTTGTGCGCGCAGGCGCGAGGGCTCGTCGCACGCCAGCACGCGCCCCTCGTGCAGCAGCGCGACGCGGCTGCACCGCTCCGCCTCGTCCAGGTACGGCGTCGACATCAGGATCGTGATGCCGTGCGACAGGAACTCCGACAGCAGCTTCCAGAACTCGCGGCGCGACACGGGATCCACGCCGGTCGTCGGCTCGTCCAGCAGGATCAACTCCGGCTCGTGCACCAGCGTGCAGGCCAGCGCCAGCTTCTGCTTCATGCCGCCGGAGAGCTTGTCGGCGAGCCGTCCGCGAAACGGCGTGAGCTGGGTCATGGCGAGCAGCTGATCGCGGCGGCGCTGGTAGCCGCTGACGCCGTGGATCTCGGCGAAGAACGCGACGTTCTCGTCGATCGTCAGGTCACCATAGAGGCTGAAACGCTGCGACAGGTAGCCGACCCGTTCGGTGAGCGCGCGATGCTGCCGCACCGGATCGTGCCCGAGCACGCGGATGCTCCCCGCCTCCGCCCGCAGCAGCCCGCACATCAGGCGGATCGCCGTTGTCTTGCCCGCGCCGTCGGAGCCAATCAGCCCGAACATCTCGCCGCGCTGCACGTCCAGCGTGACGGCGTCGAGCGCCCGCGTCGTCCCGTACTTCTTGGCGACGCCGCTGAACTCGATCGCGGCGTTCATTTCCCGCCTCCGCCGCTTCGCGGCTTCGGCGCGGCAGGAAGTCCCAGTTCCGCATCGACCGGCATGCCCTGCTTCAGCACGCCCGCACTGTTGTCCACCGACACCTTGATGCGGTAGACCAGCTTCGATCGCTCGTCGGCCGTCTGGACGTTCCGCGGCGTGAACTCCGCCTGCGGCGAGATGTAGGTGACCGTGCCCGGCACCCTGTCGCCGGCATCGGTCAGCACGGCCGCTGCCTGGCCCAGCGCGACGCGCGGCATCAGCGGCTCGGGCACGAACAGGTTTGCCCACGCGTGATCGAGATCGGTGACTACGAGCAGCGGCATGCGCGGCGCAACCATCTCGCCCGCATCGGTCAGCTTCTGGGTGACGATGCCGCCCACCGGGGCCACAACGGTGGCGTCGGCGCGCGTCTTCTGGAGCTGCGCGATCTGCGCATCGACCACCGACACCCGCGCACGCGCCGCCTCGATGTCCTCGCGGCGCGAGCCTGCCTGGAGCCGCGCGACCACTTCACGGGCGGCCCGTATCCGGTCCTGCGCCGCGCGTTCCCGCTCCCGCGCCACGTTCACCCGCGCGCTCGCGTCGTCGCGCTGTTTCTGCGATCCGGCGTTGGCCCGCAGGAGCGCCTCGAACCGCTCGAGATCGGTCTCCGCCGATCGTCGTTCCGCCTCGGCGGCCGCCGCGTCGGCGCCCGCCGCGTCCACCTGCGCCTGCGCCTGCCTGATGTCCTCGACGCGCGATCCCGCCTGGAGCAGCCGCAGCTGGGCATCCGCGGCCGCCCGCTCCGCCTGCGCCCGGCCGATCTGCAGGTCGACGTCGCGCACGTCGAGCTGGGCGACGAGGGCGCCTGCCGTGACTCGGTCGCCTTCTGCGACTCGAAGGTCGACCAGCCGTCCGCCGACCTCCGCAGCCACCTGCACCTCCGTCGCCTCGATGTGCCCGGACACGCGAATCGAGTCGGACGGTGCGTCCTGCCGGCACGCCGCCATCGCCGCGCACGCCGGCACCACGAGCAATGCAATCCATAACCGGCGGGTCCGCTGCGCGGAACCCGCCCTACGTACGTAGGCCGGGTTCGGCGAAGCCGACCCGGCAGAACGTGTCGTTCTCATGTCTGCCTCCGCAACAACGCACGAGCGGACCCCTGCATGTGCCGTATGAACTCGTCGACCTCGCGGGGGGCCGCCGCCGCAAGGCCCTGGATGTTCTTCCGCTGCACCGCCGCCACCACGCGCTGGCGCGCGAAGAAAATCAGGATCGCAGGAAGGATGGTGAGGTACGTGAGAAGCGGATCGACCTCGCGGAACGTGCCTTCGCGCTGGCCCTGGACGATTACCTCACGGACCGCGGTGTAGACCGCGTTCATCATGCCGAACGTCTCGGCGTCGATGTGCGCGGCGCCCGACGCGAGCTCGCGCAGCATGATCGGGGGGAACCAGGGGCGGGCGGCCGCCTCCTCGACCATCGTGACGATCCAGGCGTCGAGCTTCGTCTCGGCGGCATCGGTGCCCTGGGCGATCGCGCGGGTGCGCGCGCCGACGGCGCGGAACATGTCGCGGAGCACTTCCACGTACAGCCCCTGCTTGCTGCCGTAGTGGTAATAGAGCATCGCTTTGTTGACGCGGGCCCTGTCGGCGATGCGGTCGACGCCGGCGGCGTCGTAGCCGCGCAGGGCGAATTCGAGCGCGGCGGCCTGGAAAATGGCGGGCCCGGAGTCGCCGCGGGGGCGGCGTGGCTTATTAACCAACTAGTTAGTTAATAGATCCGCCGCCCGCCCCGCGTCAAGTACCATCTTCCCCGCCATGAATATCGTCATCGCCGGCGGCACCGGCTTCCTGGGCACGGCGCTCGTGAGATGGCTCAGGAACGACGGTCACACGATCACCGTCCTCACGCGGAGCCCGCGGCGCACGAACGAGGTCCAGTGGGACCCGTATGGGTCCCCGGCGAGCTGGGTCCACGTGCTCCAGGACGCCGACGCCGTGATCAACCTGGCAGGCGCGTCGATCGCCAAGCGGTGGACGGGGGCGCACAAGCGCGAGATCTGGAACAGCCGCATCCGATCGACGCGGACGCTGGTCGAGGCGATGAAGAGCGTCCCGAAGATGCCGGCGACGCTGCTCAACGCGTCGGCCGTCGGCATTTACGGCGCGCGCGGCGACGAGCCGCTCACCGAGGAGAGCGCGCCCGGCTCGGGATTCCTCGCCTCACTGGGCCGTGAATGGGAGAAGGAAGCGCTCGCTGTGGGCCCGCAGACGCGGGTCGTGCTGCTGCGCAGCGGCATCGCCCTGGACAACGGCGGCGGCGCGCTTCCGCAGATGGCCCTCCCATTCCGGTTCTTCGTCGGCGGCCCGATCGCCTCGGGCCGCCAGTACTTCTCCTGGATTCACCGCGACGACTGGGTGGCCATGGTCAGCTGGGCGCTGACGACGAGCGGCGCGGCGGGGCCGCTCAATGTCACGGCGCCGAACCCCGTCACCAACGGCGACCTGGCGCGCACGCTTGGACGCGTGCTGAGGAGACCGGCAGTGCTGCCGGTCCCGGAGATTGCCCTTCGCGTGGTGATCGGCGAGATGGCCGGGGAACTCGTCACCGGCCAGCGCGTGTTTCCGGCAAAGGCGGACTCACTCGGGTTTGCGTTCCGTTACCCACTGCTCGAAGCGGCACTCCGCGAAATCTACCCCGCGTGAGCCGCGCTCAGCGGGCGTAGCGATCGAGCGTCTGCAGCCAGGCGGGCGTCGGCTCCGGGTGCGAGCCGGGGCCGGCGCCGAACACGATCTGCTTCGTGTCGAGCGGTTTGCCGTAAAAGCGCTGGTTGGCGTCCAGGTCCTGCCGAACGGTGCTGCCGTTGACCGTCACGCCTGCAAACAGGCCGCGCGACCGCGAGTAGCTGAGAATCTGCGCCCGGAACTGCAGGTCGGTGGCCGCCTGCGCGTCGCGGCCGACAGGTCCCGCCGCGACCGCTACGTCCGCGCCCAGCTTGAACTGGTTCGAGACGAGGTTCTCGAGGCCGCGCCGATCGTTGATGACGAGCACGAGGTCCACGGCCTGGCCGCCGATCTGCAATCCGAAACTGCCGCCGGTCAGGGTGAGAAACGCCGGCGCGGACCACTCGCCGTTGTTCCTGGAGCTGAGGATGCCCCGTCCCCGCATCCCGCCCACGATGAAGCCGCCCCGCACCATGCTCGGGAACACGGCGATCCCTTCGGCCTTGCCGAGGATCGCCCGGGGAATCCCCCGATCTTCCGCGGCCATGATCTCGCCGAACACCGAGGAGGCCTCGCGGACGCGACGCGCTTCGTCCGATTCCTGCCGGGCAGACGGCACGGCAGGCACACCTGTCACGAGCACCACGGCCGCGGCCATGGCCATCCATCGCGTTATTGTCATGGACTAGATGATAGCTGGGCCCGTGCGGAAGTTGCCGCCGAGGATCGAGGCCGAGTCGGCGCCGAGCCAGCCGTCGAGCACGCGCGCATAGACCGCGCGGAAGTCCGTTTCGTACTTGACGTCGGCGCCATTGTTCTCGAGCGTCGGGTTCGCCGGATTGGGGTCGAGCGAGGCGACGGTCCCGTAGATGCCGCCGCGCACCGCCCCGCCGATGGCCATCATGGTGCCGGCGGCGCCATGGTCGGTGCCCTGGCTTCCGTTTTCGCTGATGCGGCGGCCGAACTCCGAGAACTGCAGCACGAGCGTGTCGCCCAGCAGCCCCTGGTTCCGGAGGTCGTTGTAGAAGGCGAGCAGGCCGTCGCCGTAGGTGCCCATCAGGTTCCCGTACGCGCCTGCGCCGGCGTTCCCCTGGTTGGAATGCGTGTCGAAGCCGCCCGTCTGCACCCAGTACACGCGCGTGCCGATGCCGCGGGCGATCGATCCGGCCACCGTCCGCAGCGCCAGCGCGAAGCCGTTGTTCGGATACGTCAGCGACGGCGCGTAGCTGTTCACCGACGCGACGCGATCGAGCGTGTCGAGCGCCCCGCGCAGCGAGCCGTTGACGAACGAGAGGTGCGGCCGTTCCGGCGGCGCGTACGAGGCCATCCGCGTGGCGGCGGCGCGCTCGTTGCGCGCTTCCGCGGCGCCGTTCGGGCTCGACAGGGCGTACGCGCGTGCGTCAGGAATCGTGGGGACCGCCACCGTTCGAGCCGACAGCGCGCGCGGCATGTCGCGCGCCGCATTCCATCCCGCCAGCGCGTCGACCGGCGGCGGCAGCGTGTCGAGATAGCGGCCCAGCCAGCCCAGGCTCGTGGGCGACGAGGGGTCGGCGGTGCCCCAGATATCCGTGCCCTGGAAGTGCGAACGGCTTGAATTCGCATACCCGGTGCGCTGCACGATCGCGAGCCGGCCCTCGTTGAAGATCTGGCGCAGTCCCGTGAGGCGCGGATGCAGACCGAGCGCCTTGCCGCTGCTGTCGCTGCCGATCTGCAGCACCTGGCCGGCCGGAATGGCAATCGCGGGGCGCCGGCTCGTGTAGAACGGATCCAGGTACGGGATGACCGTGCTCAGCGAGTCGTTGCCGCCGCTCAGGTACACGACGACGAGGTTGCGGCCGCGAGCGCCCTGGGCCAGGGCGATGTCGCTCAGGAACGCGGGCGCCGCAAAGCTCACCGTGAAGGCGGCGACCCCGTCGCGAATGAATTCCCGGCGCGTAACCTTCGTCATCTGCGCGTGCCCCTCACACGAACTGGTACTCGGACGATCCGACGATCAGCTTGGCCAGGCCCGCGGCCTTCGCGTTGAGCTGCGCATCGGACCCCGTCCAGGCTCCGCCGGACTGCAAGTAGCCCACGAGCTCGGCGTAGGGGCCGTGCTCGAACGGCGAGGGGGACAGCCGGTCGAGGAAAAAGTCGAGCAGGTTTTCAGGCGAACTCCGGTACGCCGCAGCAGCCCGCGCCAGGTTGAACCGCTGGTTGGCGGACAGCGTGGAAGCGAAGTTCATACGCGCCAGCATCGCGCCCGTGGAAAACCATCCGCGTCCGAGCTCCCAGCCGGCCACGTCGGGCGGCTCCAGCAGCGTCTGCCCCATGTTGGTCAGCGGCGTGCGGGCCGTGTCGACGGAGAACCCCTCCCAGCCGACTTCGCGGATCGCGCGAACCACGAACTCCACCGGCCACGAGTAGCGCGCGTACCAGCTCGGCGGGTCGATGAACCATCCGGATCGCAGGATCGCGCTCACGACCGGCTTCATCTCGGTGTTGTTGCGGAGATACTCGTTCGCGACCGCCTCGACGAACGAGGGATCGGGGGCTTCGAAATCGGTGATGAAGAAACTCCACAGCTTCCGCGCCAGGCGCCGCGCCGTTTCCGGATGGCGCGCGAGTGCGGAGATGAAGTCGAGGCCGTCCTGCATCCCCTCGGCCGCGGAGCGCGCGGGAATCGTCTTGTCGGCGCCGTAGATCCCGAACGTGAACGTCTTCGCCGCCGTGTCGTGCTGGTTGGCGTTGTAGACGAACTCGTAATAGGTGTTTGGATCGTTGTTGCCGCCGCCGCCCGCAACGGTCCGCAGGTTCCAGCCTGTGAACACACGGGCGGCCGCGTACACGTCCTGCTCGGTGTAGTTGCCGACGCCGAACGTGAAGAGCTCCATGATCTCGCGGCCGAAATTCTCCTGCGGCCTCGCGCGGGTGTTCGTCCGCCCGTCGAGAAAGACGAGCATCGCGGGATCCCTGGCCACTTCAACCAGCAGGTTGCGGAAGTTGCCCAGCGCGAACCTGCGGAACAGCTCAATCTGCCCCTGCGGTCCGGGAAGCTCGCCCGCCTTGAGCGCCATCATCTTCGTGGCCTGCACCGCGCCGACGACGCCCGCGATCTTGCTGTAGGCGGTGGCGAAGTGGTTGTGCCAGAAGAGCGCCATCTTTTCCTCGAGCGGGCGCTGCGAATGCACCATCCGGAACAGCCACCGCTGCCGGGCGTCTTCGATATTGGTGTACGGGGAGAATGGGCGTCCCCCTGACGTGGTCCCCACGTACGCGGGCTGGCCGATCTTCGAATCGACGTCGTCGGCTATCCGATCGTAGTCAAGCAGGTACGAGAAGACGACGGAGGCGGAGACGTCGCCGAAGCGGGCGAGATCCGCGGCGTTGGGGCCGAATGCGGCCCGTCGGAGCAGATGCTCGACCTGCAGGTTACCTCGCGCCATGGTGGTTCGAACGGGAAGCGGTCATTGATTCTACTGTTCTCTCGTGTCGCAGGAAACGACCGGTTCCGTTCGCCAACTTACAGTTCTGATCGAGAAAAATCTCCGGGTATCCTATTGGCGCCCGTGAAATCGCGTAAAGCCCCGTCCCGCCGCCGTGCGCCGGGATCCGTCCGCAAGAGACCTGCCGCGCGCAGCCGCCGCCGCGGCACGCAGCCGGTGCCGCCGCGGCCCGCCCCTCACGGTGAGAGCGGGCTCGCCCCCGGAATGGAGCCAATCAGCAGCTACCTGGCCGTGGCGAATGTCGCCGCGTCGATGGACTTTCTCGAGCGGGCGTTCGGATTTTCCCGCGGCGTCGTGCTGGCCGACGCCGAAGGGCAGGCGCGCTACGCCGAAATGCGCCACGGGACCGCGGTCGTCGTGCTGATTCGGAAGGGTGACGGGACGACGGCGACCGGCGGCGCAGCGGGGCTCTATACGTACGTGGATGACGTCGATAGCGCTTTGTCGCGAGCGCGCCAGGCGGGCGCGGGCGTGGAAGATGCGGAAGACAAGCCGTGGGGCGATCGCGTGGCGGTGGTAACCGATCCCGACGGGTATCGCTGGGTGCTCGCGACGTTCAAGAAACTCGCCCCGTTTACGTAAGAAGTAAAAATGGGGTCAGACCCCATTTATTAATCCTCGGTAACAGTCCTCATACATTGGCACGACTCGTTCCGCGCAGAAGTGCACGCGCACGCGCTGACACGCCGCCTTCGCGACCTGCTCGTGGCGGACAGGGTCGCGCAGCAGATCGATCGCGGTCTGCGCCATCTGATCGATCGCGTCCGGCGGGTGAAGAAACCCGCTGATCCCGTGCTCGATGACCTCGGGCAACCCGCCCACCCGCGACGCGACGACCGGCACCTCGCACGCCATCGCCTCGAGCGCCGCCAGCCCGAAGCTTTCCAGCGCCGACGGCAGCAGGAAGATGTCGCTCACCGACAGGAGCGGCACGATCTCCTCCTGCGCGCCGACGATATCGATCAGCTCGGAAATGCCGAGCTCCCGCGCCACTCGATATGCGGTCGCCAGCTCCGGGCCGTCGCCGACGAGCAGGAGCCGAGCGGGCAGGGCCTGGCGGATGCGATTGAAGATGGCGAGTACCGCGTCGATCCGTTTCACCGGCCTGAAGTTCGACACGTGCGTCACGATTTTCACGTCGGGATTGCCGCCGCTGAACCGCTTGCGCAACTCCGGCGACGCGTGCCGGCGGTGAATGGCGCAGTCCAGGAAGTTCGGGATGACCCTGATGTCGCGGCTGACGCCGAGCTCGGCGCACGTCGCCGCCCGCAGGCTCTCGGATACCGCCGTGACGCAGTCGGATTGCTCGATCGAGAACGCGACAATCTGCGAGTACGACGGGTCGTTGCCGACGAGCGTGATGTCCGTGCCGTGCAGCGTCGTCACCACGCGAGGCGCCCTCCCGCTCGAGCCGAGCACCTGACGGGAGAGGAACGCCGCCGTGGCGTGTGGAACGGCGTAGTGCGCGTGAATGATGTCGAGGCTGAACTCACGCGCCACCTGCACGATCTTGTTGGACAGCGACAGCAGGTACTGCGGCTCGCGAAAGAGCGGATATGTGGGCGTCAGCACCTGGTGAAACGCCAGCCCCGCCTGGAACTCCCCCAGCCGGAACGGCGTCTCCGTGCTGATGAAGTGCGCCTGGTGGCCGCGGCGCGCCAGCGCCTTGCCCAGTTCCGTGGCGACGATGCCGCTGCCCCCGACCGATGCGTAACAGACGATCCCGATGTTCATCGCCCTGTGCCCGTCGCGTCCGGCAGCAGGCCGGCCCGGACGACGGGGCGGCGCGACACAAAGCCTTCGGCAAACGCAAACCCGGCCTGTGCGCCGAACTGCGCGTCGCGGCTCTCGATCAATTGTGGGAAGAGCGACGTGGTCAGCCTCGTGGCGACCGCGCCGGCGGCCTTCGGGTTGAACTGGCTCGCATAGCACGCCAGCGCCCGCCGCTTCACCTCGTAATGCTCGCTGACGTCGACGACAAATGACGGCGCCGCGCCTGAATCGTTGATGAAGTAATACAGGCTCATCTCCGGCCGCCACGCGTCCCCTTCAGCCGGATAGCGGCGCAGGGCTGCGTTGAAGACGGCGTCCGTCAGGAGCTGGCTGGCAGCGACGTGATCCGGGTGACGGTCTGACCAATACGGGATCACCACCACCCTGGGCCGCGCCTGTCTCACCATTTCGGCTGCGCGCTTCACGTGAGACGGGTCGCTGCCGATGCCGCGGTCCGGAATCCGAAGATTGACCCGCCATGCCGAGCCCAGCACGCCGCGCGCGGCTTCCGCTTCGGCGAGCCGCTCTTCGACCGTGCCGTTGCTGCCCATTTCACCCGCCGTCAGGTCGCACAGCCCTACGCGATGCCCGAGCGACGCATGCTTGGCCATCGTCGCGCCGATCCCGATCTCGATGTCGTCAGGATGAGGACCGAAGGCAAGAATGTCGACGGCATCGACTGCCGCCATCATCTGTTCCAACCGAAGACCTCGTCGGCCTTCTCGGCGTTGCCCTGGAACTCACGGAGCAGAATCCGTGACGCCACGAACGCCCCGGCGAGGCTGCCCGCCCCGCCAATCGCGAAATGATGATGGGGGTAGTTGCGATGCGCGCCGATATACATCACGCCATCGGCCGGGACGCCGTACGGCGCCTCCCACCCGAATTCGGGCTGCAGGCCCGAGATAGCCGGATACATCGTCAACAACTGGTACATCAACTGGCCCGTGCGCTGCAGCAGCACGGCTGAGCGCGTGCGGGGCGGTGTCTCGTGCTGGTCGGCGCCGCCGATCAGCAGGCGATCGCCCGGCGCCCACCGGATCCGATACGGGGGCCTGTTCACGTCGCTCAGCACGACATGCGGGTCGCCAAGCTGCCTGCGCACGGCCGCCGGCACCGGCTCGGTGATCGCGAAATAGGATTCGCGGCGTTTGAAGTGGCGGCGGAGCGGCTTGAACTCCGCGGTCGCGCTGCCGGTGGCGACCACGACGTGGCGCGTGCGGATGGTGCCCTGGGCGGTGATGACGTCGGCGTACCTCCGGGTGAAGCGCACCTTCTTCACCGGCGACTGCTCACACACGGCCGCGCCCGCCCTGGCGGCCGCGGCCGCAAGGCCGGCGCAGGCCTTGTACGGATCGAGCGTCGAGCCGTCCCGGATCTTCACGCCGGCGACCGGGTCGAGCTTCATCGTCGCGCTGATCTGTTTCGCAGTCTGCCACGAGGCGTCGAGCCCGGCGTCGCGCCGCGCCTCGAATTCGCGGCGCAGGTTGCGCTCCTCGTCGCCCCGGGCGACGACGAGCGTCTCGCGCGACATCAACTGGCAATCGATACGCAGGCGCCGCAGCAGGGCCGCGCCGTCCAGGGCACCGCGCCGCCAGGCGTCGAACACGCGACGCGCATCCCGCTGGCCGTGAGCGGCCACGACGTCGCGAAACGAGGGTCCGGGTTCAGGCAACAGCAGGCCGCCCGATCGGCTCGTGGCGCCTTGCCCGACCTTTGCCGCTTCCAGAACAAGCGTGCCAAAGCCCGCGGCCGCCGCGGCGTACGCGATCGCACACCCCGTGAGGCCGGCGCCGATGATCACGACGTCGGCGGTTCGATTGCCGCGGAAGCGCGGGTAGGACGGCACGCGCGATGCGGCCTCGAGCCACGGCGACAGGCCGTATCGTGTACGCACGAAGGGAAATTCTACCTTGCGGATAAGATCGAGGTCCGGAGACCTGACCACCTCCGCCAAGGTCGGGTCGCGAAGCGACCCGACCAGCAGCGCTGGTTGGACGGTCCGCTCAGGCGGACCGTCCCGGTGGTCCGCCGAAGCTTTACGCGAAGGCGGAAGGTCTCCGGCTACCGATACTGACCTGATGCGGCGGCTGCTGCGCGTTTTGCTCGTGGCCCTGGCCATTCTGCTGGTGGCAGCGGTCTTCGGCGCGCTCTGGGCGCGCGGTCAGTTGCGCGGCAGCCTGGCCCAGCTCGAAGGCGCGCGGCAGCTGCCCGGCCTCTCCTCGCCGGTGCAGGTCACGCGCGACGCGCTGGGGATTCCGACGATCCGCGGCGCCACCCGCGTGGACGTGGCGCGCGCCACCGGCTTCCTGCACGCCCAGGATCGCTTCTTCCAGATGGACCTCGCCCGGCGCCGGGCCGCGGGCGAGCTCTCGGGCCTGGTCGGCCCCCGGGCCCTTGCGCTCGACCGTGAGATCCGCATCCATCGATTCCGCGCCGAAGCGCAGCATGCCGTCTCGCTGATGAGCGCAGGCGATCGCGCGCTGCTCGAGGCGTACACCGCGGGTGTGAACGAAGGACTGGGAGCCCTCGCGACGCCCCCGTTTGAATACCTCGTGCTGCGCCAGGATCCCGCGCCGTGGCGCGCCGACGACAGCTTCCTCGTCGTGCTCTCGATGTTCGTCACGCTGCAGGACACCGACGGCTCGTACGAAGCCACGCTGGCGACGATGGCCGCCGTGCTGCCGGCGGAGATGTATGCGTTCATGGCGCCTCGCGGGTCGGAGTGGGATGCACCGGTCGTGGGCGAGGCGTTCAGCAGGCCGCCCGTCCCCGGGCCCGATGTCTACGATCTCAGGTCGCGGCGAACCGGCAAGCCGCCCAGCATCCCGCGGCCGGGTGCGAACCGCGTCGATGTGGGATTTGGGATTCGGGATTTGGGATTTGACGCTGATCGCGAAGCGGCAGCGATAGGGAGCAATAATTTTGCGGTCTCCGGCCGGCTGACGGCTGATGGCGGGGCTCTGATCGCGAACGACATGCACCTGAGCATCCGCGTGCCGAACACCTGGTACCGCGCCTCGCTCGAGTGGCCTGATCCTTCGAACCCCGCCGAGCCGAATCGTCTCATCGGCGTCACGCTCCCGGGCGTCCCCGCCGTCGTCGTCGGCAGCAACACGCACATCGCGTGGGGATTCACCAATACCTACGCCGACTGGGGCGACATCGTCCTGCTCGATGTCGATCCCGCCAGGCCGGGCGGATACCTGTCGTCACATGGCTGGCGCGAATTCGAACGGCATGACGAGGTGATTCCGGTTGCGGGGCAGGCCGACGAGCACCAGGAGGTGGTGTGGACCGAGTGGGGGCCGCTGCTCGGGCCCGATCCTCGCGGACACGCCCGCGCGTACCGCTGGGTCGCGCACGCCGCCGAGCAGCTCGCCGCCTCCGTGACGCCGCTCGAATCGGCCCGGACCATTGAAGAGGCATTTGACGAGGCGAACGGGCTCGGCACGCCGGGCCAGAACATGGTCGTGGCCGATCGCTCCGGGCGCATCGGGTGGACGGTGTACGGCGCGATCCCGCGGCGCGCCGGTATTGACGGAGAGCTCCCCGCTTCCTGGTCGGACGGAACGAGAGGATGGACCGGATGGCTCGCCGATGCCGAGTATCCGCGGATCCTCGACCCCGCCGATGGCCGCATCTGGACGGCGAACGCGCGCGTGGTCGGCGGAGAGATGCTCGGAAAGCTCGGCGACGGCAGCTACGAGATCGGGTCGCGGGCCCGCATCATCCGCGATCGTCTCTTCGCGCGCGAGCACTTCACGGCGCGCGACCTGCTCGCCATTCAGCTCAATACCAGCGCCGACTTCCTGTCGCGCTGGCATGACTTGCTGCTCCGAACGCTCACGGATGAGGCAGTCAAGGGCAGTGGCGAACGCGCGCTCTTCAGGGAACTGCTGGCACAGCGGTGGTCCGGCGCCGCGACGCCTGACTCCGTGGGCTACCGGCTGACGCGGGCGTTTCGCGACATCGTCTCCGAGCGCGTGATGGCCTTCGTGCTGTCGGAATGCTACGAAGCCGACCCGTCATTCGATTACACGACGGTGCGCCGCCGCGACGCCGCCATCTTCACGCTCGTCACGGCGCAGCCGCTGCACCTGCTCGACGCCCGCTACGCCACCTGGAACGACCTGCTGCTCGAAACGGTCGATGCCACGATTGAACTAGCCATGCGGGATCGCAGCGGCAGCCTCCGCGACCGGACCTGGTCCGAGTACAACGACGTGGCGTACCGCCATCCGTTGTCTGCGGGCATTCCGCTGATCGGCCGCTGGCTCGACATGCCGGACGTGGATCTGCCGGGCGATCTCTTCACGCCGCGGGTCCACTGGGGCGCGATCGCGGCGTCTGAACGAATGGTCGTCTCGCCCGGCCGCGAGGCGGACGGCATCATGCACATGCCCACGGGGCAGAGCGGCCACCCGCTGTCGCCGTTCTACGCGAACTCGCACGCCGCGTGGGCGGCAGGTGAACCAACGCCCTTCTTGCCAGGGCTGACTGTTTATACCCTCACGCTCACACCGTAGGGGCAGAGTCAGGGTCAGAGTCACGGGTCCACGGATTCACGGTGCTCGGGTCGTTCACCAGAAGAGCCTGACAACCGGATTAATGACACATGATCGACTTTCTGGGGCAAGACAATCCACGTGACGTCTCGGAGTGGGGCACGTAAGCTTCTTCAAGCCAACGGGTCGGACGCAATGAGCCGTTGCCCGGTTCGGCTTCCGAGCGGCGTGCGTCCCGTGGGATCGGGTGCGATGCCGGTCCCTGGAGGCGGCGGACCTCATCGATGCCTGACCACAACTACTTCGCAACCCTGATCTGGCAGATCGCCGACCTGCTGCGCGGCCCCTACCGCCCGCCGCAGTACGAGCGCGTGATGCTGCCCATGACCGTGCTCCGCCGATTCGATTGCGTGCTCGCGCCGACCAAAGTGCGGGTCCTGGCGGAGCACGCGAAGCGCAAGGGGGGCAAGCTCGAAGGCGACGCGCTCGACACGAAGCTCAACGAAACCGCACAT
>Ga0209640_10001797_pt1 | contig 18511 bp, 20 predicted proteins | sample RifCSP10_1_FD_184018 | JGI IMG/M metagenome (GOLD analysis project Ga0209640, IMG submission 184018) | Soil microbial communities from Rifle, Colorado - Rifle CSP2_sed 10_1 (SPAdes) (version 2) | ecosystem: Environmental > Terrestrial > Deep subsurface > Rock core/Sediment | place: Rifle... | reverse complement strand
ATGCGCGAACGCAGCGCAAGGGTTTTTCGCTCGGCATCCTCAACGAATTGACCGCGCTCAAGGACTACTACCAGACCAAGGTGTTTCCCGTCCCGCACGATGTGTGGGACTCGGCAGAAGAGGACAAGGGGCGTAAGTTCTGAATCGCGTCGCAAGAGCAAATTCCCCTCATGCCCGAGGAGGGGTGACTACGAAGTAGTCGGGGTGGTGGGAGCGAGGATCTAAGGACTTGCGAGCCGCGGATCGCTCACTGAAGCGACCGCTCGAGCAACTCGCGCAACTCGGAGGTCACTTCGGTATCGATTCCGAACCACGCCTTCCACGCCGGGCGGCCCTGGTGGAGCAGCATGCCGAGGCCGTTGACGGTGCGGTTGCCGCGCGTGCGGGCAGCGGCGAGGAACGGCGTCTCGAGCGGGACGTAGATGATATCGGCGGCCAACGCGCTCTTGGGCAGCTTGTCGAGGCGCAGGTCGAGCGCAGGCTGGCCCGACATGCCCTGACTGGTGGCGTTGACGACCATCGCCGCGCCTTCAAGCGCATCGTGGCGACTTTCCCAAGGTAGAGCCTCGATTACGTCGCCGAACTCCGCGGCGATGCCCCTGGCCCGGGCGAGCGTGCGGTTGACCAGCCGGATCTCCTTCGCGCCTTCCTGCAGGAGGCCGTAGCACACCGCCCGCGCGCCGCCGCCGGCGCCCAACACCATAATCGGTCCGGCATCCGCCCGCCAGCCCGGCTGCTCCTGCTGGAGGTTGTGGATGAAGCCATAGCAATCGTTGTTGCTGCCCACGAGCGAGCCGTCGGGCCTCACGACCACGCAACTGATCGCGCCGATGCGCATGGCCACGGTATCGACCTCGTCCACAATCGCCATGGCGTGCTGTTTGTGGGGAATGGTGAGGTTCACGCCCGCAAATCCCAACGGATGCAGGGCGCGCAGCGCCGCCGGGAGCCCCTCGGGCTGAATCGCGAGCGGAACGTAGGCACCCGGCAGGCCGTGCGTCTCGAACCAGTAGTGGTGCAGCAGCGGCGAGCGCGAATGCATGACGGGCCAGCCCATGACGCCGGCAAGCAGGAATCGATCGGGATGCGCCATGTGTCGGGGAGGCCTGCGGGCGGAGCGTATCGGGATTGCGGTCGCAGACGCGCTCGCGGATGCCGCGGCTACTCGACCTTGATGCCGGATTCCCTGATGACCTTCGCCCATTTCGCGATTTCGCCTCGGATGTACTCGCCAAACTGCTCGGGTGTCGAAGCATTGGGCTCGAGGTCGGTCTGGGCGAATCGCTTCTTCACCGCGGAATGGTCAAGTGCGGCGATCGCCGCCCCGTGCAGGCGGACAACGACCTCCTTGGGCGTGCCCGCGGGAACGACCAGGCCATACCAGGTGGTCACGTCGTAGCCTGGTATGCCGGCCTCGGACATGGTCGGCACGTCGGGCGCCATGGACGAGCGCTTGGGCGTCGTCACCGCCAGCGCGCGCAGTTTCCCGGCGCGCACGTGCGGGATGACGGCGCTGGTAGAGGGAAAGCCGACCGATGCCTCGCCGCTGATGGCCGCGGTGATGGCCTGGGGCGTGCCCCTGTAATTGACCTCCGTCATCCGGATGCCTGCCATGCTCTCGAGCATCTTCGCCGCGAGCCGTATGGTTGCGCCCGCCGTCGCAACGTTGATCTCACCAGGCTGCTGCTTCGCCAAGGCGACGAGCTCTTTCACCGATTTCACCGGCAGCGAAGGGTGTGTTGCCAGCGTGAAGGACCCCGTGGCGAGCAGCGTGACTGGCGCGAAATCCCTGACGAGGTCGAAGCCGGGCTTGCTGTAGAGCGTCATGCTGATCGCATGGGCGCTGATGCCCAGCATCACGGTGTAGCCGTCGGCAGGGGTCCTGGCGGCAATCTCGGCGCCGAGATTGCCCGCGGCGCCGGGACGATTGTCGATGACGGCCTGCTGACCGAGCGCCGCGGAGAGCTGCGGCTGGACGAAACGCGCGACCGTATCGGATCCACTGCCCGCCGCGAACGGCACGATGAAACGTATCGATTTCGAGGGATACTGGGCCTGGGCCGTCGCGATTCCTGCCAGCGCGATCGCCAGCACGGCCCAACCCCTGCGCGCCATCATTCTCATGTTTCCTCCTCGTCTTGTATCCGTTATGGGATCAGGTCCTGCAATCCTACATCGACTGGCCCCCGAGCGGGTTGCGGCCGGCGGTGCCCGCGGGTATTCTTTGGCGGCAGCCTTGCCGATCCACACTCCAGGGAGAGCTCCTATGACGATACCAGTGGGCGCCGCAGCGCCTGATTTCACGCTCGGCTCGCACACCGACCAGAAGGTCGCGCTGTCCAGCTTTCGCGGCCGGCCGGTCGTGGTCACGTTCATGCCGTTTGCCTTTACCGGCGGGTGAACGAACCAGGTCAACGGGTTCCGTGCGAACTACGAGGAATTCAAGAAGCTGAACGTCGAGATCCTGAGCATCAGCGCCGACCCTGCTCCGAGCCTCAAGGGATGGGCGGAAAAGCTGGGCGGCGTGCCGTTCCCGATGCTGTCCGATTACTGGCCGCACGGGGCGGTCGGCAAGGCCTATGGAGTGTTCAACGAGGAGCGCGGCATGGACAAGCGCGCGGCTTTCGTGCTCGACGCGAAGGGCATCGTCCGCTACGCGAAGCTGTACGAGCCGGGGACCATCCCGGAGACCAAGGAGATGCTGGAGCAATTGCGGAAGGTCTGAGCCCGATGCCAACGACATTGAGCGCGAATGAGGCGGTGACCGCCGAGATCCCGTACACGGTCAATACCGGCGAGAAGCTCGTCAACGAGACATTCGGCCCGAACAATATCCGCCGTCGCAGGTCGGGCGCGCATGAGCTGCGGCGCATGAGTATCCGCAACGGCCGGGAACTTGCCGGGGAGCTGTCGCTGGAGGAGAACGGTTTCGTGTTCGTCCGGCACGAGACGCGGGTGCGGGACTTTTTCGATCCGGGGCAGGTCAAGGCGACTTACTACCCGGAGGTCGAGCGGCTGATCCGGGAAGTCTCGGGCGCAGCGCGCGTGGTTCTTTTCGATCACACCGTGCGCTCGGGGGACGAGCAGGAGCGGGAGGCCCGGCTGGTGCGCGAGCCCGTGCTGTCCGCGCACAATGACTACACCGAGTGGTCGGGGCCGCAACGCGTGCGCGATATCCTGCCGGACGAGGCGGAGGCGCTCCTTCAGCGCCGCTTCGCGATCATCCAGGTCTGGCGGGCAATCAACCAGCCGATCCAGTCCAACCCGCTTGCCATTGCCGACGCGAAGAGCGTTGCGTTCGAGGATTTCCTGCTCGCCGAGCGCCGCTATCCGAACCGGGTGGGGCAGACCTACCGGCTGATGTACAACCCGAATCACCGCTGGTACTACTTTCCGCAGATGCGGCGCGAGGAAGCGCTCGTATTCAAGGTCTACGACTCGGAAAAGGACGGCCGCGCCCGCTTTACGCCGCACACGTCGTTCGAGGACCCGCAGTCGCCGCCCGGCGCGCCTTCGCGGCAAAGCATCGAGGCGCGCGCGCTGGCATTCTTCCCGACCTGAGCCATGCCGCGACCGCCCGCGCCCGAGGACGCGCCGGTCCACGATCCCCACCCCGTCCTTTCCACCTATTATTCAAGCGCTGACGACAAGCAGGACTTCGTCAGGCGTATCTTTGACTCGAGTGCCGGCGACTACGACCGCGTCGACTGCGTGCTCGGGTTGGGCAGCGGATCCTGGTACCGGCGGGAAGCACTGCGGCGCGCGGGGCTCGCCGCCGGCATGCGCATGCTGGACGTTGGCGTTGGCACGGGGCTGGTCTCGAAGGAGGCCGTTCCCATCCTGGGGGAGCACGGCAGCGTTACCGGCATCGATCCCAGTGCCGGAATGATCTCGAGCGCCGCGCTCCACGGACTTGCGCTGGTGCGTGGCCGCGCGGAGGCGCTGCCGTTCGCCACGGGCTGCTTCGATTTCCTGGCGCTCGGCTTCGGCCTGCGTCATCTCGGCGATCTGGAGAAGGTGTTTCTGGAGTTTCGCCGCGTTCTCGCGCCGGGCGGTCGGCTGCTGGTGCTCGAGATCACGCGCCCCGAGGGGCGGGTGGCGAGCGCGCTGCTCCGGGCGTACTTGCGCAACGTGGTGCCTTTCGTCGCGCGCCTGGTCAGTCGCAGCCGGCACACCCCCACGCTGTATCGCTACTACTGGGACACGATCGAGGCCTGCGCGCCGCCCGCCCGGGTCATGGCGACGATGGCCGCGGCGGGCTTCAGCCGGATCCATCGCGAGGTCAAGATTGGATTTTTCTCGGAGTACCACGCGACCGCGTAGCAACGTGTTGGCGGCAGTGGCTTCGGCCTCCCTCCGCCGGTCCGTGAACTTGTCCCCAGTTCACCGCAAATCGCCTGTGAATTTGTGCCGCAAAACCACCAAAAAACTCTAGCGGCGTCAACCTGTTAGCCCATTCATTCGATATCATGGAGCCGTGATTCATGCGCGCAACTTATCCGGGGACATGTCGTGCATCGACTGATGGTCATGCTGGCCGCGGTTGTGCTGGGAAGCGCCACGCCAGGCGGAGTGCTGGCTGGCGGCGATCGCGCCAACGCCCACAGCATTACGCAATTGATCCTCGTCTTTTTCTCGGACGTATCACGGGTGCTGTCGCCCAAGCGCGTCGTGGCCGAGGGCAAGGACTGGAAGATCGTCAAGGACGCCGAGCAACAGCAGAATGCGCGCCGATCCCGGGAAGAACTCCGGCGCGAGGCTTACCAGCGTCTTCAGGAGCAGGAGCGCGAAGCGCGCACGGCGCGCGAAGAATACCGCCGCGAGACGCGCAATATGCTCTACGAGCGTCACTTCGGATGGCGCCAGCAGGCCGAGGAACGCGAGGCCCGCAAAGCGCAAGAGGAGCGGCTGCGGGCCGCCGAGCGGCGCGTGCACGAGCAGGAATGGGAGGCGCAGCAGGCAAAGGAACAGTACCTGCACGCCGCTCGCATGGCGCGGGAGGAACGTCGGCGCGAAGCCGAGAAGGCGCGTGCCGGGGGCTAGGCCCGCAGCGCGGGAGTCGTCACCAAACACCAGAGGGGACAGCGGCAGCTGTCCCTTTTTCGTTTACGGTGCGCCCCCGTCGTCGCATGTGTTTGCTCACGACATGAGGCGCGAACGGTAGAATGTGGCGACGTCGCGCCGCGCCGCGCTTGGGAAAGGGGGGAGTTGTTGAGCAGTGAGGTGGCCGCACTGGCGGCTCGATCCGGCACCGCAACTGGCCGCGGCGCCGCGACGGCCGAGCGGGTCATCCGGCCGGAATTCACCGGGTCGGCCGGCGAATATTTCCGCATCTGGATCGTCAATCTCTTCTTCACGCTCATCACGCTCGGCATCTACTCGGCCTGGGCGAAAGTCCGCAAGAAGCGCTATTTCTACGGCAGCATCCGGCTCGACGGCGATACGTTCGATTACTTCGCCAGCCCCAAGACGATCCTGAAGGGGCGGATCGTTGCGATCCTCGTCTTCGTGGTCTATGCGTTTGCGGCGGAGCTCTACCCGTCGTCCGCGCTTGCGTTCTGGGCGGCATTCCTGCTCGTCCTGCCCTGGCTCGTCATGCGCGCGCTCACCTTCAACGCGCGCAATTCGGCGTACCGCGGCCTGCGGTTCGATTTTGCCGCTGCGCCCCGGGAGGCCGTGCGGGTCTACATCGGCATGCCCCTCGTCGTCGGGCTCACGCTGGGGCTTGCTTTTCCCTGGTTCATGGCGCGCCAGAAGGCGTTCGTCCTCTCGCATCACGCGCTCGGCACGACGCGCTTCGGCTGCGACGTGTCGGCGCGCGAATTCTTCGGGATCTACATACTCGCCACCATCATCCTGCTCGCGCTGCTGGTTCCGGCCGCGGGGCTGATGGGATTCGCAATCGCCAGCCAGGCGCTCCCGGAGGCGGTTTCGTGGCTGGGCTTCGTGGTTCCGGCGGTCCTGATGTATGCGGCCTACGCGGCGGTCTATGCGTTCATCCAGGCGCGGACGACCAATCTGCTCTGGAACGGCGCCCATGGCCCCGGCATCCGGTTCTCCAGCTCGCTTGGGGCCGCCAGGCTGGCGCGCCTGTACATCGGCAATGTGGTCGCGATCGCGGCCACGGCGGGGCTCCTCATCCCCTGGGCCGTCGTCCGCACGCTGCGCTACCGGCTCGAGAATCTCGCGATGCACGTGCACGACGAGGCTCCCCATGAGGCCAATTCTTCGCTCGAGCGGGTCGGCGCCACCGGGCAGGAGCTGGGCGACATCTTCAACCTCGACCTCGGGATATGAGCGTCCTGCAGGCGGTCTACTTCGACGGCAAGACCTCCCGGAGACATTCGGTGAGCGTCATGGTCGCGGGCGGCAAGCTGAAGGTCATCGGCCGCGACGTGAACGAGGAGTTCGACGCGCGCGGGGTGCGCAGGTCGCTGCGTATCGCCGACACGCCGCGCTGGCTCTATCTGCCGGGCGGTGGCGCGTGCGTCACCTCCGATAACGACGCGGTGGACCACATGACGCGCGATCGCCGCTACGAGGCCGTCCTGCATCGCTGGGAGTCGCGCCCGGCCTACGCAGTGCTGGCCATCGCGATGGTCGTGGCGGCGCTGTGGCTGTTGATAGACCGCGTGCTGCCGGTCGCGGTGGAGCAGATCGCCGCGCGCATCCCGGTCGAAGCGGAAGCGGCGCTGGGCCGCGAGACGCTCGCGGGAATGGAAAGATACTTTCTTCAGCCCACCCAACTGCCTGCCTCCCGCCAGGCCCGGCTGCGCGCGGGGTTCGACGCGGTGGCGCGCGGCGGGGGCGAAGCCACGCCCTACCGCCTCGAGTTCCGCTCGAGCCCGGCCATCGGCGCAAATGCTTTCGCGCTCCCGTCCGGGATCATCGTCATGACCGACGAGCTGGTAAAGCTGGCGCGCAACGACCGGGAAGTCATTGCCGTCCTGACGCATGAATTGGGGCACATCCGCCACCGGCATACCATGCGGCGCCTCCTTGAGAGCTCGGCTACCGCACTCATTATCGCGGGGGTCACCGGCGACATCGCATCGACAACGTCGCTGGCGGCGGCTGCGCCGACGCTGCTGCTGCAAACCAAGTACTCGCGCGACCACGAGCGCGAGGCCGACCTTTATGCGCTGGAGTTGATGCGAAAGAGCGCGATCGACCCGCGTCACTTTGCCGCCATCCTCAGGCGGCTGGAAGGCGAGACGCCGCGCCGCCGCGGCCTGCCGACGTTCGTATCCTCGCATCCACCGACGGAGGAACGGGAGGAGCTTGCACGGGCAGGCGCGGTGGTCGCGGACCCGGAGGAGGTCGACGGCAAGGTCGTTGACGAAACCGCAGCGGAGTCGACGGTCCAGCCGAGACCGGTGCTCGTCGCGGTCGACGCGGTTCAGCGGCATATCGTCAAGCTGGTCGAGGAGAGAGACTATCCGGAGCTGGAACGGCTGCTCGGCGGCTATCAACGGGCGTTCGAAGCTGATCCGGGCGTGGCGCCTCGGCTCGAAAATGCTTTCCTGGCGCTCCGCAAGGTCCCGCCGGGCGCGGAGCGCGCGTTCAACGAGTGGGCGGGCCAGTACCGCACTTCGTATGCGGCAGCGATCGCGCGCGGCAGCTTCCTCTATTTCCGGGGGCTCGAAGCGAGAGGCACTGATTTAATCAGGGATACTCCCGAGGAGAGCATCCGCGCGATGCAGGCTTACCTCGATCGGGCACGAACCGACCTGGAGCGGTCGCTCACGCTGACGCAAAAGCCCTACCTGAGCCGCCTCACGCTGATGTCGATCGCCCGCACACTGGGCGACCGCAGAGACGAGCGGGCGCAATACCTCGAGGCGGTCAAGCTCGCGCCGCAGAGCGTGGAGCTGAGGCTCGCGCACATGATGAGCCTCGAGCCGCGCTGGGGTGGCAGCGTCAGGCAGATGGAGGCGTACCTGGCGCAATCGCGCCCGGAGCTGACGGATCCCCACGCAGTGGACCGCCTCGCGGCGCGCATTCCTGCGTATCGCGCCTACGAGCGGCAACAGGCGAACCAGCTTGCGGAGGCCCTCAAGCACTACGACGAAGCCATCGGGCTGTACGCGAGCGCGGGCACGCTGTGCGAGCGCTCCTGGGTGCTGAGCCAGCTCAAACGCGATGCCGAGGCGTATGCCGACGTCAAGCTTGCGCTCTCCAGGACGCGCGACGTTCGCTACTGCCTGGAGCGCGCAGTTGCCGTGGCATCCAGCGCGGGCAATGCGAACGAGGCAATCGAACTTCTGAGCGTCGTCATTGAGGTCAACCCGGGCTCCTTTCACGCATTCAACCAGCGCGGGTGGCGCTACCAGCAGCAGGGCAGGGCCGATCTCGCGTTCCAGGACTTCCTCGCCTCGGCCAGCCTCGGCGACGGGTGGGGGCAGCTGCTGACCGGCAAGTATTACTGGGCCGGCAAGGGGGTGAAGGAGGACCGTGAAGAGGCTTTGGCCTGGCTGCGCAAGGCCGCTGCGCAAGGCCATCCCGATGCGAAGCTGAGCCTCGAGCAGGCGCTGCAGCAGCTCGGGAGGAAGTAAACTATGCGCGGGCCGCTTTATGCGAACTCAGGCAATTGATATGCGATGAGCGCCGCTGCGCGTGATTGCTGGCTGCAACGGGAAGGGGGGCAGGCCACGCTGTTTGTGAGCGGCGAGTGGCACCTTTCCCGGATCGCCGAGATCGATGCGGCGCTGGCTGGCGTGAATCTGCCGGCCTCACCGTTGACGATCGACGGGGCCGCCCTCACCCGGCTCGATACCGCGGCGGCGCTGGCGCTGCTGCGGCGCGTCGCCGGCGCCGGCGCGAGCATCGGGCGGCTCGCGAACTTCAGTAACAGCCACATGCGGGTGATCGAGGCCGTTCTCGGGCGGCTCGAGGCCATCGCCGGCGAGACCCGCCCGCGCTTCCACGGCGCGCTCGCGGTGATTGGCATGCATGTGCTCGATTTCCGTGACCTCATGCGCGGCCACCTCGATTTTTTCGGCCGCACCGCGGCCGCGCTGGGCGACATTGCGCTGCGCCCGTCCGCGCTACGCCTGAAGGAGCTCGCGTCCCAGTTCCACCACGTCTGTACCGAGGCGATCCCGGTCGTCGTGCTCGTCACGTTCCTGATCGGCGTGGTGCTGGCGTATCTCTTCGGCCTGCAGGCCGAGAAATACGGCGCCAATATCTTCGTCGTGGACGGGGTGGCGATCGGCACTACCCGGGAGCTCTCACCGATCATCGTCGCGGTAATCGTCGCCGGAAGGTCCGGCGCGGCGTTCACGGCGCAGCTGGGAACGATGGTGCTGACCGAGGAGATCGATGCGATCCGGACGCTGGGGCTGTCACCGATGCAGGTGCTGGTGATTCCGCGATTGCTTGCCTTGGTCGTCGCGCTTCCATTGCTGGTGTTCGTGGGCGACGTATCCAGCCTCGCGGGCGCGATGACGGTGGCCAATCCCCTGCTCGACATCACGCCCACCACCTTCATTGAGCGCGTGCATTCGGGGTTGCGGCTGGAGCACGTGATCGTTGGGCTCACAAAGGCGGCGGTATTCGCCGTGTTCATCGCGATCATCGGTTGCCGCATGGGCATGGCCGTGAGCCGCGATTCGCGCGCGATCGGGATCAGCACCACCTCGACCGTCGTGCAATGCATCGTATCGGTGATCCTGCTCGACGCGTTCTTCGCGATCGTGTTTCAGGAGCTCGGGTATTGAATGCCGTGCCGGTCATCGAAGTGAACTCCATCGCCACCCGTTTCGGCGCGCAGGTAGTGCACGATGGCGTGTCGTTCAGCGTGCCTCGCGGGCAGATTGCCGCGCTGATCGGCGGCAGCGGCAGCGGCAAGTCGGTCCTCGTGCGTGAAATCATCGGGCTGCGGCGCCCGGATGCGGGGAGCGTGCGCTTGCTGGGAATCGACGTTTGGAGCGCCTCGGAGGAGCAGCTGATGGCGCTGCGGCGGCGGTTCGGCATGCTGTTCCAGGACGGTGCGCTGTTCTCCTCGCTCACCGTTGCCCAGAATGTCGCGACTCCGCTGATCGAGCATGCCGGGGTGCCGCCGCACCTGCTCGGTCCGCTGGTGCGCCTGCGCATCGCGCTCGCCGGCCTGCCGGCCGAAGCGGGCGCCAAGATGCCGAGCGAGCTTTCCGGCGGCATGCGCAAGCGCGCGGCGGTGGCGCGGGCGCTGGCGCTGGAGCCCGAAGTGCTGTTCCTGGACGAGCCCACCTCGGGCCTCGACCCGATCACCGCCCGGGCATTCGACCGGCTGCTGAGGTTTCTGTGCGACGATCTCGGGCTGACGATCCTGGTGGTCACGCACGATCTCGATACCTTGCTCGGCATCGTCGACCGCACGATCGTGCTCGCCGATGGCAAGGTCATCGCCGACGGGCCGGTGAAGGAAATCATGCGGGTCGACGACCCGTGGTTGCAGTCTTACTTCCGCGTGCGCACAATGCTCGAGGGTCCGGAAAACAATCGTGGAACCTGAAACCCGGTATACCACCGTAGGCGCGACGCTGCTCGCGCTGATCATCGCCGTGATACTGGCAATGACTTGGCTTGCGCGCACCGGCGGTCGCGCGGATTTCCGCTATTACACGATCTACTTCGAGCGCCAGTCCCTCGAGGGCCTCCAGGTCGGAGGCGACGTCAACATGCGCGGTGTCAAGGTCGGGCGGGTCGAGAGCTACTTGATCTCCAGCAAGAACATCAACCGGGTCCGCGTCATCGTTCGCATTGACCGCGACACCCCGGTCAGCACCAACACGGTGGCGGTCGTTGACCGCAATATCCTGACCGGGATCGCGCGTATTCACCTCGCCACGCCGGGCCAGCCCGGACCGGAGCTTGCCGCGGTCCAGCCCGACGAATCGTATCCCGTGATACCCGAGGGGCAATCGGACATCGAGCTTCTCACGAGCGCGATGAACCGCCTGGCGATCACGGGCGCAGCCGCACTCTCGAACCTGGAGCAGCTCCTCAACAAGGAGAATCGCGAGGCGTTCGGTGCAACGCTCGTCAATCTTCGCGAGCTCTCGAAGGACTTGTCACAGCGGGTGGGCAGGCTCGACGAGGTCGCGGACGCCCTGGCAAAGAGTGCCGTGGAATTCGGGAAGTCGAGCCGCGAGATCGCAACGGCGGTTGAGCGCGTCAGCACGGGCGCCCAGCCGGCGCTCAAGCAGACCGACTCGACCATGCGCGAGCTGGCGCGCGCCGTGCAGGCGCTCGAACGGGAGACGACTGCGCTCGCGAAGCGGATCGATCACACCGCCGGCTCCAGTTCGCACGAGATCCGCGCCACGGCGCAGGAGCTGCGCGCGAGCGCCCAGATCCTGTCGCGGGCGGCCGACCGGCTGCAGGATCCGCGCGCCGCGATCTTCGGGCCGAGCGCGGCGCAGCTCGGGCCCGGGGAGCGGATGCGATGAAAAATGCCGCCGCCGTCGTCGCCGTGCTCGGGGCGCTCGCGGGCTGCGTGTCGATTCCGGACGTGCCGCCGCGCGATTACTACGTGCTCGTTGATCTGGCACCACCGGCTGCAGTAACGCCCGCAGTGGCGGGCGGTCGCGTGCTCCTCGTCAATCCGGCTTCGGCAAGCCCGTTCTACGACACGCAGCATCTCGTTTTCAGCCGGGTGCCGGGGCAGCGCGCCTATTATCAGTTCGCGGGGTGGACAGAGCGGCCGGGTCACCGGCTGAACGAGCTTCTGACGCGCCGGCTCGAAGCCGGGGGCGGCTTCCATTCGGTGGCTGCGACCACCGCCGGCGTGAGAGGCGATCTCGTGCTCAACACCCGGCTCGAGGAGTTCTACCATGACGTGGCCGCCAAGCCCGGTAGCGTCCGCATCGAGGTTGCGGCGGAGCTCGTGGATTTCGGGAAGCACGCAGTGGTCGCGCGGCGCAGATTCGTGCAGAGCGCTCCAACGAGCGGGGAGAATGCGCAGGCCGCCGTGGCGGCATTCAACCAGGCGACGACTGCCTTGCTCGATGAGCTGGCGGCCTGGGTCGGCAGCGCCGCTGCGCAGGCGGCCGCGCGCTGATCGGCCGGATACTGTCGGGAAACAACGACACCATTGCTCCGCGGCGGCACGCGGGCGGTGCACTTGTTCACAGGCGCATTCCTTCCACCGGCGGTAAAGTAGGGCGGCGCAAATGGGGACGCACACCTTTTCCAACGAGGTCATTTTTGGAAAAGATGTGCGTCCATTGGAGGAGCATCCCGATATGCAAGTCATCATGATCTTGCTGTTGATCATCGGTGTTGCCGTGCTGATGGGTGCTGGATTCGCGGGCCTCTCCTACGCGCTTGGCATGCACTTGTACCGCCGCGGCGGCACGATCGCTTTTGCGAGCGAGCGGGATCCGTGCGCGCAATGCAATGCCGACCGGGATTGGTACCTGTCGTTGCCGTACTGGCAGCAAATCGCGGTAACGGCCTGGTGGTGGGCAAACCGCGTCCAGTGGGCGGCGAAGGGCTGCAACTAGCACGGTCTTTGACACTGGAGCTCCGGCCTCCTCCCGCTCCCTGGTCCGTCCACGCCGGCAGATTCTGAGGTGAGCGGGGCGTCATGCTGGTCCAGACCATTGCCGTTTCGCCGTCGGTGCGGCTCGCCGTCGCGCTCTGCGCGGCGCATCTTGTCGCCGCCGGACTGCTGTGGCTCGTTCCCATACCGGTGCTGGGCAAAGGCGTGGCAACGCTCGCCATCGCGTTCAGTCTCATCTATTTCCTCGCCCGGGACGCCGCACTGCACGCGGGGAACGCCATCGTTGCCCTGGAATTGAAGGACGGCGGCGGTATTTCGTTCCGCACCCGGAACGGCACCTGGGTGGACAGCGAGCTCTCGGGTTCGAGCTACGTGTCTCCCGTCCTTACCATCGTCGTGCTCCAGCCGCACGGAAGAGGGCGCACCCGGCGCGCCATCATCCTGCCTGACAGCGTGGATGCGCGGGATTTCCGCAGGCTGCGCATGTGGATGCGCTGGAAGCACGAGGGCGGGGAGCCGGCGGCCCCGGCGGAGTGCTGAACCGGCGCGACTGCGAGCGGCGCGCACCCGGGCGCTTCGAGCACGAAATACCCTGATCCGACAACGGAATTGTCAGGCCACCCGGTCGCGGCTATTCTACGAACGGACGATGGCCTCAGGAACAGGCGGGTAGCGTGGCTTCGCGGCAGGACGAAATCAAGGCCCTGAAAGCCGGTGAACCGCTTCCGTCTCACCGCGTGATCCAGCTGCGCTCGCTGGGGATGCACTCGGTCCGCTTCGAGTTCGTGGTGCGCCTGCTACGGTCGAGCCTGAAAGTGGATACCCTGTCGATCTATTGGGAGCAGGGCTCGGAGTTCATGCTGAGGCCCAATGTCGAGAGCGCAGCGCGTCGGCTCGTGCTCGGCCGCAGGAAGCATGTATCGGGCGAGTTCGCGGACCTCTGGCTGCTGTGCTATCCGGACGATGAGGAAATCCGGCACCGGGTGGAGCAGGAAATCGACCGGATGGTGGACCAATTGAGCGGGCAGGGTGCGCCGGTCAGCGATGAGGCATGAGAACGAAGGAATGGAGGGGCGGACCGGTCGCGAATTCAGCTGCGGCGGGTCACGTGTATCGTCGCTCGTGAGTCGTAGCTCGCACCGGTATTTCATTCTTGGGGCGCTTGGCGCCTGGGCGGTCCATCTGGGCTTGTGCTCGGTGCAGGCCGAGCCGTACCCGACCAAGCCGGTCAAGATCGTCATCCCGTATCCGATCAGCGGGCCGCCCGACATCCGGGGGATGCAGCGGATGTCCCGCACCTACCGCATGATCGCGAGCAACGCGCCGCCGCCGATCTCCGACACGCTGGCGCGGATCGTGGCGCACGCGATCCAGCCCGATACGACGCGCCCGGTGGTGCTCGAGCGCCACCCGGGGGCGATCACGACACGGGGCGCGATGACGGTGCTGCGCGCGCCCGCGGATGGCCACACGCTGCTACTGGGCAGCAACGCCACGATCGTGATCAATCCGCACTATTTCCACGACGTGCCCTACGCGCCGGCGCGGGATTTCGAGCTGATCGCCCCGCTCGTCACGATGCCGTTCGTGCTGCTGGTGCATTCGACGCTGCCCGCGGATACGCCGCAGGAGCTCATCAGCTGGCTCAAGCCGCGCCCGGGGGAGATCAATTTCGGTTCCTCGGGCGACGGCAGCACCGGCCACCTGGCGGGCGAGCTGTTCCGGCGGATGATCCCGGTCAGCGTGGTCCACGTGTCCTACAACGGCGGGGTGGCCGCGCTGAACGGGCTCGCCGCGAAGCAGGTCGCATGGATGTTCGCTGCGCTGCCGCTCGCCTTGCCGTACCTGGCAAACGACCGTTTCCGGCCGATAGCGGTGTCGACCGCGCGGCGAATCGAGGAGCTGCCGACGCTTCCGACCCTCGCCGAATCGGGATTGCCCGCCTACGAGATCGAAGGATGGTTCGGCATGTTTGCCCGCGTTCACACGCCCCGCACGGCGGCGGCCTGGCTGCGGTCCCGTATCGGCGCGATGATTTCCGACGCCGCAACGCGCTCGGTGCTGCGGTCGCACGGGCTGCTGCCCGCAACGATGTCGCTCGAGCAGTTTGCCACTCGCATCCACACCGAGAGTGACAAATGGGGGCCCGTGTTGCGGGCGAGCCGCCTGCCCCTGCGGGACGAAGGCAGAAGACAGAAGGATGAAGGATGAGCTACAGGTCTGCCTTGTGCCTTCTGCCATCTGCCTTGTCTTCCTCCTCCGGTGGCTTCACTTTCCGGAACATGCCAAGCAGCGTGAGGTCGTAGACGATCTTCAGCGCGCCGCACGCCACCAGCGGCCAGCCGAAGCTCGTGAGCGTCAGCAGGTAACCCGCAAGCGCGGGGCTCACTGCGGCCGCGAGGCTCCGCGGCACGGCGGTGATGCTCGCCGCCGCCGGCCGCTCGGCCGGCGAGACCACGGCCATGACATAGGAGGAGCGCGCCGGCACGTCCATGGACGACAGCGCTGCGCGCAGGAGCAGGAACAGCACGGCGAGCGGCAGCGTCGGCATCAGGGCGGCGAGGATGCAGAACAGGTTTGCCGGCAGATGCGTGAACACCATGGTGTTGATGAGGCCGATGCGCCGGGCAACCGCCGGGGCGGCGAGAAAGGACGCAGCCGCCAGGATGCCGGTCCAGAAGAAAATCGTGCCGGCGACTTCCACCGACAGGTCGAACCTGAGGAAGAGCCACAGCGCGAGCAGCGATTGCACGGCGAAGCCTCCCGCAAACGCATCGACGCTGAACAGCGCCGCCAGCCGCAGGACGATGCCTTTCGAATGCCCCAATGGCACCGCGCGGACCTCGTCGCCGCGCGCACCGGCCGATGCGAGGCGGCGATACAGCGCCAGGGCGACGAGTCCCGAGAGTCCGTAGAGCACGAACATCGCCTGCGTTGCCGCCTTGAGGTCGAGGACGTCCCACTGCGCGACGATGCCCGGGACAGCAGCGGCCAGCGCGCCCAGCGCGCCGACGAGGTTTCCCACCAGGCTGTAGCGCGCGAACAGCGCGGTGCGCTGCTCGCTCCGCGCCGCTTGCGACAGCAGCGATTGCTCGAGCGGCAGGAAAACGCTGACGTCGCCACTCGACGGGTTGAGTGTTCCCACCACGGCGATCAGCAGCAACGGCCAGAAATCGGTGATGACCGCGAAACCGAACCCGGTGCCGAGCATGAGCAGGCATGCGATGGTCAGCATGGCATGCATCCGGAACCGGTACGCAAACAGCCCGGTGAGCAGCGTGAGCAGTCCCGAGCCGAGCAGCGTCGCGGTGGCGATCAGGCCGACCTCGAACGCGCTATAGCCGAGCAGCGTCAGGTAGTACGGAAGCAGCAGGGCGACATAGCCGTCGGTGAAAGCGCGAATGCCGCGCGCCGCGAGGATCAGCGCGGCGTCGGGTGAGGTGCCGGGCGGCAGCCACCAGGAGCGAAACACGGATTGCGGCATTGCCGTGCGAAGCCTAGCAGGAATATCGCACGCAGCGGGGCGATACGGTTTACGCGCTCGCCCCGGAGTTGATACGATGCGGGTTTTTCGAGGGAGCGCCCATGATCGATGTCTACAGCTGGCCCACGCCGAACGGCCACAAAGTCCACATTATGCTGGAAGAAACCGGGCTCAAGTATCGCGTCCATGGGATCAACATCCGCGAAGGCGACCAGTTCAAGGCGGATTTCCTGAAGATCAGCCCCAATAACCGCATTCCGGCAATCGTCGATCAGAATGGGCCGGGCGGCAAGCCGCTCTCGCTCTTCGAATCGGGGGCGATCCTCCTCTACCTCGCCTCGAAGACCGGCAAGCTGCTGCCGGCTGATCTGCATGCCCGCTGGACGTGCGTGCAATGGCTGATGTGGCAGATGGGCGGGATCGGGCCCATGTTCGGGCAGGCTCACCATTTCCGCAGCTATTCCAGGGAGAAGCTTCAATACCCCATCGAGCGCTACACCAAGGAGTCGAATCGCCTGGTGCGGATCCTCGACCGGCAGCTCGGCGACGCGGCCTACGCCGCCGGAGACGAATACACGATCGCCGACATCGCAATCTTCCCCTGGATGCGCAATCCGGAGCGCCGGGGAATCGATTTCAACGAGTACCCCAACGTCAAGCGCTGGTTCGACGAACTCGGCGCGCGGCCCGCGGTCAAGCGCGGACTGCAGGTGCTCGCCGAAGCGCAGGCCGCCAACCAGGCACCGCACAACGACAAGTCGTGGGAGATCATGTTCGGCAAGGTGCAGTTTCAGCAGCGCTGAACCCCTTGACGCGAAGCCGCAAAGACGCAAAGTCTAGGATCATCGAACGTCACGTTCAGTGCCACGGCACAAATCATGATGTTCTTCCCTTTGCGGCTTTGCGCCTTTGCGTCTAGTGTTTGCCTGTGGATCTGGCACGAAAGAACGTAGCGGTCCTGGCGATCTGCCAGGGCCTGCTGTTGATCAACAACACGGTGCTGATCACGGTGAACGCGCTCGTGGGTTACGCGCTCGCACCGGACAAGACACTGGCGACCTTGCCCGTGACGATGTATTTCGTCGGATCGGCGCTGACCACCATTCCCTTCTCATTCATGATGAAACGCTACGGGCGTCGCGCGGGCTTCATGCTGGGCGCCGTGTTCGCGATTCTCGGCTCGCTGATCTGCGCGGTTGCCGTCTACGGGCAGAGCTTCTGGCTGCTGTGCTTCGGGGTGCTCGTGCTCGGCGCGTACTTCGCCGCCGGGCAGTATTATCGCTTCGCCGCGGCCGATTCCGCACCCGTTGACTTCCGGAGCACCGCGATCTCCCTGGTGCTCGCCGGCGGCATCATCGGTGGTTTCGTCGGGCCGGAAACCAGCAAGCTCACCAAGGACCTGGTGGCCGGCCATTCCTATGTGGGGCCCTATATCTCGCTGGTCGGGTTTGCAGTGCTTTCGATCCTGGCGCTGCGCTGGCTCCGGATAGCGGGGCTGACGGAAGCGGAGCGCAAAGGCACCGGGCGGCCGCTGGGGGTGATCGCGCGGCAGCCGTCGTTCCTGGTCGCCGTCCTGTGCGCCACGGTTGCCTACGGCGTGATGAATCTTCTGATGACGACGACGCCGCTCGCCATGGCGGCTTGGGAGCACCCGTTCAGCGACGCCGCGTTCGTCATCCAGTGGCATGTCGTGGGGATGTTCGCGCCCTCGTTCGTCACCGGCACCCTCATCCACCGCCTGGGACTGGAGAAGGTCATGCTGATCGGCGTGGCGCTCAATATCGCCTGCGTCGGCATCGCACTCTCGGGTGTGGACGTCATGCACTTCTGGCTCGCCCTGTTCCTGCTGGGAGTGGGCTGGAATTTCATGTTCGTCGGCGCGACCGCTCTGCTCACGGAGAGCCACACGCCGGCCGAGCGGGCGAAGGTGCAGGGGGTGAACGATGCGGCGATCTTCATCACGCTGGTCGTGAGCTCGCTTTCCTCGGGGGCGCTATTCACGTTCCAGGGCTGGCAGACCATGAACGCCCTGGCGATCCCGGTGCTGCTGGCGGCGGGGGCGGGCATCCTGTGGCTCGTTTGGCGCCGCCGGCACCCCGCACCGGCCGCGTGAATCCCCGCGCAGGCCCTCGCCCTGGGTTTTGGTGTAGAATGCGGAAAACCGGCAAGGCGACTAGGGGAATGGCGCTTTGCCTTTGTTTTTAAAAGATTATTCCTCGAGTTCGGAGAGGAGCGTATGAATCAACCCGCCACTGCGGCTCATCTCGCCAAGACCCCAGCAGCGCCCGCCCACGTCAAGCATGCCAAGCTCAAGGCGTGGGTCGAAGAGATCGCGCGGCTCACCAAGCCTGACCGCATTTACTGGTGCGACGGCTCGCAGGAGGAATACGAGCGGCTGTGCGCCGAGATGGTCGCCAGCGGCATGCTGATCAAGCTCGACCCGAATAAGCGCCCCGGGTGTTTTCTCGCCCGTTCCGACCCGGACGATGTCGCGCGCATGGAAGAGCGCACCTTCGTATGCAGCCGCAATAAGGAAGACGCCG
>Ga0209640_10001796_pt1 | contig 18511 bp, 15 predicted proteins | sample RifCSP10_1_FD_184018 | JGI IMG/M metagenome (GOLD analysis project Ga0209640, IMG submission 184018) | Soil microbial communities from Rifle, Colorado - Rifle CSP2_sed 10_1 (SPAdes) (version 2) | ecosystem: Environmental > Terrestrial > Deep subsurface > Rock core/Sediment | place: Rifle... | reverse complement strand
GCGGGCGATTCGCGGATTGTGCGCCGGGTTCGGCGGAGCCTACTGGCGAGAGGTGGATGAGCGGGGAGCGTATCCCGAGGCGTTCGTGAAGGCGCTTGGCGAGGCAGGCTGGCTCGCGGCGCTGATTCCCGAGGAGTACGGCGGCGGGGGGCTCGGGGTCACCGAGGCGTCGGTGATTCTCGAAGAGGTCAACCGCTCCGGCGCGAACTCGGGCGCCTGTCACGCGCAGATGTACATCATGGGGGCGCTGCTGCGGCACGGCTCGGAGGAGCAGAAGCGGACGTACCTGCCCGACATCGCTGCGGGCCGGCTCCGGCTGCAGTCCTTCGCCGTCACCGAACCGACGACCGGCACCGACACGACGAAGACCAGAACGTTTGCCGCCCGCCGTGGCGACAGGTATGTCGTCAACGGTCAGAAGGTCTGGATCTCCAGAATCCAGCACTCCGACTTGATGCTGCTGCTGGCGCGCACGACGCCGCTGCCCGAGGTGAAGCGGAAGACGGACGGGCTGTCGCTGTTCCTGATCGATCTTCGCGAGGCGGCCGAGCGGGGCATGAGCGTCCGGCCGATTCGAAACATGGTGAACCACGAGACCAATGAGGTGTTCTTCGAGGACTTCGAGGTCCCGGCGGAGAATCTCGTCGGCGAGGAGGGAGCCGGATTCCGGTATCTGCTGGACGGGATGAACGCGGAGCGCATCCTCATTGCCGCCGAGTGCATCGGCGATGGTTACTGGTTCATCGACAGGGCGCGGCAGTACGGCACCGAGCGTGTCGTGTTCGACCGCCCGATTGGACAGAACCAGGGCATTCAGTTCCCACTCGCGCGCGCGTACGCCAACGTGCGGGCGGCGGACCTGATGCGGTTCGAGGCGGCGCGCCTGTTCGACAGCGGCGCCCCTGCTGGTGCCGGAGCGAACATCGCCAAGCTGCTGGCGGCCGACGCGAGCTGGGAGGCGGCCAACGCGTGCCTGCAGACGTTCGGGGGCTTCGGCTTCGCCGCGGAGTACGACGTGGAGCGCAAGTTCAGGGAGACGAGGCTGTACCAGGTGGCGCCGATCTCGACTAATCTCATCCTTTCCTACATCGGCGAGCACGTGCTCGGCATGCCGAGGTCGTTCTGAGAAATGGGGTCGGGAGTCATTTCTTGAGGACACTTTGCGGATGCCGATGAGGTTGTGCCACAGTGTCCTCAAGAAATGACTCCCGACCCCATCACACGACTGACACGCAGCACGCTGTTCGTCCCCGCGTCGCGGCCGGCGATGATCGCCAAAGCCGCCGCGAGCGCCGCCGACGTCGTGTGCATCGACCTGGAGGACTCGGTTACTCCGGATGAAAAGGCCGCCAGTCGCACTCACGTCGTCCGCGCGCTGCGAGACCTGGACTTCGGCCCGCGCGCCCGCATGGTGCGGATCAACGCCCTCGACGGCCCCTTCGCCTACCGCGATCTCGTGGAGATCGTCGAAGGCGCGGGCGATCACCTCGACCTCGTCATGGTGCCCAAGGCGGGATCGGCGCGGGACGTGGCCTTTGTGGACATGCTGCTGTCCCAGATCGAATCGAACGTCCGCGTCGGAACGCCCATCGGAATCGAGGCCCAGATCGAGACGGCCCGCGGCTACCTCGACGCGCGCGTAATCGCCGAGTCGTCACCTCGACTCGAGGCGCTGGTGTTCGGAGCCGGCGACTACGCGGCGTCGATGCGGATGCCCTCCTCGGCGATCGGAGAGTTCGACGTCCACGACGAGGTGTATCCCGGCCACCGCTGGCACGCCGTGATGCACACGATCGTCGCAGCCGCCCGAGCCAACGGCTTACGCTGTATGGACGGCCCCTACGCCGGCTACACCGACGCCGTGGGGCTGGAGCGCGCCTGCCGGATCGCCCAGTCGCTCGGCTTCGACGGCAAACAGTGCATTCACCCCGCGCAACTCGCCACGGTCAACGCCGTGTTCTCGCCATCCGAGGACGAGGTGAGGAAAGCGGCGGCGATCGTGCACGCCTACGAAGAGGCCGTCGCGGCAGGCAAGGGCGCTGCGACGCACGACGGGCGGATGATCGATGCCGCCAACGTGCGCATGGCCCGCACGACGCTCGAGCGCCAGCGGCTCATCGCGATGACCTGAGTCGCCGTCCCGACTCCTGGATGACATGACGCACGCGCTGCCCCTCGACGGCATGACCGTCGTCTCGGTCGAGCAGGCCATTGCCGCGCCGTTCGCCAGCCGCCAGCTCGCCGATCTGGGTGCCCGTGTCATCAAGGTCGAACGCCCCGGCGTGGGCGACTTCGCTCGAGGGTACGACGCGACCGTGCGGGGGCTGGCGAGCCACTTCGTATGGACCAACCGCTCGAAGCAGTCGCTCACACTGGATCTCAAGACGCCCGAAGGCGCCGACGTGCTTGGACGACTCATCGCGCGCGCCGACGTGTTCCTCCACAACCTCGCCCCTGGAGCGGTGGCCCGGCTCGGATTCAGCTCGGCGGCCCTGCGTGACGAGCACCCGCGCCTGGTGATCTGCGAGATCTCCGGGTATGGAGCCTCCGGCCCGTATCGGGACAAGAAGGCGTACGACCTGCTGGTGCAGAGCGAAGCGGGCCTCGTCTCGATCACCGGCACCCCGGACACGCCGTCGAAGGTCGGCATCTCCGTTGCCGATATCGCGGCAGGCATGTACGCCTTCTCGTCGATCCTGGCCGCGCTCCTGCGTCGTGCGAACACAGGAACGGGAGCCCTGCTGGACATCTCGATGTTCGATGCGCTGGCGGAGTGGATGGGGTACGCCGCGTACTACACTGGATACGGCGGGACGCCGTTGCCGCGCACGGGCGCGCGGCATGCCGCCATCGCCCCCTACGGACCCTGCACCGCAGGGGATGGCCGCGTCGTCTACCTCGGGCTGCAGAACGAACGGGAGTGGGCACGGTTCTGTGGAGACGTGCTGGGTCGGCCCGAACTCGAGGGCGATCCGCGCTTCAGCTCGAACGCCGGCCGAGTCGAGCACCACGAAGCGCTCGACGCGATCATCGCAGAGGCCTTCTCCACCCTGACGGCCGAACAGGTCGTCGCCAGGCTCGAGGCGGCGCAGATTGCCAACGCCCGAATGAACACCATCGCCGAGTTCCTCGATCACCCGCAGCTTGCCGCGCGGGACAAGTGGCGGCTGGTCGACTCCCCGGCCGGCCCGCTCCGTGCCCTGGTCCCGCCGTTCGGATTCGATGATGTCGAGCCGGTGATGGGGCCGATCCCCGCACTCGGAGAGCACACCGACGCGATTCTGCAAGAGATCGGCGTCGATGCGGACACGATCGCGGCATGGCGTCGGGGAGGGATCGTCTGATCCCAGACGGTACGGTTCACCCTTCTCGGTTCTCGCTTCTCGGTTCGTGTTCACGTTCAGGTTCGGTTCGAAGTGTGCGGTTCGAAGTTCGGGGCTCGGGGTTCGCGCCACGCGCGCTGGTGCCGCCTGCGGTGTCGTCGCGGAGGCCGTTGCCGGGTCGCGTGGAACGGTGAACCCAGCCACGAAGAACTGCGAAGTCAGCAACGATGAACCGCGAACCCAGTAGTGAACCTGAACACGAACCGAGAAGGGAGAACCGAGAAGCGTGAACTCGTCCCGTGATTCAGCTGCTTGCCCACCCTCCGTCCACTGGCAGCACCGCGCCGGTGACGTCCGCGCTGTCCGGCCCGCAGAGGAACACCATAAGCGCGGCCACGGCGTCAGCCGAGACGAAGCGGCCCGTGGGCTGCTTTCCCGACAGGACACGGCGCTCCGCGTCCGCGCGCGGGATCGCGTCTGCAGCCATCGACGCCAGAACGGCGGCTTCGTGCACCGGTGTCTCCGTGGTCCCCGGGCAGACGGCGTTGCAGGTGATGCCGGAAGCGACCGTTTCCAGTGCGACTGCTCGCGTCAGACCGATGAGCGCTGTCTTGCTGGTGACGTAGTTCACCCGGTTCACGGCTCCGCGCAAGCCGTAGATCGACGAGACGTTGATGATCCGCCCCCAGCCCCGCTGCTTCATTCCGGGCACAGTCAGACGAATGGCGTGGAAGGCCGCCGACACGTTCACGGCGATGCCCTCGTCCCACTCGGTCGTCCCGAAGGCTTCGACCGGCGCCGTGTGGCGCACGACCGCGTTGTTGATCAGGATGTCGATGGCCCCGAACACCTCACGGCCTGCCGACACCATGGCCTCGATCTCCTCGGGCACGCGCAGATCGGCTCCGCTGTAGATGGTGCGGACCTCATACCGGGTTTCGATCTCGTGGCGGAGGGCTTCGACGTCGAGGGCCGCATCGAACCCGCTCAGGATGACGTTGCAGCCGGCGGAGGCGAACCGGTGCGCAGCCGCAAGGCCCAGGCCGCGCACGGATCCGGTGATGAGGGCGCACTTGCCGGACAGAGGACCCATGTCGGTGTATCGTAAGGCACGAAAGGCGGCATCACATGTCCAGACGCACACTCGTACTCGCGGGCGGGCTCGCGCTGGCGGCGGCCATGGTCTTGCCTGGTTCCGGCGCTCGAGCCCAGGGACCAAGCGCGCCCGGCGATCGCGCCTTCCTCACGCCCTGGGGCGACCCCGACATTCAGGGTATCTTCACGACCGACGACGAGCTCGGCGTGCCGTTCGAACGGCCGGAGCAGTTCGGCACGCGCGAAACAGTGACCGATCAGGAATACGCCGATCGGCAGGCGCAGGCGGCGCGGCAGGCCACGGTCGACGCCGAGGAGTTCGTGGCGCCTCGCACAGGTGGCCGTGGCGGGGACGGGACCGGTCCGCCGGCCCACTGGATCGAGCGCGGCCGGCCGTCGCGGCGCACCTCCGTCGTAATCGACCCGCCGAACGGCCGCATTCCGTTCCTGAACGACGAGGCGCGCAAGCGCGCCGCCGTGGCGGTCAATGCGCGAACGACCGGCAACCGCCCCTTCGATGGTCCCGAGGCGCTCGACCTGTACGATCGGTGCATCACACGCGGGCTGCCGCACGTCATCTTCCCGACCATCTACAACAACACGTCACAGATCGTGCAGGGGCCCGGCTATGTGGCGATCCGCTACGAGATGATCCACGACGCGCGCGTCATCCCGCTCGATGGCCGCCCGGCCGTGTCCTCGACCATCCGGCAGATCTTCGGGGACTCGCGGGGTCGATGGGAGGGCGACACGCTGGTTGTGGAGGTGACCAATTTCCCCACAAGCATGATCAACTACCGCGGCGCCACCGGCGCGCTGCACGTGACCGAGCGCTTCAGACGCGTGAACGCCGACACCGTCCGCTACGAGGTGACCGTCAGCGATCCGGCGACGTTCGCGAGACCATGGACGGCGGCGCTCAGCCTGAAGACTTCCACGCTGCCGGACGTGTTCGAGTACGCCTGTCACGAAGGCAACTACGCGATGCGCAACATCCTCAGCGGGGCCCGTGCCTCGGAGAGGGCGGCCGCCGGCGCGGCCGGACCTCGTTGAGGGCCTGATCGCAGGCGCGACGGGTCGACAGCGGGGAACCGACGATGGCGCTGAAAGAGGGATGGACCGGGCGGGTGTACGAAGACTTCGAGGTGGGAGACATCTACGTCCACCCGCTCGGGCGGACCGTGCTGTCGGTGGACAACAGCTGGTTCACGCTCCTGACCCAGAACATGAACCCGATTCACTTCGACCACGCCTACGCTGCGCAGACGGAGTTCGGTCGCCCGCTCGTGGATTCGACCTTCACGCTCGCGCTCGTGACGGGTCAGTCGACGATCGATCTCTCCTTCAACGTGATGGCCAACCTCGGGTGGGACGAGGTGCGCCTGCCGAACCCGCTGTTCGAGGGCGACACCGTCTACTCGCGCAGTGAGGTGCTCGACAAGCGCGAATCGAAATCCCGGTCCAACGTCGGCATCGTGCGCGTCAGGACGACCGGCTTCAAACAGGACGGCCTGGTCGTCATCGAGTTCATGCGCACCTTCATGGTCTACAAGCGCGGACACGTGCCGGCCACCGCGCGGACGAGGATTCCCGAGCCTAGGCAGTAGGCAGCTGGCAGTTCACGGTAGGCAGTTCACAGTAGGCGGTTCACAGTAGGCGGTTCACAGTTCACAGTTGACGGTATGGTTTCGGTTCGTGAGATCGACGTCGCCCTCGTGCGCGAGACGGTGGCACGCCTGCTGGTCGAGTCCAACTACAACATCCCGGGCGACGTCCTCGGCGCCTTGAGGGCGGCCGTTGCGGCCGAGGAATCTCCCCTCGGGCGACGCACGCTGGAGCAGCTCGTGCGGAACTACGAGGTGGCCGCCGCCGAGCGTCTGCCGGTCTGTCAGGACAGCGGGATGACTGTGGTATTCCTGGACGTCGGCCAGGACGTCCACTGGGTCGGCGGGTCTCTGCGGGAGGCGGTCGTCGAGGGCATTCGCGAGGGCACGCGCCAGGGCTACCTGCGGTGGTCGATCGCGGGCGATCCCACCAGACGGCTGCGGATGGCCGGGGAAGAGTCGCCCGGCATCGTGCACATCGACATCGTTCCCGGGGATCGGGTCCAGATGAAGGTCGCGTCGAAGGGTTTCGGGGCCGAGAACATGAGCGCTCTGCGGATGCTGGCGCCCGCCGACGGCGTGAATGGGATCGCCGAGTTCGTCGTGCACACCGTCGACCGCGCCGGCGCCAACGCGTGCCCGCCGCTGGTCGTCGGCGTGGGCGTCGGCGGCACGTTCGAGGGGGCGGCGCTGCTCGCCAAGAAGGCCGTGCTGCGGCCGCTCGACGAACGTCATCCGCGGCCTGACCTGCAAGCGCTCGAGGCCGAGTTGCTCGGGCGAATCAACGCCCTCGGCATCGGTCCGCAGGGTCTCGGCGGCCGTGTGACGGCACTTGCCGTGAACATCGAAGTGCTGCCGACGCACATTGCCGGGCTGCCCGTCGCCGTCAATCTCGGGTGTCACTCGACACGGCGAGCCGAGGCGGAACTGTAGTCGCGATGGCCATGTCACTCGATTGGCGGCTCGGCGTTCCCGAATCCGGGATCGCGGGGCTTCATGCCGGCGATGCCGTGGAGCTGACGGGGCCTGTCCTGACGCTGCGCGACGCGAGCGCCGCGCGGATCGCCCACGCCCTCGAGGCCGGTGAGCCGCTGCCCGTCTCCCTCGAGGGCCGGATCATGTACGCCGTCGGGCCCTCTCCGGCCAAGCCGGGTCAGATCATTGGATCGGCCGGACCCACGACGACTGCGCGTCTGTCGCGATATCTGCCCACGCTGCTCTCGGCCGGCGTCCGCGCGATTATCGGCAAGGGAGAGCTCCACGGCCCGGGCGCGGCCGCGTTCACCGAATCCGGAGCCGTGTACTTCGCTGCGATCGGCGGCCTCGGGGCGCTGCTGTCGAAACAGATCACTGCAGCCTCTGTCGTGGCTTACCCAGACCTGGGTCCGGAGGCGCTGTTCGAGCTCCACCTGGACGCGTTCCCCGCCATCGTCATCGTCGATCGAGCCGGGCACAACTTCCACGAGTCTGCTCGTGCACGATGGCGGCGGATTTGAGGATCTCAGACGGTCCGGCTGACCACCTGCGCCAAGGCTACGGTGGTCCGCCGTAGCTTCTCGCGAAGGCGGAAGCCGGACACTACGTACGTGTGAGATCGACTATCCAATCCTCGAGGCCTGGTCTCGCGGCGGGATAGCGCTCGAGCACCTGAGGATCGTGGCCGGGGATGATGTGGTCGGGCGAGTCCGCGAGGCGCTTGAGCGTCGCGTAGCCCTCGAGGGTCTCGGCCACGCTGTAGGTGATCGGGAACACGCGTCCTTCGTTGACGTGTGCGTAGAGATGCGTCGCGTCGGCGGCCAGGACGACGTGACCGCGTCGCGTCTTCACGCGTACGCACTGCAGCCCCATCGAGTGTCCGCCGATGTGATGGAGCGTGACGCCTGGGGCGAGCTGATCGTCGCCATCGTGAAACGCGACGCGGCCGTCGAATACTTTCTTCACCATCGCCAGCACGTCGTCGGCTTCGAACGGAACGCGCTGATGCGCATGGCACATGCAGCGCCCGGTGCCGTACGCCATCTCGCGATCCTGCAGGTGGTAGCGCGCGCGGGGAAACAGGTCGTGGTTGCCGCAGTGGTCGTAGTGCAGGTGGCTGATGACGACGTCGGTCACGGTGTCCGGGTCGATGTCGAGCGCCTTCAACCCCACGGCGACAGGCTTGACGATGACGCGGCCGCGCTTGACGGCCATCGCCTGGTCGAATCCTGTGTCCAGCACGTAGGTGCCGTGCGGTCCCTTGATCACCCAGACAAAATAGGCAAGCGGCTGCAGGATGTCGTGCGGGTCGCCCCCGATGTAGTTCTCGTGGGCTTTGCGATCGTGATGGCCGTAGCGAACGGCGAAGACCTCGTGAGTATCAGACATTGAAATCGCGCCCGCGCGTCTCGGGGCCTGACCAGACGGCGATGCCCGCGAGCATGGCGAAGGTCACCATCGCCGCGCTCATCCCGGTGACAGCTGATATGCCGCGGTCCTGCATCGCTCCGAGGATGGTTGGCATGACGGCACCCACCGCCGATCCGGCGTGATAGCAGAAGCCGGGACCAACTCCGCGGACCTCGGTCGGAAACCGCTCAACGGTGTACGCGGGCGCCATCCCCCAGACGCCCATTCCGAAGAAGCCCATCGTCAGGGCCCCGAAGACGAGTGCCGCCGTGCTGCCGCCGTACAGGAAGAGCGGCAGTGATGCCGGCCCGAGAATCAGTGTGGCCGTGAACGCTCCGCGCCGGCCCAGCCATCCTTCCGACAGCCGGCCCCATGTCGCGGTACCGAGAATCGCGCCGGCGTTGAACGCCGCCAGGAACGGCAGCAGGTTCGTCCGTCCCGCGTCGCGCAGCACCGTCGGATACCAGAAGTTCAGCGAGTAGTAGATGCCCATGAACGACCCGATGACGAGCGTCGTCTGGATCGTCGTGCCGAGGAGATCGCGCTGGAAGATGCGCACGAGCGACAGCTTGGGTTCGCGCGCCGCGGCGCCGCTCTCTTTCAGGCGACGCTGACGGTCGAGCCACACCGGGCTTTCAGTAACGCGGGCGCGAATCCAGAGCGTGAAGAGCGCCGGGATGATGCACACCCAGAACATCACGCGCCAGCCAAGATCGGCCGTGCCGCTGAAGAGCGGGTAGATGAATTGAAAGGCCGCTGCGGCGAGGAGGTATCCCCAATACCATCCGCCCAGCAACAGCCCCGACGCGAGCCCGCGCAGCCGCGCCGGCCAGTGCTCGAGGACGAGCGGCATGCCCGCCGCCCACTCACCGCCCATGCCGAGGCCGAACAGCGCGCGGATACCGAAGAGGACCGCGTATGAGGGGGAGAAGCCGCTCAGGAAGGCGAAGAGCGAGAACCAGAGCACCGACAGCATGAGCGGAAGCTTGCGCCCCCATTTGTCGGCGAGCGTGCCGGCGATCGTCCCGCCGACCAGCCGCATCAGCAGCGTGACCGTTGCGAGCGCGCCGATAGCCGCGCGATCGACGGTGAAACTCTTCTGGATGTCGATGAGGATGAAGGCGAGGATGTTGAAGTCGAAGGAGTCGACGATCCAGCCGAGGAAGACGGCCCAGAACGCACGCCACTGCTCGCGGTTGACCTGGCGGTACCAGGGGAGGCCCAGGGCCTCGTCGCGCGGGATGGCCCCAGTGCCCACCTCGAGGGGAGTGCTCACGTGGCGCGATTCTAGTTGCACGGCCGGGCTTTGTCGACTGCGAACCGGGCAGCCGATCGGTCGGTGTTCGGGACTCCGATGCGATTCGTTATTACGTCTACAATCATGAACGCCAAGTGTCGCTGGTGGTGCAGCGGTGCTCAACTCCCAGGAGCGATTGTGAAACGCGCGATGGCCATGGCCGCGACCGGAGGGGCGCTGCTCGTGTCGCTCGAGGTCGGGTCCGCGCAGCAGGCGTCGACGCTCCGGTTCAGTGCGACGACGGCGAACGAACTGCGGCTCTGGGACGGCTACGTCACGTCGCGCGCCCGGGCCGGTGATCTGCGCGTCAGGCAGGTGGTTCGAGACCCGTCGCTTCCTTCACGCACGATCGAGCGCCTGCAACAGTATTCCCAGGGCGTACCCGTGTGGGGTGCCGAGGTCGTGCGCGATCTCGAGCGTGGCGTGCCTCTCTCGATGTTCGGGGAGCTGTCGGCGCAGCCCGACGTCGATCCGCGGCCCGGGTTGGACGCCGACGCAGTCGAGCGTCTCCTGCTCTCTCGCGAGGCGACCGGCGCGGTGCTGTTACGACTGGCGGAGCTGGTCATCCTCCGGCTCGAGACGGGCCAGCATCGTCTCGCGTACACCGGCGTCGTATCCGCCGCCCATCGAGTGTTTCGCGTGTTCGTCGACGCGAGCTCCGGCGCGGAGCTGCTGCGGTACTCGTCGATCCACACGCAGGCTGCCATCGGCACCGGCCGAGGGACCATCGGCGACACGAAGAAGATGGCGACGGTCCTCCAGGGAGGTGTGTACCTCGCCGATGACCAGCTTCGACCTCCCGTCCTGACGACGTTCGATATGCGTGGCAACCTTCCGCGTGCAGTTCAGATTGTGGAGCAAGGTGCACCGCTCTTCCTGTCCGACATCGCCGCGGACACCGACAACGACTGGACCGACTCGGCGGTCGTCGACGCCCATGCGTACATCGGGTGGACCTACGACTACTACTTCAAGCGACACGGACGTCGAGGGCTGGACAACCTGGATCGACCGCTGGTTGCGCTCGTCAACGGCGTGACCCAGCAAGCAGCGGTCACCCTGCCCCCGGAGCTGCTCGACTGGGCCCTCAATGCCTTTTGGTGCGATGACTGCGGCCCTGGTGGACTCGGCCTGATGTATTTCGGCAGCGGAATTCCTTCTAATTACACATTCTTCGGCCAGAACGTCAATTACCTCGCCGGGTCACTCGACATCGTGGCACACGAGTTGACGCACGGGGTGACGAGCTCATCGTCCAACCTGATTTACATGAACGAGTCCGGTGCGCTCAATGAGGCGTTCTCCGACATCATGGGGACCGGGGCGGAGTACTTCTTCCAGCCTGTTGGCACAGGGCTCGGGCAGGCCGACTATCTCCTCGGCGAGGACAGCTTCCGGACGCCTGGAGGCGGCCTGAACGGCATCCGCTCCATGGTCGACCCCGGTGCGTTCGGCGATCCGGATCACTACAGCAAGCGATTCATAGGCACGTTTGACAACGGTTTCGTCCACTCCAACTCGGGCATCGTGAACCACGCGTATTACCTCGCCATCGAAGGAGGCACGAACCGCACGTCCGGCTTGGCCGTCCAGGGTGTCGGCTCTGCCAATCGAGAGCAGATCGAGAAGGTGTTCTACCGGGCCTTCGTCTTCATGCTCCCAGCCTCGGCGACGTTCGCGACCGCGCGGGCCGCGACCATTCAGGCTGCGCGCGATCTCTACCCGGCCAACGGCGCCGTGGCGACGGCGATCACCCAGGCCTGGACGGCCGTTGGCGTGAATTGAGGAGGACGATCGTGAAGCCCTTCGTACCGATGGCCGTGGTCCTGACTCTCGCGTCGAGTGTCGCCGCCGATGCACAGACGCGACCGGCGCGGCCCGCGCCCAGGCCTCGGCCGGTCGTCGCCGAGCGCGTGTTCCTGTCGGTGAACGGCGTCTTTCAGGCAGGGTCCAACGACTTTCGCGACACCAGCACCTTCCGAGAGAACGTCGAGGACGGCAGCCTGAGCACCGACTACTCGGTTGGCCCCGGTCCGGCCTTCGATGTGTCGGGCGGCGTCGTGGTGTGGCAGAGACTGGCCGTCGGTGCTGGAATCACGCGCTTCTCCCATTCAACGCCGACCGCGGTGAGCGCCGCGGTCCCGCATCCGTTCTTCTTCAATCAGCCTCGAACCGTGACCGGAGAGTTCAGCGGATCCAGGACTGAGCTGGCCGTTCACCTGCAGGTCCGCGGCGTGTTTCCGCTCAGCAACCGAATCCAGGTCGCTGTCTTTGGCGGCCCCTCGTTCTTCCGAGTCGAGCAGGCCATCGTCGACGACTTCGACTTCACCGAAGCCTATCCATTCGACACCGCCACGTTCAGCCGTGCGATGTCGCGCACGCAGTCTGAATCTGCGGTCGGGCTCCACGTCGGCGGCGACGTGGCCTACTTTTTCAGGCCGGAAGTCGGCGTCGGCGTCGGCGTGCAGTACTCCGGCGCCACGGTTCAGATGACCCTGCCGAGTGGCAGTTCCGACGTCAAGGCGGGCGGAGCACAAGTGGGCGGCGGCCTGCGCCTGCGGTTCTGACACGCAGCCTCCCGTCGGCCAGTACTGCGCGTGGCGGGTGGTGTTCTTGCGCGTTTCGGACACTCTGGGCGTAGCAGGATCTGCGATGTCGGCGCGTCGGTCCCATACGGTTCAATGGGATGCGGCCTGGCACGCGTCTGGCCCCACTAGGACGCATGCCGCGTGCCTCGACCCGGTCGGTGTCCCTCGTGACGGTTGAGCGGAAGATCCTGCTGGTGCGCGGGCACCGAGTCCTGCTGGATGCTCACCTGGCTGGCTTGTACGGTGTCGAAACCCGGGCGCTCGTTCAAGCGGTGAGGCGTAATCCGAACCGGTTTCCACCGGACTTCATGTTCAGGCTGGACGGAGAAGAAGCCGCCCGTTTGAGATCACAAATTGTGATCTCAAACGGACGCGGAGGGCGCCGCTACCCGCCGTATGTGTTCACGGAACAAGGTGTCGCCATGCTCTCCAGCGTGCTCAAGAGCCCACAAGCTGCCCACGTGAACGTTCAGATCATGCGTGCCTTCGTTCGGCTGCGCGAGATGCTTGCGACCCACGCCGACCTGCTGCGCAAGATTGAGGCGATCGAACGGAGATACGACGGGCAGTTCGTGGCCGTCTTCGAGGCGATTCGCCACCTGACGTCGCCGCGCGCGGGCCGGCCGCGCCGCCGAATCGGATTCCGACTCTGACGAGGCGCTGTCTACTGCCTACTGCCCACTGCCTACTTCAAGAGATCCAGCCCCTCGGTCAGCTCGATGGAGGTGCCCCACGGGTCGGTGATGAACGCGATCGACAGACCGAGCGCCGGCACACTGCGGTAGGCGACGTTCAGCGTGATGCCCATCTCCTCGAGGCGCTTGCAGAACGCCTCGAGGTTCTTCACCTCGAACCCGATGTGATCCACGGCGCGGCCCTGCGTCCCCGCCACGGGACTCGCCGACGCCGTGAAGTTCAGCGCCACGCCGGGGAGGTCCGCCGCGAGGAAGTTCGGTGTGTCGCGCGGCGTGGCTCCGAACACCTTGGCGTACCACGCGCGCATCTCGGCGTTCTGCTGGCCGAAGAAATGGACGTGATGCAGCATCACCGGCACGGTCTGCTGCTTCATCTCGAGCAGCTCCACCTTGACCTCGTCCGGTCCCAATGCGAAGGCGATTGACACCTGGGCGTTGACCGGGGCGATGTCGTCGACGACCTGCTGCGTCGCCGCCACCTCGCTCCTCGTGATCATCTGGAAGCCGTTCGCCTTCACCTTGTCGACGACCGCGCGGAGGTTGGGCACCGAGAGGCCGATGTGGTTGGCCGTCGTCCCGATGGTGCCGCCCGTCGGTTTCTGGTCCCTGAAGAAGATGAGGACGTTGGGGAACTTCACGATCTCGGCGTTGTTGCCGAACTTCGCCGCCGTGCCGCCCAGCGTGTCCGCCCAGAAACGCTTGTGTTCAGCGATGTTCGATGCCGCGACGTGATGATGGCCGTACACGATCGGGCCGTCCGTGGCGGCGATGAGCTGCGCCGACGCCGTCGACGCAACGGCCAGCACGAACACGAACAAGATCAGCGGGCGTCTCATACGTTCTCCTCGAACGTGAACCTGAACCCACGGTAAGAGCCTGAAGCCAAGAGCCCAGAGCCGAGAGCCCTACTTGAGTTCATCCCAAACCACCTGCACGTTGGGTCTGAGCCGCTCGGGCATCGGCTGAGCGTAGCCCTTGAACTGCTCGGGCACCTTCCACGTCTTCACCACGTCGTCCACGGTCTGCCCGCCCTTCTTGGCCGCGCGGACCGCCTCGAGGAAGGCGCGATTGAAGGCCGCGTACTCCTTGACGTCGGCGACCGTCATCAGAGGACTGTGGCCCGTGATCACCGTGTCGATGTTCGGGAGCGCCGCGGCCTTGGCCAGCGTGTCCGGATACGTCACACCGCTGCCGCCGTTGTTGGCGTCGATGATGGGGATTCCCTTGTTGGGGAACGTGTCGCCCGTGTGCAGGACGCGATGGAACGGAAACACCACGTAGGCGTCGCCGGATGTATGAGCGCGGCCGAAGTAGTAGAGCTCGATGCGTTCGTTGCCGCGGCCGAGCGTCAGGCGGTCGGTGAAGGTCCGCTTGGCGAGCCCACGGCCCCCGTTCTCTTTGAAGATGTTCTGCTGAGGCCCAGTCTGCAGGCCGTACACGGGGTTCATGTCCTGCATCAGCTTGGCCGTGTTCGCGTGCGTCACCACCTCGACGGTCGCCGGGAACTCGACGTTGCCGCTGACGTGATCGAAGTGCGTGTGCGTGTTGATGATCGTGGTGACCGGCTTGTCGGTCAGCTTCTGCACGGCCTCGATGATCGGCTTGCCCCAGCCGGGGAGCTTCGTGTCCACCAGGACGACGCCGTTCGCCGTGATGAAGGCCGCGGTGTTGCCACCGCCGCCACGAAGCACGAACAGGTTGTCCTTCAGCTTCTCGATTTCCACCACCATGGGCGCCGGTTGTCCGCCGCGGCCGGCCTGCTGCGCACTCACCATGGCCGACGCCATGCCCACGGCGAGCAGTGCTCCAAGAACGAGGGCTCTCTTCATCTCGTGGTCTCCAGTCTTCGGTCTCCGGTCTTCGGTCCGCGGGGGCTGAAGCCCCCGCTCTACGATCCCGATCTACTCCGTCTCGTAGAGCGCACGCTTCAGCGTGCGCGTGGCGCGTCAATCCATTCCAAAGGCGAGTAGCACGTTGCCCGGGTTGCCGACGAAGCCGCCGTACCCGGAGTTGAAGAACAGCATACCGCCGGCGACGATCGGCCCTGGGCCCTCGAGGCCGCCGCCATTGGCCTTGACGCCATTCACCGTCGGGAACTCCTTGTTCGTGTCGAAGGTCCAGATGACCGATCCGTCCGTCGACGAATACGCGCGCATGCCGCCGTCGAGCGAGCCGGACAACACGGCTCCCGGAATCGCCGTCACGGCTGCACCCTGTGATGCACGACACGTCGGACGGGACGTGTTGCACAGACGCGTCGGCGGGCCCACGCTCCAGACCACCCGGCCCGTCGCCAGGTTCACCGCGCGTATGCCGCCAGGATTCTGGGACATCAGGTCCGAGACGCCGAAGTACGCGTGCTGCCCGTCAACGGCGCCGCCCCACTGACCGCCCAGGCCGCTGCCCTGGCCGATGCGGTACTCCCACACTTTCTGTCCCTCCATATCCGGGTCGAGTGCGTACGCCATCCCCGACTTCTGGGGAAGGACGAGGAGGTCCCGGCCGTTGACCGTGGCCAGGCTTGGGGACGCGGAGAAGTCGTGGTCGGGTCCAAGCTTGGCTGGGCAGTTGGGGTTGTCCGGGTTCTCCGGCCGGCAGCCCATCGTCCAGTTGTCGTTGGGCGTGGTCTGGCTCACCCACTTGATCGTCCCGCTGTTCATGTCGAGGGCAACCACCGCGTCGCTCGTCCGCTGCGAGGGTTCGGCGTACTGGTTCCCCGTGGCGACGTAGACCATGTTGCGCTTGGGATCCACCGTGGGCGCCGACCATATGCCTGCGCCCGCAGGGCCCCACTGCTGAACACCGTTCTTGTTCTTCCCGCGGGGCTTCGGTTCCTCGATCATGTACGTCTTCCACAGCACCTGCCCCGTGCTGGCGTCGAGCGCCGCTACGCTCCCACGGAACGTGCAGCACTCGTACTTCGGGCCGCCACCCTGTCCTTCCTCGTTGAGTCCTTGCACGGGCACGTACACACGGCCGCCGTACACCGTCGGTGCTCCGGTGAGGGACGCCGATCGATGCTCGTCCACTTTTCGAACCCAGATCTCGCGTCCCGTGTTCGCATCCACGGCGTACACGTTGGTACGCGCGTCGCCGAAGTACACGGCATAGCCGGACGCACCGGTGGCGCCCTTGTAAGGCCCGGCGACTGGCGCCGTCCTGACCCCGGCCTGCGCCTTGAAGGTCCAGTGGGTGCATCCGGTCTTCGGGTCGAGCGCGTGCACCTCGCCGTTCTCGCTGGCGACGAACAAACGCCCACCCGCCAGAATCGGTTGTGCGCGCGCGGAGGTGACGACGGAGTAGCCGAACGCCCACTTGAGTTTCAGTTTCGGCAAGTCGGCGGCGGTCAGGCCGCCGCTCGCGGCCGGCTGAAAGCGCGTATTCGACGGCCCATTGCCCCAGCCGTTCCAGCCGCCCGGGCTCGCGGGATCGCGCATCGGAGCCGATGCGGCGCACCGGTTGGCGACGACGGGCGGTGAGGGCGGCGCGAAGGGTCGGCCCGACAGGAACACCGAGACGGCGCGCTGCTCGGCCTCGCTGAGCCCGATGGCCTCAACCGTCATGCGGCCGAGGGTCAGCGCGTTGAAGATGGCCTCCGGCGTCATCTGGCGAAGGATGTCTCGCGCGGGCGCCTCCGTCTGGCCGTCTCGATGACAGGCACCGCAGGATTGCTTGAATACCGCCTCACCGTCCGGCGCCTGCTGCGCCAGTGCGGGCGCCACTGCCGCCATGAGAAGAATGAATGTGACTCCGACCTTCCCGAGCATGGATGCCTCCGAATAACCCGCCTACGGCCTACTGGCCTACTGCCTACTGCCCACTGCCTACCGCCAACCACGTCCCGATACACCGCCTCGATGAACATCTCCGTCGTCCACGGGCCGGTCGTGGAGCCGTAGCGTCCATCGTAGTCCAGGCTGGGCCTTGCCGCCTTGACCTGCGCCAGGGTCATCCCCTTCGACACCAGGTCCTGTACGCGCTCGCGGATGATCGTGACCATATCGCGGTACTCGACCACGTCGGCCTCGTCGGACAGTCGTCCGTGTCCTGGAATCACCATCGTGCCGCCTTCCTGCCAGTCGCGGGGGATGGTGGCGTCGACGATGTAGTTGAGCGCGTCGATGATTCCGCTGATCGAGCCGCCGCGCTGCGCGTCCACGACGGGGTAGCTGGTCGTCATGAAGACGTCACCCGTGCTGATGACGTCCGCCTTGCGGAAGAAAACCGTGGAGTCGCCGCCGGTGTACGCCGAGGGATGATGCCGCAGCACGATCGGTTCGCCGCCGAAGACCACCTCGTGCTGGTCGGCGAAGAACGTGTCGCTCGGCCACGCGATCGTGGGCCTTGGCGATTTCTCGCCCGTCGGCGCGCTCATCGCCGACAGGACGTTCTCGTGGGCGACGATCGACGGCCCGGCATAGATTCCGGCCTGTGCGTTCGCGCCGCCGCTCGCCCGCACCCGGACGCCGACTTTGGCGATCGCCTCGTTGCCGCCGGTGTGATCGGGCTGGTAACTCGTGTTCAGGACGAAGCGGATCGGCTTGTCCGAGAGGCGGCGGATGGCGGCCATCACGGCGTCGGTCACCGTAGGGGGCCCCGAGTCCACGACCAGGACGCCTTGCTCTCCGGTCTGCACCGTGACGTTGCCTCCCGGCGACGCCAGCATGTACACGTTGCCCTGCACCGGGATGACCTCGACCTCGCCGCCCGCGGTCGCGGGCCGACCAGCTCGCACGCTGCTACCGGACGCAGTTGCCGGACGACCCTGAATGGCGTACTCGGGATACGTCGTCGCCGCGCCGCCGCTGCCTCCATCGTCGGTGATGCCCAGCGCCTTACGCGCGGGCGCCAGATACGGATTCTGACCGGGCAGGTAGTGCGGCACGTACCCTTTGGGGTGCCCAGCGACCTCGTCGGCGACCGGCCCGCACGAGCCCCATTCGTTGGGATTGCCGGTCAACGTCAACGTGAAATTGGTTGTGCGGACGAAAGGCTCATCGAGGTAGACGGGATCCTCGATCAGCGTCACGACGAGCATGTGGTTCTGATGACGGACGAAGTACTCCGTCATCGTCGCCTGGTCGCTGTGCGCCACACCGTTGCGCTGGAGCCAGCCCGTCTTGATGTGCGTCGTGGTGACGACGAACGCGTTGCCTTCCCACCGGCCGGTGGAGAACCACGTCCACGTGTGCGGCGCGTAGCGGGAGGGATGCGGCCGGCCATCGACCCAGATCGTGCGTGGCCTCCCGTAGCTGCCCAGCATGCGATAGGCGACGACCTGTCCGGTAACCTGGTCCGGCGGGTCCTTCCAGATGCGGATCGTGGCCGGGCCGCGCAGCGCGTAGGTCACGATGTGGGGGATGCACTGGCGCTCGCGCAGCGACAGGATCGACGCGTCCCAGCTTTCTGCCTTCAGACCTCCCGCTTCGTTGATCGGAATGCCTGTGTAATCGCCAAGCTCGGGGCCCGCGCCGCGGGCGGCCGAGTCTTCGTGGTAGATGGTGTTCCACTCTCCCGAGAGATC
>Ga0209640_10001795_pt1 | contig 18513 bp, 15 predicted proteins | sample RifCSP10_1_FD_184018 | JGI IMG/M metagenome (GOLD analysis project Ga0209640, IMG submission 184018) | Soil microbial communities from Rifle, Colorado - Rifle CSP2_sed 10_1 (SPAdes) (version 2) | ecosystem: Environmental > Terrestrial > Deep subsurface > Rock core/Sediment | place: Rifle... | reverse complement strand
AACGCGATCTTCGGCTCCGACATCGGCCACTTCGACGTGCCCGACATGCGGGAGGTGCTGCCGGAGGCCTGGGAGCTGGTCGAGGACGGGCTCATCACCCGCGACGACTTCCGCGACTTCACGTTCGCCAACGCGGTGCGGCTGTGGGGCACCGGCAACCCGAGCTTCTTCGCGGGCACCGCGGTGGCGAAGGCGGCGGCGGCCCTGCTCGCCGAGACGCCGGCCGGCGTGGGGAGGTAGCCCGTGCGACTCAAGGATCGAGTGGCCCTGGTGACGGGCGCCGGCTCCGGCATCGGCCGGGCCATCGCGCTGCGCTTCGCCCAGGCGGGCGCGCGGGTGATCGTCAACGACGTCAAGGCGGAGAAGGCCCAGGAGACGGTGGACGCGATCGCGGCGGGGAGCGAGGCGGCCCGGGGGCGCGCGCTCGCCGCCGACGTGGCCGATTCGGGTCAGGTGAAGCGCATGTTCGCGGAGGTGGAGCGCGAGTTCGGCGCCCTCGACATCCTCGTCAACAACGCGGGGATCGCGGAAGGGGCACCCGGCGATCGGGAGAAGATCCGCGCGCGGTCGGAGGCGCGCGTCGGCGAGCTCATGGCGGGCGGGCCGGCGACCACGCACTGGGACCTCACCCAGGACATGTCCGACGAGGCCTGGCACCGGATGATCGGCGTGCATCTGAACGGCACGTTCTTCTGCACCCGCGAGGCCCTGCGCCTGATGGCCCGGGGCAACCGCGGCGCGATCATCAACATGTCGAGCGTGGCCGCGCTGATGGGGCTCGAGGCCTCGCCCCACTACAGCGCGGCCAAGGGTGGCATCCTGGCCTTCACGCGGGCGGTCGCGCGCGAGGTGGCCTCGCGGGGCATCCGGGTGAACGCGATCTGCCCGGGCTACATCGACACGCCCATGACCAAGCCCATGTCGCCCGTGATGCAGCGCCTGGTGATCGCCCGCACGCCTCTGGGCCGCTGGGGCGAGCCCGAGGAGATCGCGGCCACCGCCCTCTTCCTCGCCTCCGACGACGCCTCCTACTTCACGGGCCAGTGGCTCTCGCCCAACGGCGGCCTCTTCATCGGCTAGCTAGCGCGCGATGCGGGCGATCGCGGCGCGGGCGAGGGCGTCGGCGCGGTCGTTCAGCGGGTCGCCGCTGTGGCCGGCGACCTTGTGCCAGGTGACGTCGTGGCGCTCGACCTCCGCGATCAGCGGCTCCCAGAGATCGCGGTTCTCCACCGGCTTCTTCTGGGAGTTGATCCACCCGTTCCTCCGCCAGCGGACGTACCACCTGTCGCGGAAGCAGTTGATCACGTAGGCGCTGTCGCTGTAGATCGCGACGCGCCGCCGCCCCGCGAGGGAGCGGAGGCCTTCCAGCGGGGCGGTCAGCTCCATGCGCTGGTTGGTGGTGGAGTTCTCGCCTCCCGAGAGCTCGAGCTCCCGGCCGTCCTCGATGAGGATGGCGCCCCAGCCGCCCGGTCCGGGGTTGCCCGAGCAGGCGCCGTCCGTGTACATGACGATCGGGGAATCAGTCGGCATCACGGGCCCCTCACCCTGGCCCTCTCCCCAGGGGGGAGAGGGAACCGAAGAGGGGGAGTCTCAGGAGGGCCAGTAGAGGTAACGGCCGCAGGACTCGCAGCGGATCAGCGAGGCCTGCGCGCGGAGCTCCTGCAGGCGCTGGGGCGTGATGGTCATCCGGCAGGCGCCGCAGAAGTTCGGCTTGGCCACCGGCACCACCGCCACCCCGCCGCGGGCGCGGAGGATCCGGTCGTAGTCGGCCAGGATGGGGCCGGGGAGCTGGCCGGCCAGCTCCTTGCGCTCGGTGCGCACCGCGGCCAGCTCGGTCTCGACCGCGCGGAGCTGCTCCTTGGCGGTGGCCTCCTGGCCCCGGCCCTCGGCCTCGCGCTGCTTGAAGCGCGCCTCCGCCTCGCGGATGTCGCCGGTCAGCCGCTCCTGCGACTCCATCAGGACCAGGACCTCCTCCTCCATCCGGCCCTTCTCCTGCTTGATGTCCTCGATCTCGATCAGGACCGCGGAGTATTCCTTGTTGGTCTTGACCTCGTAGAGGCGGGCTTCCGTCTTGCTGCGCTTGGCCTGGACGACCTCAAGGTCCTTTTCCTTGGCGCGCTGGTCCTTGCGGGCGGTGTCGAGCCGCGCCTTGGTCTGCTCGACCTGCTTCTTGGCGTCCTCGACGGCGGCGTGGATGGCGGCGATCTCCTTGGGGAGCCGCGCCGCGTCCGCTTCGAGGGCGGCGATGCGCGAGTCGATCGCCTGCAGGTTGATCAGGGTCTGGAGCTTCTGGTCCACTACCCCCCCTCGAAGATGGTTTTGGTGGGCCCACTTGGACTCGAACCAAGACCGGACCGGTTATGAGCCGGGGGCTCTGCCAATTGAGCTATGGGCCCGGCGGCCATCATACCATCCCGGGCAGGGCGCTCACGACTCGAGGAAGCTCCGCAGCTTCTTGGAGCGCGAGGGATGCCGCAGCTTGCGCAGCGCCTTGGCCTCGATCTGGCGGATGCGCTCGCGGGTCACCGCGAAGTCCTGGCCCACTTCCTCCAGCGTGTGCTCGCAGCCGTCCGATAGGCCGAAGCGCAGCCGCAGCACCTTTTCTTCGCGAGGCGTCAGCGAATTGAGGACGCGGTTGGTCTGCTCCCTCAGGCTGAGCCCGATCATGCTCTCGACCGGCGAGCCCACCTGCTTGTCCTCGATGAAATCGCCCAGGTGGCTGTCCTCCTCCTCGCCGATGGGCGTCTCGAGCGAGATGGGCTCCTGGGCGATCTTGAGGACCTTCCGGACCTTGTCCACCGGGACTTCCATCTTGATCGCGATCTCTTCCGGGGTGGGCTCGCGCCCCAGCTCCTGGACGAGCTGCCGGGAAGTCCGGATGAGCTTGTTGATGGTCTCGATCATGTGCACCGGGATGCGGATGGTGCGGGCCTGATCCGCGATGGCGCGCGTGATCGCCTGCCGGATCCACCACGTCGCGTACGTCGAGAACTTGTACCCGCGACGGTACTCGAACTTGTCGACCGCCTTCATCAGGCCGATGTTGCCCTCCTGGATGAGATCCAGGAACTGCAGGCCCCGGTTCGTATACTTCTTGGCGATCGAGATGACGAGCCGCAGGTTGGCCTCGACCATCTCCTTCTTGGCCCGGGCCGCCTTGGCCTCACCCTGCTTGATGACCTTGACGATGTGCTTGAGCTCTTCGGCCCGGGCGTCGGCCAGCTCCTCGGCGCGCTTGATCTTCTGCTGGGCCACCCAGACCAGCCGCTCCTTGATCGAGGGATGCTTGGCCGCCGCCTTCTGGTAGAGATCGCGGTCGCCGTCGTCGCGGTCGTCGTCGGCCAGCGAGGAGAGGAACGCGTCCACCGCGGTGGGGGCGGGCCGCCTGCCGTCCGACCAGAGCGCGATCTCGCGCTCGGCCCGGTGGATCTTCTCGACGAGCTTCTTGAGGTCGTTGCCCCAGAGATCGAGGAGGGATTGCTGGAGGTTGAGCCCGCGGAGGATCGAGAGGACCTTGCTCTTCTTGCCTTCGGCCTGCCCTTCGACCCGTTTCCACGCCGGCTCGGTCTTGCCTCGCTTGCGCCCCCCGGTCTTGGCCTTGAGGCGACGCCACTGATGCGTCAGCCGCTCCCGCTCGCGCAGGAGCCGGTCCACGTTGCCCAGCTCGCGGATCACCGAGCGGCGCAGCGCCGCCTCCTTCTCCTCGGTGGACTCCTCTTCGGGGAAGTCCACCACGTCCTTGATCGGGATGATGTCCTGTCGCAGCTCCTCGCGGAGGGCGCGGATCTTCTCCACCGCCAGGCTGGTGGAGAGGATCGCGGCGGTGGCCTCGTCCTTGCCTTCCTCGATGCGCTTGGCCAGCGTGATCTCACCCTCGCGGGTGAGCAGCGCGACCTTGCCCATCTCGCGCAGGTAGAGGCGGACCGGATCCTCGGTGCGACCGACCGGGCCCGGAGTCAGATCGATGCGCCGCGGCTCGGGCTCCTCGTCGTCCGGCTCGGGATCGGCGGCCTGCGCCGCCATCTCGGACGGCAGCCGCACCGCCTTGGTCGAATCCACCAGCTCGATGTCCATCGAGCCGAACATCGACATGATGTCGTCGAGCTGGTCCAGGGTGACGAGGTCGGAGGGGAGGGCGTCGTTTACTTCGTCGTAGGTGAGAAAGCCCTTCTGCTTTCCCTTGGCGATGAGCTTGTCCAGCTCCTCGATCTTCGGCTCTTCCCCGATTCTTGTTTCGTCCGCCATGCCTCGCCGTTCTCCTGGGGTAGGGTTAGGGTGTTTCTGCCTGGCGCTGCGGGTTCGCCGGCCCCTGGCTCGGCAACCCCGGGCGCGCCAGGGCCAACTCCCTGACGGCCTCCGCCTCCCGCTGCAAATCACGCTGCAGCGCCCGGAGCTCTTCTTCGAGCGCGGGCAGCGCCGGATCCCCGGTGGCCTGGGCGTCGATGATCGCCCGTGTCACCTGGCGTACCCGGTCTTTACGATGCCGGATATGGTACCGCCTCTTTAGCTCCGCGACGTGACTATGTGTATCGCCCCACTGGCGCTCCTCCACCAGCAGGGCGGCCAGGAGCCCCCGCTCCCGATCCCCCTCGAGCTCGGCCATCAGCGCCTCGGGCGCCCCGTCGGGAGCCCGCCGCAGTGCGGCCAGGACCAGGCGCAGCCCCTGATGGACCACGTCCTCGTCCGCGAGCATCGGAAGCAGCTCGGCCCGGGCCTCGTCGACCTGCAAGAGGAGGGCCACCAGATCGCGCTCGAAGGGAATAGGCGGCGGCCACGTGTCCGATTCCCCCGCTCCGCGCCCCGATTCGGTGAGCTGCTCCGGTCGCCGACCCCGGGCGCGGGCGCCCTGCAGCTGTTGCGCCTCGATCCAGAGCTGGGTGGAGTCCACGCCGAGTCGGCGGGCGGCCTCCCGCGCCAGCGCGGTCGCCTCCTCGGCATTGGCGACCTTCGAGAGGATCAGGGCCACCCGGGCGTGGGCGTTGGCACGGCCCCGGGCCGTGGCCAGGTCCTCTTCGGCGAGCGCCCGCTCGAGCACGAAGGAGAGCAGGGGACGCGCCGCGTCGAGCCGCGCGGTGAGCGCCGCGGCGCCCTCGGCGCGGAGCAGGCTGTCGGGATCGTGGCCGGGCGGCAGGAGCGCCACCCGGATCGGCAGATGGCCCGCCTTCTCGAAGCCGCCGGTGCGCGCCACGGACCAGCCGAGGTTCTGGAGGTCCATCACGTCGTTCATCATCTCCTCGAGACGCGCGGAGGCCTTCTGCCCGGCCGCGTCGGCGTCGAAGAGAGCCAGCGCCTCGTCGGCGTAGCGGCGGAGCAGGCCGAGCTGGGCCGTGGTGAAGGCGGTGCCGAGCGCGGCCACCGTCTCGCCGAAGCCGTGCTGATGCGCCATCAGACAGTCGAGGTAGCCCTCGACGATGATGGCGCGGCTCCGCTCCCGCATCGCGGTCCTGGCCATGTCGAGGGCGTAGAGGATCTGGCCCTTGACGTAGAGCGGTGTCTCCGGGGAGTTGAGATACTTCGGCTCCTCCCCGGAGAGCGCCCGGCCGCCGAAGGCCACCACGCGTCCCTGGACGTCGCGGATCGGGAACAGGAGGCGGCCGCGAAAGCGGTCGTAGAAGCCGGGCCCGTTCTGGCGCGCGAGGGCGAGCCCGGCCTGAACCAGGGCGTCCTCCCCGATGCCCTGCCGGGCCATGACGCTCAGCAGCGCGTTCCAGCTCTCGGGCGCATAGCCGAGCCCGAACCGCCTGGCCACCTCCGGATCCACCCCGCGCTGCTCGAGATAGGCCCGGGCCTTCTCGCCGCCGCGGTCCCAGAGCGACTCGCGGTAGAACTCGGCGGCCAGCCCCATCACGCGTCGCAGCGTCTCGAGCTTGCCGTCCACCTCGGGGGCCCGCGTGGAGGCGTCCGGCAGCGCGACGCCGGCGCGCTCGGCGAGCGCGCGCACCGCCTCCGGGAAGGCCACCCGCTCCTGGCGCATCAGGAAGCTGAACGCGTCGCCGCCGGCGCCGCAGCCGAAGCAGTGATAGATGTTCCGCTTCGGGTTCACGGTGAAGGACGGCGTCTTCTCGCTGTGAAAGGGGCAGAGGCCCTTCCAGTTCTCCCCGGTCCGCTTGAGCTTCACGACCTGGCCGACGATCTCGAGGATGTCGGCGCGCGAGCGGATCTCGTCGAGGAGCTGCTGGGAGTAGCCGGCCGGCATGGGGGGCGCCTCAGCCCTGGGAAAGGGTCGCGACGGTGGCGCCGCCGCCGCCCTCGGAGGGCGCCCCCGGGCGATGCTCGGCCACGAGAGGGTGGGCGCTCAGCACTTCCTCGACGGCCCGACGCAGGGCACCCGTGCCCTTGCCGTGGATGATACGGACCGAAGTGAGCCCGGCCAGGAACGCATCGTCGAGATACTTTTCTAGCAGATCGCGGGCCTCATCGGTAGTCCGTCCTATGATATTCATCTCCACCGCGACCGCGCTCTTGCCGGGCGTCGAGATTCCTCCGCCCCTCACCCCGGCCCTCTGCCCTCTGGGGAGAGGGTGACCCGCATCCCTCTCCCCCTTGGGGGAGAGGGCAGGGTGAGGGGGCTTGCCCTCGCTTCGCTCGATCACGCGCAGCGCCTGCAGCGGCACCTTCACCGTCACCGCGCCCGCCTGCACGGCCGCGGTGACATCGTCGACCTGGAGCACGTCTCCCTTGAGCCCGAGATGCGTGATCTCCACGCGATCGCCGACCGCGACCGGGCCGGTCGGCTCCGGCCCCGGGGCGGCGGCCCCCGCAGTCTGCGCCACCTTGCGAGCGGTTTCCAGCAGTCGTTTGCGCGCGGCTTCCAGCTCCGGCCGGCTTCGGTCCGCGCGCTTGAGCCGGTCCCACTCCTCGTTGACGTGCCGGCGCACCTCGGTGACGAGGCGCTGCGCCTCCGCCTTGGCCCGCGCGACGGTTTCGCGCGCGGTGGCCCGCGCCGCCTCGAGCTCGGCCTGCGCGCGCGCCAGGAGCCCCGCGCTCTCGGCCTCGCGGCGCTCGAGCTGGGCCGTCCGCTCCGCGTCCTTCCGATCCCGGTCGTCGAGGCGGGCCAGGAGCTCCTGGAGCTGGCGCTGCTGGATGGAGCGGTGCGCGTGCGCGCGCTCGATCAGCGCCGCGGGCAGGCCCAGGCGCGCGCCGATGGACAGGGCGTAACTCTGGCCGGGGCGATCGTAGACGAGGTGGAAGGTGGGGGCCAGCCGCTCGGGATCGAACTCCACCGAGGCGTTGCGCGCGCGGGGATGCGTGGAGGCGAAGCCCTTGAGGGGCTCGAGATGCGTGGAGGCCGCGACCACCGCGCCGCGCTCGGCCAGCGCCTCGAGCACCGCCTGGGCCAGCGCGGCCCCGTCGTCGGGATCGGTGCCCGCGCCCAGCTCGTCGAGGAGCACGAGGGATCGGGCGTCCACGCGCTCGAGGACCTCCCGGAGATGCTTGACGAAGGCCGAGAACGTCGAGAGATTCTCGGCCACGCTCTGCTCGTCGCCCACGATCGCGAAGCACTGCGAGAAGACGGGCAGCCGCGCCCCCTCGCGCGCGGGCACGTGGCAGCCCGACTGCGCCATCAGCGCGAGCAGGCCCAGGGTCTTGAGCGCCACCGTCTTGCCGCCCGCGTTGGGGCCGGTGATCACGAGCAGCGGCCGCTCCGCGGTGATCTCGATGTCCATCGGGACCACGGGCCGGCCGCTCTCGCGATTCCAGCTCTGGGCGAGCAGCAGGGGATTGAGGGCCCCGGGCAGGAGCACGTCGCGCTCCTCCCCGATCGCGGGCTCGACGGCTTCCATGCGCTCGGCGAGGGCCCCGCGGGCGAAGACGAGGTCGAGGCCGCCGATCGCGGCCACGAGCGCGTCGAGCTCGGGCAGCGCCGCCCGCACCGCGTCGGTGAGCGCGGCCAGGATGCGGAGGACCTCGCTCTCCTCCTCGCGGGCGGCCTGGACGAGGTCGTTGTTCGCCTCCACCGCCGCCTCCGGCTCCACGAAGAGCGTGGCGCCGCTCTGCGAGCGGTCGTGGACGATGCCGCGGAGACGCCCCTTCGCCTCCGCGCGGATCGGCAGCACGTAGCGGCCGTGACGGACGGTGACGTAGCGGTCCTGGAACGTGGTGTCGGCGTTGGGGCCGGCGAAGTAGGCCTCGAGCCGCTTGACGATCTCGCGCCGCAGGTCCCGGATGCGCTGGCGCACCCGCCGCAGCGCCGGCGCCGCCTCGTCGCGCACCTGCCCGTCGGCGTCCAGCGAGCGGCGGAGCAGGTCGGCCAGCTCGGTCTGGCGCGGGAAGTCCCCGAGGGCGCGGGCGAGGTCGGACGCCACCGGCTGGATGGCGCGCCCGTAGGCCTGCAGCCGTCCCGCCGCCTCGAGCAGGGGGATCAAGGCGGCCAGGTCCGCGGCCTCCGCCACCGCCCCCGGGACCCGCGCGGTCTCGAGCGTGGGGCGCACGTCGGGAATGCCCTCCCAGGGCGGGCCGCCGGCCTGCCCGAGCGCGGCCCGCGCCTGGCGGGTCTCGTCGAGCGCCCGCCGGATCGCCGGGAGGTCGGTCGAGGGGAGCGTGGCCGCGGCCAGCTCGCGGCCCATCGGGGTTTCCGCCTCGCGGGCGAGCAGCGCCAGCACCTGCGGCCACTCGAGCCCGCCGCTGCCCGCGAAGAGCCTGAACGCGGCGGTCATCCGCGCGGGCCCCTCAGCGGCGCTCCACGAGGGTGAGCGTCTGCTCCACCGCCTCGTCGCAGGCCGCGGCGATCGCGTCGCGCTCCTCGGGGAAGAAGGGCGAGAGCACGTGATCGGAGACGCGGTCGCGGTCCTCGCCCGGCGGGCCGGGCCGGCCGATGCCGATCTTCACGCGCCGCAGGGCGTCGGTGCCGAAGGCCTCGATGAGCGAGCGGACCCCGTTGTGGCCGCCCGCGCTGCCCGAGAGGCGCACGCGCACCTTGCCCAGGGGGAGATCCAGGTCGTCGAAGACGATGACCAGGTCGGCCGGCCCCAGATGCAGCTTCCGGGCGAGCCGCGCCACCGGCGGCCCCGAGACGTTCATGTAGCTGTTCGGCTTGATGAGGTAGAGCGGCTCCCCCTGCCAGCGCCCGTGCGCCACCGCGTGGCCGCCCTCGCGCGCGAAGCGCGCATGAATGCGTCGGGCCAGCGCGTCGACGACGCGCTGGCCCACGTTGTGCCGGGTATCGCGGTACTCCGGTCCCGGGTTCCCCAGGCCGACGACCGCCTGGGCCACCTACTTCTTCTTCTCGCCGCCCTTGCCCTCGCCCTCGGCCGCTTCCTCCTTGGGCTTGCGCTCGGTGAGCACCTCGGGCTCGGCCGCCGCCGCTTCCGTCGGCACCGCGGTCACCGCCGCGACTTCCTCGGCCGCCGGCGGGGCCACCGTCACCACCGCCTGGTTCGGGTCGTTGAGGACCCGCACGCCCTCGGGGACCTTCAGGTCCTTGACGGTCAGCACGTCGTGGATGGCCAGGTTGCTGACGTCGGCCTCCAGGAACGCGGGGATGTTGCCGGGCAGCGTCGAGACCCGCACCTCGCGGAGCACCATCTCGAGGATGCCCTGGGTGTCCCTGACGCCGATCGACTCGCCGACGTGGTGCACGGCCACCGTGACCTGGATGGCGCGGTCCATCGCCACTTCCTGCAGGTCCACGTGGATGAGGTTCTCCGAGACCGGATCGAACTGCATGTCCCGGATGATCGCCATCTTGGCGTCCTTGGCCCCCTCGAAGGTCACGCGGAACAGCTGGGTGCTGCCCTCGTGGCCGTGGATGAGGCGCAGGACGTCCTTGGGGGCCACCGCGACGTTCACCGCGCTCGCCCCGCTGTAGAGGGTGGCCGGAACCTGGCCGGCGCGGCGCAGGCGCTTCGCGGGCCCCTTGCCGATCCCGTCACGCTTCCGGATGGTCAACTCAGGCATTTCCATGAATCAGCTCCTTTGTATTCGCTCGCCTCGCCTTGCGGCTGCGGCTCGCCAAGCTCGAAAGTGTGGATCAGACGAAGAGAGTCGAGACCGACTCCTCGTCGTGGATGCGACGGATCGCCTCCGCGAGCAGCGGGGCGACCGAGAGAACTCGGATCTTGGGCAGCTGCCGCTCGGGGGTGAGCGGGACCGTGTTCGTGATGATGACTTCCTCGAGAACCGACTCCTCGATGCGGGCGATGGCGGGACCGGAGAGCACCCCGTGCACCGCGCAGGCGAGAATGCGGCGCGCCCCCTCACGCCTGAGCGCGTCCACCGCCTGGATCAGGGTGCCCGCGGTGTCGATCATGTCGTCGGCGATCACGACGTCCTTGTCCTTGACGTCGCCGATGAGGTGCATGAACACCGCCACGTTGTTGCCCTCGCGCCGCTTGTCGATGATGGCCAGGCCCGCCTTGAGCCGCTTGGCGAGCGCCCGCGCGCGCTCCACGCCGCCCGCGTCGGGCGAGACGAGGACGGGGTCCTTCAGGTCCTTCTTGGCCAGGTAGTCGATGATGACCGGGGGCGCCGCGAAGAGGTGGTCCACCGGGATATCGAAGAAGCCCTGGATCTGGCCGGCGTGGAGATCCACCGCGAGCAAGCGCTGGGTACCGGCGGCGGTGAGCAGGTCGGCCACGAGCTTGGCGGTGATCGGCATCCGCCCCTGGACCTTGCGGTCCTGGCGGCCGTAGCCGTAGTAGGGCAGCACCGCGGTGATGCGCCGGGCGGAGGCGCGCTTGAAGGCGTCGATCATCACGAGCAGCTCCATCAGATGATCGTTGACCGGCGGGCAGGTGGGCTGGATCACGAAGATGTCCTGGCCGCGGACGTTCTCGTTGATCTGCACGTACACCTCGCCGTCGGAGAAGCGCGAGACGTCCGCGTCGCCCAGCGGCAGGTGGAGCGTCTTGGCGATCTCCTCCGCCAGGGCCCGGTTCGCGTTGCCCGAGAAGAGCTTTAGGTCGTACATGCCGTCTCCTGTGAGAGGCGTGGCTGGGGCGGGAGGAATCGAACCTCCATTGCGGGGTCCAAAGCCCCGAGTCCTGCCACTGAACGACGCCCCAGGGGTGTCATGTCACGCGGATCGCGGGGCCGGAGTTCGTCCGCACCGCCCAGCAGGCCCAGCCCGCCCGGCTCACCCGCGTCCGGATCTGCCGCGCGTGGTCCAGGGACCGCGCCATCCCGAACACGGTCGGCCCGCTGCCCGACATGATCGCGCCAAGGGCGCCCGCCGCCAAGAGCGCCGCCTTCATGCGGCCGATCACCGGCAGCACCGGCTCGACCACCCTCTCGAGGTTGTTCGTCAGCGCGGCCGCCACCTTGGACACGTTGCGCGTACGCAGCGCCTCGATGACCCGCTCCGTGCCGCTGGGCTCCGCCCGCCAGCCCGCCGGGACCCGACCGTAGACTTCCCGCGTGGACAGCGGGACCCGCGGGTTCACCAGCACCAGCGCGTAGCCGCCCCCGCCGGGCAGCACGGCCAGCCGCTCGCCCCGCCCCGTCGCCACCGCCCGTCCCGTCCCCAGGAAGAACGGCACGTCCATGCCCAGCTCCACCGCCAATTCTTGAAGGCGCGCCTTCGGCCACCCGAGCCTCCACAGGCGGCTCAGGCCCCACAGCGTCGCGGCCGCATCGCTCGACCCGCCGCCCAGGCCCGCCGCCACCGGGATGCGCTTGGAGAGCTGGATCCGGGCCCCGGCCTCGACCCCCGCCGCCTTCTGGAGCATACGGGCGGCGCGCATCACCAGGTTGCCATCGTCGGTGGGCAAGTCAGGATCATCCGTATGTAGCGAAAGGGTGTCGGCCGTTTCCAGCTTCAGGCGATCGAAGAGGTCCACCGCCTGCAGCACCGTCGCGATCTCGTGATACCCGTCGCCCCGCTTTCCCAGCACCTCGAGGGCCAGGTTCACTTTGGCGGAGGTGCGAAGCACCACCTCCCGGCTCCCCCGTGACCGCTTCGACAAGGCAGCGTAGGCTACCACGCGCCGCGACGGAGTGTCAACGGAAGTCTTGAATTCTAACGTGTTCCGGGACAGTCAGCCGCAGCAGCTCGGGGTCGAACCCGGAGTTCATGCGGGGCTCGCGATAGGCGATCGAGACGCGGAGCGCCCCGTCGGGGGTCTCGAGCTTCACGCCCGCGGGCGGGGCGTCGGGTGGCGTCGGGGTGAAGGTCGCGCGCGCCGGGTTCTTGCCCGTCCACTGGACCTGGCGCGCCTGCCCGCTGTCGGGATCGAACCAGATCCGCTGCTCGACGTCACGCCCGGTGAGGATGACCGAGGGGCCCAGCTCGTCGGCGGGCAGCAGCTCGACCCGGGTCGGGTCCCGCAGGGGCCGGGCCCGGCCGGCGAGCAGCGCGACCACGTCCTCGCCGCCCAGCGACACGCCGAGCCACCGGCGATTGGCGTCGGGCGAGGCGGGCGTGATGTAAGCCCGGTTGTCGAGGACCTCCCAGAGGGTGACGCTCTGTGGATCGCCCGCCACGATCAGCACCGGCGTGCTGAAGGGCGAGAGGGCCTCGAAGCGGAGCGCGGCCGGTTCCTCCCGGAGCAGCATGACGCCGGAGAGGCGCTGGGCGCGCCCGCCGCGGCGTATCGTGATGTCGGCGAGGGAGCGGAGATCCATCAGGGCCAGGCGATGCTGCTCGATCCGGGCCAGCGCCGCGCGGGCGTCCTCGGCCACCGGGACGGGCGGCGGCGCCGCGGTCGCGCACGCGGAGACGGTGGCGGCCACCAGGACGACGCCGGCCAGACGGCGCCGGCTACTTCTGCTCGGCCTTGGGCGGAGCACCCTTGACCCGGAGCTGGTTCTCCCGCGCGTCCCGGATCTTGTCCCGTACCTGGGGGGCGGTGGGGGCGTTCGGGTCCACCTGGAGCGCCTTCTCCCACGCCTCGATGGCCTCGTTCGCGAGGTTGTTCTTGAGGTAGGCGTCGCCCAGGTGCTCGTAGAGCACGGGGTCTTCCTTGGCGAGGCTCACCGCGCGCTTCAGCTCGCGCAGGGCCTCGGCGTAGCGGCCCTGCTGGTAGTAGGCCCAGCCGAGGCTGTCGATGAAGTAGCCGTTCTCGGGCTCGATGGCGAGCGCCTGCTGGATGAGCTGGATGGCCTCGGTGAGGTTGGTGCCCTTCTCGGCGTACATGTAGCCGATGTAGTTGTACGACTCGGCGTGTTTGGGATCGAGGACGAGCACACGGCGGAACGAGCCGATGGCGTCGTCGAAGCGCCGCTGCTTCTCCAGCACCACCCCGAGCTGGAAGTGGAGATCCTTGTTCTTGTCGTCCACCGACAGCCCCTCGCGCAGCACGGCGCCGGCGCGGTCGTACTGATTGGCGCGCTGGAGCGCGGTGCCGAGGTAGAGGAACAGCTCCGGCCGCTTGGGCTCGAGGTTCACCGCCTCCTGCAGCGTGCCCACCGCCTCCTCGTAGCGCTTGGCGCGCCCGTAGAGGAAGCCGAGCTGCACGCGCGCGTCCACCGAGCGCGGATCCGCCTTCAGGATCTTCTCCAGCTCGCTGCGGGCCTCGTCGTCCCGGCCCGCGTCCATCAGCGCGGTGGCCAGGTAGTAGCGGCTCCGCATGTTGCCGGGCTCGAGGGAGACGGCCTGCCGGAAGGCGGCGACCGCCTTGTCGTACTGCTTCTGCTCGTAGTGGATGGCGCCGAGCTTCAGCCACACCCGGGGGTCACGGGGGAGCGAATCCACCAGCGACTCGATCTCGCTCTGGGCCTCGCCGTAGCGCCCCAGCTTGACGAGCAGGTCGCCGAGGCGCTCCACGAAGGCCGCGTTGTCCGGATTGGCCTTGAGCGCTTCCTTGTAGACGCTCACCGCGTCCTCGAGCTTGTTCTGGGCCTCGTAGACGAAGCCGAGCGCCGACCACGCGCCGTCGTGGTCCGGGTCGAGGTCCACCGCGCGCTTGAGGTTGGTGAGGGCCTCGTCCCACTGCTCGCTCTCGATGCCGATGCGGCCCAGCAGGTAGTAGCCCTGCGACAGGTTGGGCCGCGCCGCCACCAGCCGCCGCAGCACCGCCCGCGCCTTGTCATAGTTCTTCTGCTCGAAGTGGAGCTGGGCCAGGGCCAGGTACCCGTCCGGCGTCTGGGGATCCAGCGCGACCGCCCGCTCCAGCGCGGCCTCCGCTTCCGGCGCCTTGCGCTGCCGCTTGTAGAGATCGGCGAGCGTCATGTGGGCGCCCGCGTGGTTGGGCGCGAGCGCGATGGCCTTCTGGACCGCGGTGAAGGCGCCCGCGGGGTCGTTGACGCGGACCAGCCACTGGGAGAGCTGGATCCAGAGCAGCGCGGTGTCGGGATCGTGCTTGATGGCCTCGCGGAGCTGGGCGATGGCCTGCGGCATGCGCCCGGCGCGGGCCTCCATCTGCGCGACCATGAAGTGATCGTAGGCCTCGCCCTGGGCGCTGACGGCGCGGCGGCCCGGCGGGACCAGGGTCACGGTCTTGAGCGCCGGCGTGGGCTCGGCCTTGCCCGGGCCGGTGATGGCGCAGCCCGCGAGCGAGCCGGCGAGCGCGCCGAGGGCGAGCAGCAGGCCGGCGGTGGTCCGGCCGCGGCGCGCGATCAGGTCCTTGGCCATCACGCGCCGGACGGTGGAGGCCAGCGTCTCGTCGCGCACGGGCGCGGCCGCGCCCTCCACGAGGGCCAGCTCGTCGGCGTCGAGCCGCAGGTCGGCGGCGGGCGTGGTCGCGTTCCGCGGCGCCGCGGGCGAAGGGGCCGGGGCGGGACCGGCCAGGGTCGGGCGCAGCGCGGTGACGGTCGGGCCGAAGCGCGCGCGGACCGCGTCGAGGACTTCCGCGGATCGCATGGAGAGCTCCTGGAGCCAGGGGGAGTTGTCGGCCATCACCGTGAGCGTGCCCGCCCGGAGCTCGCCGGGCCGGGTGCGATGGGCCAGCTCGGCGCCGACGGCTCCCCGCCAGCCCTGACGGATACGCTCGGCCAGCAGGCGCTCTTCGAGGGCGGGCAGGGCGGCGGTCAGCAGCTTTCCCAGGTGAACCGGAGACGACAAGCGGGCCGAGCCCATCGTGGATCCATGATACTTGACCGGGTATCTCCCCGCCAGCTTCAAGGCCGGGACGACCGCGCGTCGAGCGGCTCGGGGGCAAATTGACTCCAATCGGACCGACATTTATAGTGTCGCTACCATGGCCCGACCCAAGCGCGGGGAGATTCTGTCCCTGACGATCGACGACCTGGCCTTCGGCGGGGAGGGCGTCGGGCGGGCCGATGGCTACGTGGTCTTCGTCCCGGGCGGTCTACCCGGCGACCGCCTGCGGGTCCGGCTCGTGCAGGCGCGCTCCCGCTTCGGCCGCGGGGTCATCGACGCGGTCGAGGAGCCCTCGCCCCAGCGCGTCGAGGCGCCCTGTCCCTACTTCGGGCGCTGCGGCGGCTGCCGCCTTCAGCACATGGCCTATCCGGCCCAGCTCGTGTACAAGGCCAAGCAGGTGGCGGCCGCCCTACAGCGGCTCGGCGGGCTCATCGGTATCGAGGTGCGCCCGATCATCGGCGCGGAGGAAACCTTCGGGTACCGGAACAAGATGGAGTTCACGGTGGCGCGAAGCCCGAAGGCGCCGCTGGTCGTGGGGCTGCACGAGGCCGATCGCTACGACGCGGTGCTCGACATCGAGCGCTGCCTGCTGCAGTCGGATCGCATGAACGCCCTGCTCGCGGAGGCGCGCGGCTTCTTCGCCGAGCGCGGGCTCACCGTCTACGAGCAGGACACCGGCGAAGGCCTGCTGCGCTTCCTCATGCTCCGCGAGGGCCGGCACACCGGCGAGCTCATGACCAACGTGGTGACGTCGGCCCCCGCGGTCTCGGAGCTGGCGCCGCTCGCCCAGCGCCTGCAGGCGCGGGACGCGGGCACCACCAGCGTGGTGATGAACGTCAATCCCAAGAAGGCCAGCGTGGCGGTCGGCGTCGAGGAGCACCTGCTCGGCGGCCGCGACCACATCCGCGAGCGCGTGGGCGGGCTCACCTTCCAGGTCTCGGCCAGCTCCTTCTTCCAGACCAATACGCGGCAGGCCGAGCGCCTCTTCGACCTGGTCATCGGCTCGGCGGGGCTGACCGGGACCGAGACCGTCTACGATCTCTACTCGGGCACGGGCGCCATCAGCCTGCTCCTGGCCCGGGGCGCCCGCTGGGTCTACGGCATCGAGGCGGCCCAGGCCGCGGTGGACGACGCGGGTCTGAACGCGGCGGCCAACTCCATCACCAACTGCACCTTCGTGTGCGGCGAGGTCCGCTTCGTGCTGCCCTCGCTGATCGCGAAGGGCGTGACCGCGGAGGTGGTGGTGGCCGACCCGCCGCGCGCGGGCTTCCATCCCAAGGCCCTGCACGCCCTGATCACGCTCGGCGCGCGCCGCATCGTCTACGTGTCGTGCAATCCGACCACGCTGGCCCGCGATCTGGGCGAGCTGGTGCGCGGCGGCTATCGGCTCGAGTGGGTCCAGCCGCTGGACATGTTCCCCCACACTCCGCACATCGAGGCGGTGGCCCGGCTGGAGCGCGCCGGGTCGTGAAGTCGTACCTGCTGCGGCGCCTCTGGCAGTCGCTGCTGGTCCTCTTCGGCGTCTCGGTGGTGGTGTTCCTCATCCTCCACCTGACCGGCGATCCGGCCGGGCTGCTGCTGCCGCCCGACGCCACCGCCGAGGACATCGCGAGGTTCCGCACCGCGATGGGCTTCGACGATCCGGTGCCCGTCCAGTACCTCCGCTTCCTGAAGGGCGCGGTGCGCGGGGACTTCGGCGAGTCCCTGCGCCACGGCGAGCCCGCGATGGCCCTGGTGGTCGAGCGCCTGCCCGCCACCTTCCAGCTCGCGGGGGCGGGGTTGCTGATCGCGCTGTGCCTGGCCATCCCGGCGGGCATCGTGTCGGCGGTGAAACGCAATACCGCGGTCGACTACGTCTCGACGGTGGTGGCCCTGCTCGGGCAGGCCATGCCGACCTTCTGGCTCGGCATCATGCTGATCCTGGTCTTCTCGGTGCGGCTCAACTGGCTGCCGTCGTCCGGGCGCGGCACCCTCGAGCACCTGATCCTGCCCGCGATCACCCTCGGCCTCTTCACCACCGCGCGCATCACCCGCCTCACGCGCTCCGGGATGCTGGAGGTGCTCGGCCAGGACTACATCCGCACCGCGCGCGCCAAGGGGGTCGGGGAATCGCCGGTGGTGTGGAAGCACGCGCTCAAGAACGCGTCGATCCCGATCGTCACCATCGTGGGGATCGAGCTGGGCACGCTCCTCGGCGGCTCCGTGATCACCGAGACGATCTTCGCCTGGCCGGGGGTGGGGCGCCTCTCGGTGCAGGCCATCTTCAATCGCGACTATCCGGTCGTGCAGTCGGCGGTGTTCCTCCTCGCCAGCACCTTCGTCATCGTCAACTTCCTGGTGGACGTGGTCTACACCTACCTCGACCCGCGCATCCGGTATCGCTGATGGCCGTCTCGCGGCCGTCCACCGCCGCTCCCGACGTCACCCCCCTCGCTCCCCCGCGCCCGTGGACGGAGCGCGAGTGGATGACGCTGCTGCGGCGGCTGGTGCGCCGCCGCACCGCGCTCTTCGGCATGCTGGTGGTGGTGGGGGTGCTGCTCGCCGCGGTGTTCGCCCCCCTGGTCTCGCCGTTCGACCCGCTCGAGCAGGACATCGGCCAGCGGCTCCGCGAGCCGGGCTGGCAGGACGAGCAGGGGCGCGTGCATCCCCTCGGCACCGACCACCTCGGGCGCGACATCCTCGCCCGCATCATCTTCGGCTCGCGCATCGCGCTGGTGGTGGGGCTGGCCGCGGTGGTGATCTCCGGCGTGCTCGGCATGATCATCGGGCTCGTGGCCGGCTACTTCGGCGGGCGCCTGGACGACTTGCTGATGCGCCTGGCCGACATCCAGCTCGCGTTCCCGTTCATCCTGCTCGCGATCGCGGTGATCGGGGTGCTGGGGCCGAGCCTGCGCAACATCATCATCGTCATCGGCGTGTCGTCCTGGGTGGTGTACGCCCGGGTGGTGCGCGGCGAGGTGCTCTCGATCCGCGAGCGCGAGTACGTGCACGCGGCGGTGGCCCTGGGCAGCCGGCACTGGCGGGTGCTGGTGACGCACGTGCTGCCGAACACGTTCACGCCCTGGCTGGTCGTGGCCACCCTCGACATGGCGCGCGTGATCGTGATCGAGTCGGCGCTGTCCTTCCTCGGCCTGGGCGTGCAGCCGCCCACCCCCACGTGGGGCGGCATGCTCGCCGACGGCCGCGTCTACCTGTCCACCGCGTGGTGGCTGGCCACCTTCCCCGGCCTCGCGATCCTCGTCACCGTGCTCGGCATCAACCTCTTCGGCGACGGCCTGCGCGACACGCTCGACCCGCGGCTCAAGGTCTAGGAGTCTGTCCCGGTAAACGAGGATGAGGGCGACAGGGGGAGGGTTCCAGGTGGAAGTAGTCGGCGACATTCCCGGCGATGAGGTCGGGACTCCGCCGGAGCCGTGCGGCGCAGACTTCGGACCACTCGCTTCCTCATATCCGCGCCCCGTACAGCTTCAGCAGGTTGTGACTCGTACAGATCAGCGCCCACTCTTCGCCGACCGCCCGCAGCCCGCGCCGCAGGA